>ENA-USUJ01001187-USUJ01001187.1-human-gut-metagenome-genome-assembly--contig:-NODE-1187-length-22852-cov-6.270648_pt1 | contig 22852 bp, 17 predicted proteins | sample MGYA00250061_ERZ773398 | MGnify/ENA primary metagenome ERZ773398 (study PRJEB29103, sample SAMN06111992) | human gut metagenome | biome: human gut; feature: ankylosing spondylitis patient; material... | reverse complement strand
TACGATCCATGTGCCATTGTCCTTCGGTGCATTTGTATTACGGATGTTGATCGGAATGCCTTCCTTACGAACCGGGAAGATCGCATCTTCATGCAGCACGGTAGCACCCATGTAAGAAAGCTCTCTCAGTTCGCGATAGGTAATTGTTTCAATGCCCTTCGGATTATCGATGATACGCGGATCAGCGATCAAAAAGCCTGATACATCTGTCCAGTTTTCATACACATCCACATGTGCAGCCTTTGCCACGATAGAACCTGTAATATCGGAACCACCTCTGGAGAAGGTCTTTACACTGCCATCGAGCTTCGCCCCGTAGAAGCCCGGAACAACTGCCTTTGGTGTTTCTGACAAACGCGCGGAAAGTACTTCATTTGTGTGATCAGGCATAAAATTGCCGTCTTCATCAAAGAAGATCACTTCTGCTGCATCGATGAACTCATAGCCCAGATAATTTGCCATAATGATACCGTTTAAGAACTCCCCACGGCTTGCTGCATAATCACTGCCCGCTTTCTTTTTAAAGTTCTCACGGATCACTTCAAATTCCTTATCCAGGGAAAGCTTTAATTTCAGTCCATCGATGATCTCCTGATATCTTGCTTTGATCGCATCCAGTTCTTTATCAAATGCATCATCACTTTCTGCCAGTGCATAGGTATTGTACAGCATATCCGTTACTTTTGTATCTTTGCTGTTTCTCTTACCCGGTGCAGACGGAACCACATAACATCTTGACTTGTCTGCGCGGATGATCTTTCCGACCTTCTCAAACTGCTCTGCACTTGCTAATGAACTACCACCAAATTTTACTACTTTTTTCATTTTCCTACTCCTCGGTATTTATTTTCACTTAGGATCACACGAGCTGTCATGTGTGATTCCATATGTAATCCTGCTTACTCCTCAACACGGATCCGGCTGATGATCTCACCGACCTGTGCACTCTTTTCTTTAAATGCTTTCTCGCTCATAGCCTGTGTAAAGAAGCCCTTTTCTCCTGTGATCTGAGCATCGATCTCTTCCACATCACCAAATACTTCCTTTGCCTTTGCAAAATCAGCATCCTTCACACGAACAAAGAAACGCTTTACGGAATCATCCATGCTGGACAATGTCAGTTCTTCTTTATCCCAGAAACAGAATACTGTCTTGCCAAGATGCTTCACACAGTCAATGATATCGGATACAACCGCGCTTGCTGTCGGAAGCTTACCTGCTCCTGCTCCATAATACATTGTATTCCCCAGTGTATTGCCGTGTACCAGAATACCGTTAAATACGTCATTTACAAAATAAAGCGGGTTCTGGTCATTGATCATGCAAGGGGTTACCATGGCAAAATATTTGCCGTCCACTTCTTTGCTCATGGCAAGCAGCTTGATCGTATAGCCTGCTTTTTTTGCATATGCAAAATCATTTGTAGTAATCTTTGTAATACCCTCTGTATAAATATTCTCAAAATTTACATTTTTACCATAGATCAGAGAAGAAAGAATGGCGATCTTACGACATGCATCATAACCTTCCACATCTGCTTCCGGATTGCGCTCCGCATAGCCTTTGTCCTGTGCTTCCTTCAGTACTGTATCAAAATCTGATCCTTCCTTTTCCATCTTTGTCAGGATATAGTTTGTTGTACCATTTAAAATACCTGTGATACCGTCTACACGTTCCGGTGTCAGAGAAGCATTTAACGGACGAATGATCGGAATACCACCGCCGACACTTGCTTCAAACATATAGTTGCATTTGTTAGCGCGCGCTAACTCAATTAGTTCTGCACCATGCTTTGCAACAAGCTCTTTATTTGATGTACATACGCTCTTACCTGCACTGAGTGCTCTCTTTGTAAAGGTATAGGCCGGTTCCACTCCGCCCATTGCTTCTGCGATCACAAGCACCTCAGGATCGTTTAAAATAATCTCAACATCATGTATAACAAGATTCTCATAAGGATCTCCCGGGAAATCACGCAGATCCAAGATATATTTGACATCAATCTCATCTCCGGCTTTCTTATTTACCATATCCTGATTTGTTTTGATCACCTCAACGATACCGCTTCCTACTGTACCATATCCTAATACTGCTACTTTTACCATTTTCTTTACTCCTTAGCTATGATTTTCACGTAATGTACGCCTTTTTGTTTTTCCATCTCATCGACCATCAGGGATACATCCGCCGTTGTCGGCAATACCTGTACACTGATCGTCAGGGAGGCAACTCCGTTGATCGGAATACTCTGATGGATGGTTAATATATTTGCTCCGAATGTAGCTATGATCTTGAGCACATCCGATAACAATCCCGGTTCATCATCCATTTGGAAGGTCAGCGTGATCGTTCTGCCCGCCGCCGTATCGTGGAAGGGGAAAATATCATCCTTATACTTATAAAAAGAACTGCGGCTGATCCCCACCCGTTCTGTTGCCTCCTGCACGGAAACAGCACGTTCGGACTCTATCAGTCTCTTTGCTTCCACGACCTTTAACAATACTTCCGGTAATGCTTTCTGCTTTACCACAAAATAGCCGGTAGACTGCTCCACTTCTTTCACGCTCCATTCTCCCGAATGTTTTTGTACGGCGTACAACTGTATGCCGCCGAGAGATATCATAGCATATCCCCCATTTGTACGCAAGTCCTTATTTTTTGAAAGTCTTATTTCTCCCAATAAAGAAGGGGTTCTATCTTTTCATTCGAAAATCCTTCTGCCCGCAACAGAGACGAGATACGCTTCGCGAATCTCGCTCTGATCAGCGGTCGTCGAATGTCTGCCCATGCAAGCATGGCATTCATTCTCCTCGTCGCCATGACACAAAACGGGCAATGTATATGATACACTGCCCGTTCTAAGTCTCTGTCTGATTTTCACTCTGATTCATTTTACGCCTCTTTGATCAGATTCTTTCACCAAAGCTCTTGTAATATTCACCAAAGAACTCATTGATTTTACACATAATCTTTTTCATAACACTCACCATAACCTTTCTACATTTTGAAATTGATCAGTTACTTTAGAGGTCCGGCCTGACTTCCTTTTGATGATTATAATGTATCATACAGGCTCTATAATGTGAAATACATATTATAAATATATTATGATACTTTTTGAGTATAGTGAATACAAATCATGTTTCATCTGTATTTTCACTGCCTTCCCGAATAAAAGAAAGAAATTCCTGCGCCACATGGGAAAGCGTGTGATCCTTTTTCCAAATGAGAGCATAGGATGCATACGCATCCGGATGCTCTATTTTACGGATGCAGACTTCCTTGTTCTTTGCCATTGCGGAAATAGAAGCCGGATAAATGGAAATCCCGACACCGTGCAGGCTCAGCTCATATGCATTCATCATATGTGCGATCCTGCCGCGGATCGCAGGTGTCTGACCGGTATTGGAAAACCATTTGTCAATCTCACTTTTTCTGGATTCCCTGGAAGGGATCAACAGCGGATACGGCAGAAGATCATCCGGCTTTACCGGATCATTTTCCGGCGTATATAATGGATGTCCCTTGGAGATCATTGCCACCCATGGCTCCCGGTAAACCGGAAGTACCTGAAATTCTTCTGTATTATAGGGTGCTGTGATCATCGCGATCTCACACAGACCTTTCATGACACGGTTATTCACATCATCCGTATTGCCATTCCAGAGATTATATTGCACATGTGGGTGCTGCTGTCCGAATGCTGCAATCCATTCTGCAAACAAACGCGGTCCACAGCCTTCTACGGAAGCAATATATAAGGTTCCCTGCAGACCTTCTTTTCTTTCCCTGACTTCTTCCTCGGAACGGTGCACAAGATCCAGTATTTGGGATGCATACTGCAAAAACAGTTCTCCTTCTTCTGTCAGCGTTACTTTATGCGGTGAACGGATAAAAAGCTGTGTACCAAGCTCTGCCTCGAGATCCTGGATCTGCCTTGAGAGCGGTGGCTGTGCGATCGCCAGTTTTTCCGCCGCCCGGGTAAAATTCTTTTCCTCTGCCACAGCCTTAAAATACCTGATATGTCTCAATTCCATGATGTATTCCCCTTTTCCAGAATCATTTTTTACTCCGCCGGATTGCTTGCCTGTTTCTCCGCCAACATACGGCAAACATTTGCATTACATCTGCTTTTTATTTATGTATCGCGTCAGAATGCCGGCAATCGGTTTTCTCATCCCGGCGCATATTTCATCACGGATTGCACCGTTTACACGGATCATCATAACCAGCTGCCACTGCTTCTTCCCTTGTTGTAAACGGCACCTGATTCTGCGGATCCGGCAGATAACTGCAGGAAGCCTTATGCAGCTTGCCGTTATTGCGATTACCGATATAATTGCCTGCCTGCGGCGTTTCGTCTGCCACAACCGGTTTCTGCTCCTGCGCAGGAAGTGTTACCGCATCCGACTGCTGGGTTGCAGGCTTATCCTGCACGGCTGCAGTATCTGTCTCCTGTATGGGTGTCTCATTTGCAGGCTGTGTTTCCGCATTTTCTGCACCGGTCTGTGCATTTTTAGTTCGTTCTCCTGTCTGCCAGGTCTCGGAAGGTGCACAGTTCCATGTGATCCCGGTTCCATCACTTTCCGCGATCACAGAGCCCTGCTCATCTGTACGGAATACCTGAATGCCCATGCTGCGGAATCTGTTGAGGACTTCTGCATGCGGATGCCCATAGCTGTTTCCCTCACCGCAGCTGATCACCGCATACGTGGGGCTTACTGCATCCATAAATGCCTGTGAAGATGCAGTGTCACTTCCGTGATGTCCCGCCAGGTAAACATCTGCACTAAGATCCGCGCCGGATGCGATCAGATCCGCCTCGGCTTCTGCTTCGCAGTCTCCGGTAAATAAAAATCTGTTATTTCCGTTTTGTACCATAAGAGCAATAGATGCATTGTTGGAATCCGCATATTCTTTTACGGGAGCAAGAATCGTAAAAGATGCATTTCCAAGTGTATATGTATCTCCAACCTGACAGTCCGATGCGGTCAGACCTTTATACTGCATCGCGTCCCTGACTTTTTGTGTTGTTTTATTATCCTTCTCATAATTAGAAAGAAAAAGCTGTCCGATCCCAAATTTCGTAATAATGACCGGAGCACCGCCGATATGATCCGCATCCGGATGCGTCAGTACAAGGTAATCGAGATTTTCCACGCCCTGTTTTGTCAGATAGAGCTGTATCTTTGTACCCTGATCGCTGTCACCGGTATCAATCAGCATGGCATGCCTGCCACTCTTTAAAAGTGTCGCGCTGCCCTGTCCGACATCTATGTAATGTACTTCAAGTGGTTCCTGACTATATCCATCCGGATCCGCTGCTTCTCCCTCTGTATCCCCAGATGGCTGCATGAGCATATCACCTGTGAGCTGTCCATCCATCCTGATTTCATCCGTTGCTGCTGTCTCAGCCGATATCTCTTCCGTCTGCACAGCTTCCTTCTGCCTGCTATCCGGTGCATTATCGCCGCCCTGCGAGCTGCATGCTGCCAGGAGCACGATAAGTGCCAGAAGCGGTGCCAGAAGCTTATTGTGTCGTTTCCCTGATTTTCCTGTTTTTTTCATAGCCGCTCCTTTATCGCAGTAATGAAAACCTGTTTTCCATCAATGTCGTGTGTAATAATGCTATCTGTTCATCGCATTTTCGTAAATATATTATAAAAATTATAACATCATAATTGAAAAAAGCACGAAAATCTTTTTGCAGACAGAAAAACAGCAGAAATATAAATACTTCCTTACTCCGATAACCGGAGGCTAAGATGTTCTAAAGCCTCCAGTTCATTCGCAAGTCTGTATTTATATTTCTGCTGCCTAAGCAGTTTTTCATATTGAAATTACTGTATTTTCAGCATCTTCTTTGCATCCTCTTCTGAGATATGCTGGGTTTCCATCAGATTTTTGATAAGCTCCGTTAAGGCTTCCGCTTTACCAGCGATTCTGCCATGTTCTTCGCCCTCAAGATACCCTTCACGTCTCATATCCATATCATTTACATATGTTTTCAAATACTCCGACCTCCATTCTTCGTTCAGTCTCGCATTTTTTACTTCCTTATCCAGTAGCTTTGTAAATTCGTCATCTGCATTGTCATGCTCTACATAACTTAAAAATTCTCTGATTCCTTCCGGTACTTCCGTTAAATCTGCAGTTGTATTATAAAAGATCCAGTTCATTTTATCCCGAAGCTGTATTTCTTCATCTTCGTCACATGTCATGTGGAAGTGATATACATATTTTCCCTTTCCGAACGGATCATATGTACAGATAAATATAATGTATGTTTCCTTCAGAAATATATAATCGATTCCACTCGATAAGATTTCCTGATCGATCATGCCCTGGTAGTACCTGATACGAAGTGGCAGCTCCTCCTGCACCATTTTATTATTGGATCTATTCTGCATTTCTGTGTCCACTACGTGACCATTCTCATCCTCCAGATACATATCCAGCTTCACATATTTCGATGTGCTTCTGTGCTGCAGAAACTTTTCACGTTCTACACCTGTGACTTCTCCAATCTCTGCCGGTGTTAACAGTTCTGCCATTTTCTGTGCGATCACAGGATTCTGGGTTACTTTTCCGAACATAAATTTGTTACGGATCGTCAGGTTTTCATAATTCATTTCATTCGCATTTTTCATAAGATGCTCCTTTCTTTACCTGGCAGGAACATCGCGTAAATCTGACAGCTTATGAACCATTTACTTTCAGTAGAAACCTAATTAATCATTTAATCTGTTTCCTCGCAAATCCCTGCTCTTATTCAGCTACAAGCATGGATTTTCTAAAAGATGAACAGACACGATACTTCTTATTTCTGAAGCATCCAATAGATATGGTTCATCGGAAGCAGAATACCTCCGGAAAAGAAAATATGCTTTGAAGCTACTATAACATGAATGCATTGTATTTGCAATTTCTAAAAATACCCGACGACAGGTCAAGATAAATGAAATAGTAAAAGGCAGCAGAAATACAATTACTTCCCTGCTCCGGTTGATTCGCATATCTGTATTTGTATTTCCGCTGCCTAAGCAGTCTCTCATATGAGGTTACTGTATTTTCAGCGTGTTGGTTACTTTCTGATCTTTGCCGCTTTTTTCAGACCTTTTGCCGGGAGTAGCTTTTTGTAGGTCTTATATTTGCTCTTTGGCACCTTTACCACAACCTTTTTGCTGATGCCGTTAAACGCTCCCTTTTTAACGGTTTTTGTTGTCAGCTTCTTCGTCTTGATTGTGATCGACTTTAGCTTTTTACAGCCGGTAAAGGCATTCTTTCCGATCTTCGTCACATTCTTTCCGATCGTGATACTTGTCAGACTTGTGCAGCCTGCAAAAGCATTTTTTCCGATAGAAATAATGTTACTTCCGATCACTATCTTCTTAATCTTTTTAGTGCCCTTAAAAGCATTGCCTGCGATAGAGGTTACTTTGTAGGTTACGCCATCGATCGTGACCTCCAAAGGAACTGTCACCGTTCCTTTGACACCGCTCTTTGGTGCTATATACTGCACTGCCGGTGTTTTGCCATTTGCACTTGTTACCTTGTAGGCTGCACCTGTGTCATCCTTCAGATTGGTGCCCTTTGGCTGTGGCGATGGTGTCTCCGGCTTATCTGACGGTGTTGCAGTTGGCTGCGGCGACGGTGTCTCCGGCTTATCTGACGGTGTTGCAGTTGGCTGCGGCGACGGACTCGTAAGCTTTGCAATGCTTTCTGTATAGGAATGCCCACATCTTGTACAGGTATAGGTTCTGATGCCTTCCTCTGTTGTCGTCGGCTGCTTTGTCACGCTTGCCAGATAGTCATGGCCGAGTGCCGCCAGCTCTTCTCCGGTGCTCAGAAGTTTATCGCAGTCCGTACAATAGGTATCTCCTGCGTATCCGGTCTGCGTGCAGGTCGCTTCCCGCTGATTCCGTTTTTCTGTATGTATGTGATCACATTCGCTTCTTGTAATCGTAATGCTTACACTTTCTGTCTCGTAGTTGCCCTTGTCAGTTCCTGTATAAACCGCAGTCGCCGTCACAGCCACACCATCTGCAAGCACCGTGTCCTTATCAGCCTCCTGCCAGCTCCATCCATCCGGAAGCGTAATATCGCCAACCTTCTTTGTGCTGTGTGCCGGTGTCATTGCATTTTCCGGCATGTTCGGGGCTTTCGCTGCCTTGTTGACCGTAAGACTGAGTTTTATATCAACAGCATTATAATTTGTTGTATCTGCAGGTGTAAATGTCACATCATACTCTGTCTTTCCGTTGTCTGCTACTGTAGGCTGGATACTGCTATTCTTCCATGCAAATGTTCCTGCTACCTCTGTTCCATCGGCGGTTTTGTATGTTGCCTTGCCTCCTGTCAAGGTACTGTCTGAAAGTTTCTGTCCGTAGGTAAGTGCGCCTGCTGTCGGCTTCTCTGCAATTACCGGTGTTGCTTTAGTTACTTTAACAGTTATTGTTCTAGTTACGGTATTGTAGTTGTTTGTGTCATTAGGTGTAAATACTGCCTGATAGCCTTTGTTGTTTACAGTAGGAACGATGTTCGTTCCTGTAAAGCTCCATGTTCCTGCAAGTTCATTGCCATCTGCACCTGTCACACTTCCGCCTGTCATATCAGAACCGGTAAGTGCAGCATCCGGATTGTATTCACGCTCTGCAACGGTTGGTACTGTTACCACTATCGGTGTTGCCTTTTGTACCGTCACAACAATATCCTTGCTCATCTTCACGTAGCCGTCGCAGGTGGCCGAAAAGCGGAAGGTGTGCTGGCCTGCGGACAGCTTTAGTGCAGAAAGATCAAATTGATTCTTTGTTGTCGCGCTACCAACTGCTGTCTCTTTGCCGTCCTCCACCTTGTACCACTGGAAGCTTACAGCGCCTGTGCCGGTTTCCTTCGTTACCTTGACAAGAAGCGTCCCCGCACCGCCATAAGTCATGCTCATCTTGGTCTCATAGTCCATGCTCTTGATGGGGATCCTGGCCATAGAAACATGGGTCAGCTCCTTGCCGGTAAGGTCGGTTATCCAGGTACTGCCGCTCTTGAAAGCGTAACCCTCCGGCAGCAGGGATGCCAGCGTGACCTCTCCGGTGACGGTCAGCTTTGCCGCCGTCTTACCGTTCAGATCCAGCTTGAGCGGTCTGCTGATGGTGATCTCGCCTGCATTTGCCAGCAGCTTCACTGTACCGCCGTCGGCTGCGGCGATGGCGGCGGCAATGTTGGTGTAGGCGGAGGAGGAGCCGTCCGCTGCCGTCACCTGCGCGACAAAGCCGGTGGCGTTGCAGTAGGCGCAATGTCCGTCCTCGTTGATTTTGGCGTGGGGGCACTTTACGACCTTGACGTTGTAGATAGACGCGCCCTGAAGTGTTGTTCCGTACTCCACATACGACCCATCTTCATGTTGGAGTGCGTAACCAGATGCAAGCAAGTCGCTAAGTTTAACCGGCTGGTGGTTCGCTGCCCAAATCTCATTAAAGCTGCCGCCGCTCAGTTTGGTCTTTTTCAGTTCACCAAGTTGATTATTCCCGAACGTCAGTTTTCCGATCGTACCTGCCTTCGATCCTACGATTACTGCGGCTTCCCGCGTTGTTGCGTCATAGTTCGAGCTATCCGATATATTGATCGCGCTGATCGTACCGCCTTCCCACTCGCTCAGATCCAGCGTAGCTTTCATATCAACGGTGATTATGCCGCCATACATCGGAGGTTCATAACTGCCTTTGCCGATAATTTTCAAGGTGCAGGTTGTAGGATTGTCATTGCTCCCAATATCAAGCCATCCGCCTGTGATTTTGTGTTCATTCAAATCCAACGTAACCGTTGTATTGTCGCCGGAAATGCCCGTCCTTCCTGGAATCGAAACATCCGCCAGCAAGGTGATCTTTGTGCCGTTTGTTGCATTGCGCATCGCTGCGGCAAAGTCCGTGCCGTAGGTCACGGTCCCGCCTGTCTCGCTCTTCACGGCCATCTGCGTCTGGCAGTTCCGGCATACACCGTCATCGCCCACGTCCGTGTGCGCGCACCCGTTGCCGCAGATCGTGCATTTCCCATCCTTAAAATCATTATGCGGGCAGGTATATCCGCAGGCGCACTTGTTGTCCTTGCCCATCGTGTGCGTTGTGTGCGCCACTACGATAACGTCCTCGGTCAGCTGTTTTACACTTCCGTCGACGATTTCGCCCGCCTTGTTTTCTGCGCTCTCGTCATATTTCGCAAAAGCAAGCCCATCGCCCAGCAGCCCCAACACATTGCCGTAAGTTTCAGAGCGCTCTACAGAAATGCTGTATGTACCGTTGCTTGTGATAATCGTGCCTTCCTTCAGGCCACCCACCAGCTTGCCCCAGTTTTGGATCAACAAGCCGCCGGTAAGGTTTGCCTTGCCTTTGAATTCCAGCGTACCTCTGTCCTTGCTTTGCTCATCGTTATCTACGAAGACAGCAGGCTGCGCTGTTTTTGCAGGCTGGGAAATCGTTGCTTCATCGCCGATGATCAGCTTGCCGCTCTGTATGTTCAAAGATGGAGCGCCCTCATAGGACAGGCTATGCCCATTCATCATGAGCGTAACGGTTTTTTCGACAGGCTTCCCCTCTGCATCACAGCAGAAGCTGATCGTGTCATCATCTTTCAGCGTTGTCAGCATCGTCACCGTGCCGCCATCCGCAACGCCTTCAAAGGCTTCCGCCAAATTGAGATAATATTTGCCGGTATTATCCTGTGCCCCCATCGCCGTGTTGCAGACGGTGCAAACACCATTTTTAATCGTTTCATGCGCACAGGTAAAGCCGCAGCCTGTGCATGTGTTATCCTTGAACAGACTTTTGTTGTTTGCGCCCTTGTGCGTACACTTGATGACAGCAACATCCTCTGTCAGCTCTCTGGTAGTAGTATCCTTGGCAATTACATCGCCTGTCGGGGCATCTTCGTTGTATACGGCAAAAGCATAGCCTGTCTCCAGCAGATCGAACACCGTGGTGTATTGGCTAGAGCCCTCTACGCTGACGCTGTAAGTATCGCTTCCACTGTTGGTAAATGTGCCGGCTGTCAGCTTGTTTTTCAGCTGTGCATTGCCGCTCATAGTCAAGCCGCCGTCCAGCAGGGTATTGCCCTGCAGATCCAGCACGCCGCCGGTCGCCTCGATGGCGGCATGCTGCACAGAATCGGTACGGTTGCTGCCTATAATTTTCGTTACTGTCGTCTCCACGATCAGTGTGCCGCCCTTGAGTGCAATTGCAACGTCGGCACTGGAACTTGCGTTGTATTGCGCCAGCGCGCCATCCTTGAGCGTAATCTCTCCGGCTTCCATGGTCAATGGAATGCCGTAACGATCTGCCACCCAATTGGACGGATAGGGTATGTCGTCTATAGTTTTGCCGTTACCAAGAATAATGCTTGCCTTAATGCTGGCGCCATCAACGACAACATTCTCGCTAACAATCGTCAGCAGCGTGATATCTGCACCATTTGCCGCCTTGATCGCTTCCGCAAGGGTTTTGTATTTTGTGCCATTTACCTCTGCCACGTCGGGATTGGGATTCTCCGGCTCGGTTGGCTGGGTCGGTGTGCCGTCGTAGCCGCAAATCGGGCAGGGATGTTCCGCAGACGGAGTGCCTTCGTGGCTTGTGTGTTCGATCACGATGACGCAGCCGGTGTCATCCACACGGTAACTATCATAAATAGACTTATACTGACCCTCTATCAGCGTACCGTTCTCATCGCAACTCTGCAATGCCTTGCCCGTCAGAAACGGAGCAATATTATCCGCCTGCGTAAAGAACTTACCTGTAATGATCACGCCCACATCCAATGTCAGCTTAGCGTTTTTCATTGCGTAGAGCTTGTTCAGCCGCACGCCTTTTGTAACATGGACGGTGGCACCGTTATTTACAAAAATAGCAGTGTTTTGGGCGTTGCTGATGGTGCCGGTGCCTTGCGTACTGGTTACAGTCACATTGCCGCTTTCTTTGACCGAAAGCGTAAAGGGAGAAGTTCTGTCCAATTTCTTCCCGTTCAGGTCAATGGTAAACGTGCCGCTGTCGACCTCGATTTCGCTTGTGGTCGTCACATCCGTCAGCAGTTTCACCGTGGCGCTGCCAGCCTGCTGTGCCGCCGCAAACGCCGCGTCAATGTTGGCGTACTGCGTGGTGGTGCCGTCGATGGTGACCTCCGCCACTGCGTTTTCCACGGTGCTGTCCCCGCCGTTCTGAGCGGCAATGCCATTTTCCGCTGCCAGTTCCGATATGGCGGGCGGTTCCGCAGCCGGAGCTTCATCCTGCTGCTCCTCCTGCACGATGGTGCCGCCCTCCGGCGTGTCCTCCGCCGCTCGCACGGGTGCGGGCAGGAGCGTCAGACACAGCACCAGCGCCATGAGCATACTCAATACTCGTTTTTTCATATTCGTCCTCCTTGAAAAATTGTCTTGCTTTTATATGGAAATCCGGCATCTGCCGGATGCTGTTTTTACAGGTCGTCCTGCACTAAATGCAGCTTCTTCGCGGCTGTCTTGGCTTCCGCCCGACGCTTCACGTCCAGCTTGTTGAGGATGTGGCTGACATGGGTTTTCACCGTGGGCAGCTTCACGTCCATGATCTGGCCGATCTCGGCATTGGACTTGTCGGCGCAGAGAAGACGGAGAATTTGCAGCTCCTCACTGGGGGCAAGGCGGGGTTCGAGGAAATGCGGGTAGAACGCCGCCTGCGTCCGCACCGCCGCCATCAGCCGCTTGCGCCATGCTTTGTCGCCGTCCCAGTCCAGCGCTTCCAGCAGCGGCAGCACCGCCGTGCCGTATACGCTGACGGTGCGGATGAATCGATACTCCGCCGCCGCGTCCAGCGCCGCCGTCAATCGCTCGCGCCACCGCTCATCCTTCTTGCGCCGCAGGGCGATGGCAGTTAGGACATTCAGGTGAATGCCGTCGATGATACGGGCGCAGTTTTGAATGTACGGCTCCAGCGGGGCAAGCGTCAGCAGCGCCGCGTCCGGTCTGCCGTCCGCCAGCTCCACCATGGCCTGGGTGAGGTACTGGTAGCGCCGCATGACGTTCAAATGCGTCGGCTCCCGGGGGGCTTCTTCCCGGTACCACGCGTCCGCCGCATCACGGTCGCCGGTGTGCATGTCAATACGGCAGAGCATGGCGTCCATATTGGGCAGAAAGCGAGTCAAACCGCGCTCGACAAAGCATTCATGGAGCACCTCGATGGTGCGCCGCGCGTCCATCGCCTGTCCGTTTGCCAGCTGGCTGCGGGCCAGAAGCCCGCTGACGGCGAACTCCATGTCCGGCGTGCCCCGGTTGCGGACCTCGTTCAGCTGTGGGAGAAGGGACAGCATCCGCCAGGTGACGTCCTCGCCCTTTTCAAATTTGCTCTCGGCAATGGCGCAGTCCGGGTCTGCCGCACTTTGCCGCAGCACGTTCCGACCGCGCAGCAGTGCGTCCGCCAGTACAGTCTTTCCAAAGCCGCACGGCGCGCTGAAAAAAAGGACTCTGCCATGCACCATGAAGCTGTCAAACCGTTTCTGAACGGAGGTCTTTATGATGATATTTTTGGTCATTTCTTCCCTCCCATTGATACAGCGCGAGACTGCCACAAGCCTTTCGCTATCTGTTTTAAATTAATTATACGAGTTTGTTTCGAAATGTAAATCATCCTAAAGGATGAGAAACGACTTATGCACGATTATCCAAAGATTCACAGGAAACTCGCCAAGAAAGGCGTTACCCTTACACTACTTTGGACAGAATACTGTTTGAAAGCCAGCGCCGCCGGCAAAAAGCCATATATGAGCACGCAGTTCAATGATAACTATCGTAAGTGGGCTCGTATTACCAAAGCAACAATGCGTATCCAGCATAAACCCGGTGATGAAATGGAGGTGGACTGGGCCGGTGGCACCATCGACATTTATGATGAGGTTACGGGCGAAATATTACCTGCCTATCTGTTTGTAGCTGTGCTTCCCTGTAGCCTATATGTCTACGCAGAACTTTGTCCAAACATGAAATCAGATACCTTCATCAACTGTCATGTACATGTCTATTCACTATTGTCTGCTGCCTCTTACAAGCCAGTCATATCCAGATCTACGATCATTTGTCCGATCCGCTTTTCCTTTAACAAGTAGCACATATAGATTGGAAGATATGTAATGACGCCGTCTACCTCTACATTTCCAACTGAAAAAACATACGCTTTCTCCAGATGATAATCCGCAACTTTCATAAAATGATCCAATGCTTTGTGTGATCTATACGCTTTACCGGACTTCACTTCGATCGGCACAACTTTCCCATTCATCTCAATCACGAAATCCATCTCTCCTATATTCTTTTTTTTTGCAGAAATAGGGCGTAAAGCCATTAGCTGTCAATTGCTGTGCGATCACATTTTCGAAATGCGCACCATTGTTTACCTCTCCATTTTTATTGATCAGTTCCATTTTCGTTTCTGCCGGATAAGCACTTGTCAGTAACCCGATATCACTCGAAAACAACCTGAATACATTACTGCTCTTACTGGCTAAGAGAGGAATTACCGGCGCACCAACATTATAAACCGGCAAAGCTACGCCTGCATCTTAGTCTGAATTCCACTATCTTATTTCCATCATGGAATCTACACACCTGCCCTGCTCCGCAGCTTTCCCAGTGTTTTTTTCTCCAGCCTGCTTACCTGCACCTGACTGATCCCCATTCTTTTTGCTGTTTCTACCTGCGTCAGATTATCATAATAGCGATACCGGATCAGTTCCTGCTCCTCCTCAGGCAGTTTTTGCAACAAATCCTGCAAAAAAACATGATTGACAAGCTGCTGCATATCATCTCTCTCATCCGCCAGCTTTTCATACAGGCAGATTTCATTGCCATCTCCCTGGTAAACGGTTCTCGACAACGATTCCACCTCGACATCTGCCTCCATTGCCTGTATGATCTCTTCCACCGACAATTCCATCTGCGCGGCGATCTCATCCACCGCCGGCTCTCTACCGAGCTTTGCCTCTAACATCGTCCTTGTCTGCCTGATCCGCCAGCTAGTTTCCTTCAGGCTTCTGGAAACCTTGATCATGCCATTATCCCGCAGGAAGCGTTTGATCTCTCCCATGATCATAGGCACAGCATACGTTGAAAATTTTACATCATAACCGGTATCAAAATGGTCAACCGCCTTCATCAGACCGATGCAGCCGATCTGAAATAATTCTTCCGCGTCATACCCTCTGTTTAAAAATCTTTTTACAATATGGTGCACAAGTCCCATATTTTCCTCTATGATCGTGTCTCTGCTCTGCTTGTCTCCCTGCCTTGCCTGCTGTATGAGCGTCAGCCAGTCCATAAGCTAATCCTCCAGGTAGGAAAAGCCGATCGCCTTTTCCATAATAACCGTCGTCCCCTTCCCGGGCTGCGACCAGACCTTCAGTTCATCCATAAACGCTTCCATAAAGGCAAATCCCATACCGGATCGCTCCTGCTCCGGCTTTGTTGTATATAATGGTTCCATCGCCTTTGGAATATCAGCGATACCGACGCCGTGATCTTCAATCTCCACATGAAAGATATCTTTTTCGCATCTGCATGTTATGTATACTTTTCCGTCTGCAGGCACTCCATGTATGATCGCATTTGTAATCGCTTCCGACACGGCTGTTTTCACATCCTCCAGCTCCTCCAGTGTCGGATGGAGTCTTGTCAGGAACGTGGCAATACAGATTCTGCCGAGTGCTTCATTTTCCGATATGGCATCCATACTCAGTTTCATTTCATTTTTCATCATTTTCACTCCTTTATATTTCATCCATGATACAGACCTGATCCTGCAGCCCGGCGATCTGCAACAGTTTCCGGATCCTTGGGTTCGCGTTGATCACGATCGTCCTTCCGCCAAAGCAGGCAATTTTGGCGTTTCTGCCCGATAACAGCCCAATTCCGGAGCTGTCCATGAACATCGTATCCGCAAAATCAAATACGATCTGCTGCACTCTGTTATCAAGCAGATAATGATCCGCCAGACGTCGGATCGACTTTGTCGTATGATGATCCACCTCCTCGGGCATATGCACCAGAAGACAATCCTCCCTGATCTCAAAAATTCCCGTTTCTTCCATTTTTCCCATCCTTTCTACTTTTTATGCAACAGAGACGAGATACGCTCTGCGAATCTCGCTCTGATTAGCGGTCGTCAAATGCACCGCATAAATGCGTGCATTTTCCTCGTCGCCATAACAAAAAAGAGAACATGGGATTTTCCAAGTTCTCTTTCGTAAAATATCTGATTCAGTTTTCGCTGCTACTACTGTGTCTGCTGCTCTGTCTGTCCATCAGCCGGCTGCTGCTCTGCGGTCTGTGTATCTGCGGTCTGTGTATCTGCTGCCTGCTGATCGGTTGTTGTATTTGTATCCGCCACATTCTGACTATCGCCGCTGTCTCCAAGCTCTGTCAGACGCTCTGACGCTTTTCCCGCTGTCTGGGACTGGGCATATTCCTGCATGATCTGATTGTATGCTTCCTTCGCCTTATCGGTCTCGCCCGCCATCTGATATGCCTGCGCCAGCTCATATAGCACTTCCGGATCCGGCGTTTCCATATTCCGGGTAAAGTACCACGCCTTCTGCAATGTAGAGATTGCCGTCGTATAATCGCTCTGGTTGATCGCCGCACTTCCATCCCTGTACATCTGTTCCGCAACCTGACTGCCCACAAGCTCCATCAGCTTATTATAGAGCTGCTTATAAGCATCTGTTGCTGAATTCTGCACATAATCTGTATCTACATTATATAGGGTATCTGCTATCGCCTCGTAATCCTGCGGATCACTCAGATAATCGGTCGCAGTCTGCAGAAGGCTTTCCACCTTGTGGCTTTCTCCGTTTACTCCGGTATAACCGTCTACTGCATCCTGCAGTTCCTTTTTCTCCTGCTGCAGATCAGATACTGTCTGCTCCAGCTCTGAGATCCGTGCGGATTTGACATCCGCATTTTCACTGACTACCTTCAGCTCATCCTTCATCTGATTTCGCACAACCTGCATGCGCGCAGGCAGGATCAGGAAATAAGATGCTGCAACACCGATCAGTACACCGATCACGATATTTAAAATAGAGGCTGTTCCTCTCGGTTCTTTGACATTTAACGGCTGGATGATCGTCTCATTGCCACTCTGGTAGGTAATTGTCTCTTCCGCCACTGCCTTTTTCTTTTTCGCAGAACTTCCTGCGGCTTCTTCTCCGATACCAAGCATTCTGTTGACTTCCTTTAAATAGGTCAGCGTCGTTGTGTTATTGGCATCGATCTTACTGCATTTTACAAGCTCTTTTCTTGCCTTTTCCCATTCCTCCGCATCCATATAAAGGAGTGCCAGAAGCTGATGTCCCTGCACCAGACGCGGATTTAAGGAAAGCACCTTCTTTAGCTGGATGATCGCCAGATCCTTACTGTCCTGCTGACAGTAGCGGAGTGCCAGATTGTATTTCTTGACAGTCTGGTTGATCGTATCAAGACGCGTCGGATTGCTCTGGATCGCGTCGATATAATCATCCGCCAGATTTTTCTTGGCACGCAGATTTTTACTGATGACCCACTCACTGAGTGCGGCAACTACCTCACCCATCTCAAAATAAACAAGTCCCAGCAGGTTTCTGGCTTCTATATGATTTTTGTTAAATTTCAAACTCTGTCTCAGACTGACGATCGCACCGGAAAGATCTCTGACATTTGCCTTTTCCAGTCCGTCATTATAATACCGGTTGGAAATGTGCATGATCTTTTTATACAGTCCGACATCAGCACCACAGCCCGTGCAAAAATCTTTCTCAGACAATTCACAGCCACAATTAAAACATTTCATGGTTTCACCTTTATCCTATTCTTCTTCCTTTGCTTCCTTCAGCATACCTACGAGAACGTCTGCCATGTCTGTCAGATCCTGATTATATATCGCATCTGCTGCATCCTCAATTTCCAGACTCGGATGAAACTTCTTTAATTCTTCTTCAAAGTTGATCATTTTTTCCTCCTTCGGCTTCCTCCAGACAGGCTTTGATCTCCCCTGCCAGATACAAGGAGCCTACAATAAACACCGCATCCTCCGGCTTTCTGCGTAAAAGTGCCGCCGAAAAAGCCGCCGATGCATCCGCAAAGTCATATACCTGCTCTGCGCTGTACTTTGTAAATATATCCCGAAGCTGCCGATCGTCCACACCTCTTGCATCGTGGATACCGGCGATCATATATGTCGTAAATAATCGTGCACTGACCAGCTCATGGATCATCTCCGTATAAGCCTTATCGTTGACAACGGAAAAAACAAGGATCCTCTCTCCCTTTACCGGCAGCTGCCGCACACTGTCAAGAAACGCCTCTATGCCGTCTGCATTGTGTGCACCGTCCAAATACACCCGGTCAGCGATCTCTTCCATTCGTCCTTCCCAGATGCTCTCTGCGACTGCCTGCTGCATGACAGAAGGCTGCACCTTTTCTTTCGGTAATAAATGCTCCAGTGCCAGAAGCGAAGCTGATGCATTTTCCATCTGATAGGCAGCATATGTGGATAAATGGAAACTAATAGTATTATAATACCTAGATTTATACGAAAAATCAATGCCTTTATCGGTTATATTTGTTTCCATAAAAAGACTTTTATCGACCGCAAATGCCTCTGCTTTTTTCTCTTTTGCCGTATCCAGCAGTACATTTTCAGTCTCCGGATCCCGTCTGACATAGATCAGCGGAACGCCTTCTTGTATAATACCTGCTTTTTCTGCCGCGATTTTTTCTTTCGTATCGCCCAGATACTGGCAATGATCGAGACCTATTTCCGTAATTATAGTTAGCACAGGCTTACTAAAAACATTGGTCGCATCCAGTCTGCCTCCCAGTCCCGTTTCCAGCACCAGATAGTCCGGCATTTTTTCTTTATAAACATACATTGCCATCAGAAACAGAAATTCAAAGAAGGTCGGATGATACCACGCCTCCTGCCCGGCATGTGCAGCGATCACCTGTCTGACAGCTTCGTAAGCTGTGACAAACTCTGCTTCCGGGATCATCCGGTTATCCAGGCGGATCCGCTCCCGCATATGGACAAGGTGTGGTGAGATAAAGGTACCCACATGAAACCCTTCTGCCAGAAGGAGGTTTGTCAGATAATTGCAGACAGAACCCTTTCCGTTCGTTCCTGCCACATGAATGATGCGTCCGGCGAAGGTTTCTTCTTCTATGCCCAGTGCCTGCAGATACATGCGGGTATGGGATAAAGTATTCTTTTTTGCAAATTTCTGGATATGATTGATATATTGTTCTGCTTCGGTGTATGATGGGGTCATTTTGTATTTCCTTCGATGCATGTATTGTCGTGCATCTCTGATGCACGACAATAGCCATCAGTCATACGCTTGTATAACTGATGGCTGTGTAATTTATTGCTGTGTTCTGTTATTTTAACTGTGCCAGACGCTCCTGTACCTTTTCCAGCATCTGTGTATATTTCGTCAGTTTTTCACGTTCTTCCGCTACCTTCTGTGCAGGTGCTTTGCTCGTGAACTTCTCATTGTTCAGCATACCGTTTGCTCTGGCAATCTCGCCGCCGAGTCTCTTTTCTTCCTTTTCCAGTCGCTCGATCTCCTGCTTGATATCAACAAGCTCTGCAAACGGAATATACAATGTTGCTCCATCGATCACAACGCTGACCGCATCATCCGCGATGCCTGTCTTATCTGCCTGAATCAGAACCTCTGATGCATAAGCAAGCGGTGCAAAGAACAGCTTACCGTTCTCGAAGATTGCTCTGATATCTGCATTTTCTGATACAACATATACGGATGCCTTGCGGGAAGGTGCTACATTCATGGATGTTCTGACATTACGGATGCCACGGATGGCTTCCTTCATTGTCTCGATCTCTTTTTCTTCCTTTGCAAATGCATATTCTTCTTTATATACAGGCCATGCAGAGATCATAATGGATTCTTCCTCGCTCTGCAGCGTACAGAAGATCTCTTCTGTGATAAATGGCATGTATGGATGCAGCAGCTTCAATGCATCGATCAGGACATGCTTGAGTGTCCAGAGTGCTGCATTCTGACTGTCTGCATTGTCTGAATTGTACAGACGCGGTTTTACCATTTCAATATACCAGTCACAGAATTCATCCCAGATGAAGTCATATACCTTCTGAACAGCGATACCAAGCTCGAAGTTTTCCATATTGTCTGTCACTTCTTTGATCAGGCTGTTGAGCTTTGATAAGATCCATTTATCAACCGGCTCAAGGGCTGGCTTCTCTGTGATCTCCTTGCCTTCCATATTCATCATAATGAAACGGGAAGCATTCCATACCTTATTGGCAAAGTTTCTGCTCGCCTCTACACGTTCAATGTAGAAACGCATATCATTACCCGGCGCATTACCGGTGATGAGTGTCAGACGAAGTGCATCTGCACCGTATTTATCGATGATCTCCAGCGGATCGATACCGTTACCCAGAGATTTACTCATCTTTCTGCCCTGTGAATCACGTACCAGACCATGGAACAATACTGTCTTGAACGGTCTCTCGCCCATCTGCTCATAACCTGAGAAGATCATACGGATAACCCAGAAGAAAATGATATCATATCCGGTTACAAGTACGTCTGTCGGGTAGAAATATTTCAGATCTTCTGTCTGCTGTGGCCAGCCCAGTGTAGAGAACGGCCAGAGTGCGGATGAGAACCATGTATCGAGTGTGTCCGGATCCTGTGTGAAATGACTGCCACCGCATTTCGGGCAGATCTTCGGCATTTCTTTTGCAACAACTGTTTCACCACAGTCATCACAATAATAAGCCGGGATTCTGTGTCCCCACCAGAGCTGTCTGGAAATACACCAGTCTCTGATATTGTCTGTCCAGTTAAAGTATGTCTTTTCCATACGCTCCGGAACCAGCTTGATCTCGCCCTCTTTGACAGCTTTTACTGCCGGTTTGATCAGCTCGTCCATCTTAACGAACCACTGCTTTTTGATCATTGGCTCTACCGTTGTCTTACAACGGTCGTGCGTACCAACATTGTGGCTATAATCTTCAATACGGACAAGTAAGCCTTCTTTATCCAGTTCTTTCACGATCGCTTCTCTTGCTTCATAGCGATCCATACCTTCGTAAATACCACCGTTTTTGTTGATCGTGGCATCATCGTTTAAGATATTGATCTCAGGCAGGTTATGACGCTTTCCTACTTCAAAGTCATTCGGGTCATGTGCAGGTGTGATCTTTACAACACCTGTTCCGAATTCCATATCAACATAGCTGTCTTCTACAACCGGGATCGGCTTATTCACGATCGGAAGCCAGACCTGTCTGCCATGCAGATACGTATATCTTTCATCAGCCGGATTGACAGCAACTGCTGTATCGCCCAGCATTGTCTCCGGTCTTGTCGTTGCGAACTCAAGGAATTCTGTCTTACTCGGCTGTCCGTTTTCATCTACGAGCGGATATTTAATATGCCAGAAATGTCCCTGCTGCTCTTCATACTGTACTTCCGCATCGGAAATGGAAGTATTGCAGACCGGACACCAGTTTACGATACGGGAACCCTTGTAGATCCAGCCTTTTTCATGCATCTTACAGAAAACTTCCGTAACTGCTTTATTACAGCCTTCATCCATGGTAAATCTTTCTCTGTCCCAGTCACAGGAAGAACCCATCTTCTTCAGCTGTTCAATGATACGTCCGCCGTATTCCTTTTTCCAGTCCCAGGCACGTGCCAGGAAGCCTTCACGTCCGAGGTCTTCTTTATCAATGCCTTCTTCTTTCAGCTTTTCAATGATCTTAACCTCTGTTGCAATGGAGGCATGATCTGTACCGGGCTGCCATAATGCATTATATCCCTGCATTCTCTTAAAACGGATCAGAATATCCTGCATAGTATTGTCGAGCGCATGTCCCATGTGGAGCTGTCCTGTGATATTTGGCGGCGGAATGACAATGGTAAAAGGGGTTTTACTGTGGTCTACCTCCGCATGAAAATATTTTTTATCCAGCCACTTCTGGTAGATCCGGTCTTCCATTCCGTGGGGATCATAGGTTTTCGCTAACTCTTTACTCATGATCTGTCTCCTTTTGCTGTACAAATTTCCTGTCATATAAAAAGCCCTCTACTGCGTCTGTCAGTAAAGGGCATTTTATGCTACTGCATACGTATTTATATAATAGTATTGCAGCTTTTATTTGTCAAGATTGCCGCTTGGTCAGGCGGATCTCTAAAGCCAGTGGGATTGCGGTAGCCTTATTTCAATTGTTCCAGTTGCGATAGCTTTGGCTATTGAGGTTCTCAGAAAACTTTCTGCCTGCTCCTTTAATGTGGTTAAAATAAATTCCCTGCCCAAAATCTTTTCTCTTTGCACATTTGCCAAGATCTGGCGCTTTTACTTCACAATAACTTCCATGATAGAGAACAAATCCATCTTTTAACTCAAGCACTAATCTCTATCCCCTTTCCTTGCAAAAATTCAGTAATATCTTCAAGCACAGCTTCATCGCCTTCACAATGAAAAATCCCATAACATTTTTCTATATATCCAAGAACATCGGCTTCTTTAAACAGAAGAATAATCTTCTCAACAGGTAAATTCCACTCATCTGAAGCAAGCCGGATTAATCTTGTCTGCATGAAAGTAATCTCTGTTTTCTCACTCATTATGAATCCTCTCTAATTTCTTGGTCAATAAAACTTGAATTTATATATGTCTTTGCAAATATACCATATCTATTAGCTGTACACCGCCCTCATAAATTGGGTGGTCATAATTGTCAGTAAAGAAATTGGGAATCTTGTGAGAACGAACAAATCCACATTTTTCATAAAATGGTATCGTCAATGGACTGTCACC
>ENA-USUJ01001183-USUJ01001183.1-human-gut-metagenome-genome-assembly--contig:-NODE-1183-length-22869-cov-33.694542_pt1 | contig 22869 bp, 20 predicted proteins | sample MGYA00250061_ERZ773398 | MGnify/ENA primary metagenome ERZ773398 (study PRJEB29103, sample SAMN06111992) | human gut metagenome | biome: human gut; feature: ankylosing spondylitis patient; material... | reverse complement strand
ACGTGCGATGCAAAGCGTAAGAATTGCCAGATACCAGGGGATTCCCTGTGTTCCTGTCCATTGACAACCGATCGATACGATTCCGTTAACAATCACAATGGACAGCCAGCTTACAAGTATGAAACGTATCATCTGCCGCCCGTTTTGTCGCCCAAATGCGATCACAAGCATAAAAGGCACCAGAATGATTGCCATCACTGCAACATATACATAGAACGAACCAATTACGAGAACACAGACAGACAATACTGCTCCAAGAAAGGCAGCAAGGATCATACGAACATTTTTCTTTTTCCCATTCGGATTGCAAAATATTTGTGTGAGGGATAACACGATAAGATTCATCAGAAAGTTTTGTTCCACGAACAAATCCATATAGAATACATAGATACAAAATCACCTCCTGTCTCTGCCATTATAAAGAAATATTCCTTCATAATTTAGCAAAAACAGGAGGTTGTAATTCAGAATTTATAGTCCGGTTTCGACAAAAGAATTATCTCTTGGAATTCTTAAGGAAATCCGGGATATTGATTTCAACCGGCTTAACCGTACTCTCCGGTCTCTTCGGAACATTGATTCCGATGCCAGGCATCTGTGTGCTTGGCTTCACTTCCGGATTTACCGGTCTGTTCGTAACCGGTGTTGTTGCAGCGGTACGATTCAGAAGTCCCTGTGTCGCAGAAGGACGGGCTGCGTTCTGTGTCGGGTAAACCATACGGTTACCGATTCCGCCTGCGGTCTGCTTAGGAGCAGCGGTCTCAAGTCCTGTTGCAATAACCGTAATAGTTGCCTCATCTGTCATTGTCTCATCGAACTTCGCACCGAAGATGATATTCGCATCCTCTCCTGCCAGATCCTGTACATAACTTGCAGCATCATTGGCATCCATAAGAGAAATATCTCCGGAAATATTAATGATAACATGGGTTGCTCCGTTGATGGTTGTCTCAAGAAGCGGAGATGCAACGGCAAGCTTCACTGCTTCGATTGCCTTCTCATCACCCTTGGCACTACCGATACCGATATGTGCCATACCCTTGTCCTTCATAACCGTCTGTACGTCTGCAAAGTCAAGGTTGATCAGTGCCGGCAGATTGATCAGGTCTGTAATTCCCTGTACTGCCTGCTGTAATACTTCATCTGCCTTCTTTAATGCATCCGGCATAGAAGTACGTCTGTCTACGATCTCAAGAAGCTTATCATTCGGGATTACGATCAGTGTATCAACGTTCTCCTTCAATTTCTCAATACCGGATACGGCATTGATCATACGCTTCTTCGCTTCAAACTTAAATGGCTTGGTTACAACACCAACGGTCAGGATTCCCTGCTCCTTGGCAATCTTAGCAACAACCGGAGCTGCACCTGTACCGGTTCCGCCACCCATACCACAGGTAACGAATACCATGTCTGCACCCTTTACGGCTGCGGATAATTCTTCTGCACTCTCCTCGGCAGCTTTCTCACCGATCTCAGGCTGGGCACCTGCGCCAAGTCCTTTTGTCAGTTTCTCACCAATCTGAATCAATGTTGGAGCCTTACACAACTGTAATGCCTGCTTATCGGTATTCACTCCGATAAATTCAACTCCACCTATATTCTCATCGATCATGCGGTTCACAGCATTATTTCCGGCTCCACCTACACCAATTACAATAATTTTGGCACTTGTGTCTGCCTCTGTTGTCCGAATCTCCAGCATGGTTCTTCCTCCTCTTTCTCATCCCATATAATTTCTACAAATCTATCTTCCGTCTCTGCGACGAAACATCGGCGAAAAGCACCTCATATTCATGCTTGTCCACCTGCAAACTTACTTTCTGACCGGTTCTGTGAAACATTTTAATGTTTCATGCTCGCCCATATAGACTATAATATAGTTTTTTTACGAAATAATCAACACAAAATTGTGATTTTTTGCATTTATTATTGCTTCTTCTTTTTGGAAGCTTTCTTCTTGGTAACTTTTTTGTCAAACACAATATTTGTCGTTTCTTCTGTCCAATTCTCTAAATGTAGTGTTCCTTCAAGATTTTCGATGCTCGGTTTGATCTTGGCAAGCCGCTCGACTTTCTGCGTCAGCAGGTCGAGAGACCCCATCTCCACCTTGACTTTGCCGTATGCAAGCACAGGCTCGTTGGCAACACCGTAAGTGACGGAATCCGGAATCAGCGAATTACGCTTGAGTGCCTGTGTCAGCGTCAGTATCTCGCGAAGCTTTGCATTCCCGATTGGGAGTTTCTCATACAATACGACCTTGTCACAGTCGATTCCGATGATCTGCGGGGTCCCATCGATCACCTTCGATGACGTCTCCACCACAATTCCATCTTTATCAAAGTATGCATTCTCATCAATCGATGAGATATACAGATATCCCATCATGCCTTTTTCGTATACCTTAATATGTAACGTCTGCGGATCCTTTAAGGTAATTTCCATCGTATCCACAAACGGAACATCCCTGGTACTTACAAACCGGTACTTGAGATAGACATAGAGTGAATTCCATGAATAATCGTCATTCAATACCACTTTCTCTATCACCTTCGCATCGTAGAGTTCATTGCCCTCCACTTCCACCTTGTTGACCTGAAATACCTTGATCACGATCAATGCCGCCGCTGCAAGCAAAAGCAAAATGATCAGGAATGCGATCAGAATCTTCTTACGTTTTCTGGCTTTTCTACGTTTTTCTTTAATCATTTCCTATCTACTCCATCGTCTCCAGCCGGATGCCCTTCGACACACTGAGCGCCAGCCCCATCTCCCCCATCAGGAACACGATGGACGTACCACCGTAGCTGATAAAAGGCAGAATCACTCCGGTATTTGGAATGGTATTGGTTACAACCGCGATGTTTAAAATTACCTGGATCGCAATATGGGACATAATGCCACTCACAACCAGCGCACCATACAGATCTGTCGCGTTGTTGGCGATCACCATCATTCTCCACAGAAGAAGTACAAAAAGCAAAATCACACACACAGCACCGAAGAGACCAAGTTCCTCACAGATAATGGTGAAAATCATATCATTCTGTGACTCCGGCACATTTCCCATCTTCTGCAGACTCTCACCGAGTCCCTTACCGAAAAGCTTACCCGAGCCGATCGCGTACAGTCCCTGCATCGTCTGATATCCCTTATCTCCTGCAGTCTCCGGATGAAGCCATGCATCGACACGGTTGCCTCGGTATCCCTCGATCGCGATCAGTCCGACTACGCCGACGATGCCGACTCCCGCCAAAGCAAAGAACGGCTTATACTGCGGATTTGCAACAAAAAGCATACAGAAGGCAATACCGAAGATAATGACTGCTGTACTTAAATTACCAATTGCAACGATCAAAAGAAGCGGCGCAAGATAAACAAACACTTTAATCACGCCCGCCGTCTTGCTGACCTCCCTTGTGTGCCGCTCGATCAGCACCGCAAGGAAAATAATGATTGCAAGCTTTGCAAGCTCAGACGGCTGGAAGCTGACCGGTCCAAGATTCAGCCAGCGCGACTTACCGTGGGAAGATCTCGTCAGTCCTGGAATCGGAAGTAAAACAAGTGTACATAGCACAAGTGATCCCAGATACGCCAGGATATAGAACTTCTTCCACTGGTGATAATCGATTTTGGCCATAATTACCATAAAAACTGCACCGATTCCCATATTACGGAGCTGCAGCTTCAGATAATGTGCACTGTCTCCGTAGGTGTTTGCCGAGATATAAGAACTCGAGCTATACAGCATAACCAGTCCGAATCCCAGCAAGAAGATCACAATAAAAAGCAGATTATAGTCAAAATATGTAGTTCCTTTTGGTTTTCGTTCCCGTCTAGCCACGAATTACAACTCCTTCGGATTCTCTACTCTTTCAGATTGCGGACGATATCCTTAAAGATTCTTCCCCGCTCCTCATAATTAGGAAACATGCCCCAGCTTGCACATGCCGGAGAAAGAAGCACCGCATCTCCTGATACCGCATGATCATAACAATAATTGATTGCTTCCTCAAAGGTCTCACACCGCACGGTATCCATGAATCCATGGCGATGCGCACAGTTTTCAATCTTCTCTGCGGTCTGTCCGATCAGCACAAGCTTCTTGACCTTGCCGTCAAAGGCGTCGATCCATTCATCATACTCGGACTGTTTATCATATCCGCCACCGATCAGAAGTGTCGGACGATTCATTGCACGGATTCCCTGGATTGCAGCATCCGGATTTGTTCCCTTGGAATCATTGTAGAACTTGACGCCGCGCTTCTCGGTCACATACTCGATTCTGTGCTCGACCGCCTGGAATCTCTTTAAGACCTCAACGATCTTCTCCATCGGTACTCCAAAATTCACGCTCATCGCACAGGCAGCCATCACATTCTCGTAATTGTGACGACCGAGCAGATTCAGCTCATTGACGTTGATCACCTGCTCCGTCTGACCGTCATGCGCATAGAAGATATCCTCTCCGTCCAGATAGAATCCCTCATCAAGCTTTCTGTGGCTGCTGAAATATACCACACGCGCCGGTGCCTTCTCGCCGAACGCACGAAGCACTTCATCCTCATAATTTAATACACACACCTGATCCTTCGTCTGGTTCTTCGTGATGGATTCCTTCGTCTCAATGTAGCATTCCATCGTGTGATGACGATTCAGATGATCCGGTGTAATATTCAGAATTGCCGAAATCTCCGGCTTAAATTCATGTGTCGTCTCGAGCTGGAAGCTGCTGATCTCCGCAACGGTTACCGTATTCTCCGTCATCGATGCAGCCTCGGATGTATATGGGATTCCAATGTTGCCGACTACACGCACATCGTCAAAATAATTCTTCATGATCTCACCGGTCAAGGCGGTCGTTGTCGTCTTTCCGTTCGTTCCGGTGATTGCGATCAGTCTGCCTTTTCCAAAATAGTAAGCAAGCTCGATTTCTCCCCAGATGGCAACATTCTGTGCACGAAGACGCTCCACCATCGGAAGATCCGTAGGAACTCCCGGGCTTAATACAGCCACGCCAAATTCATGCATCTGTTCCTCTGTCAGTTCGCCAAGGATCATTGGTACATCCTTTAATTCCGGTGCCTTCTCATGGAACTTCTCAATATCCAGTTCCTTGTTGGCATCAAACAAAACCGTATCTATTTTCTTCTCAAGAAGCAGCTTTGCTGCTGCAATTCCACTGATTCCGGTTCCGACAACCAGAACCTTCTTCTCTTCTATCTTCATGTCTTGTTCCTCCGTTTTCATTTGGCATACTTATTTAAGTATACGTTATTCGCTACTGTAATTCAAGGTAAGGCAGAATGTTTTCAAATATTTCCTTCGCCACCGGTGCCGCGATCGTACCTCCGTAATAGATGCCGGACGGATTTCTAATGATGACGAGCACCAGCACCTGCGGATCATCTGCCGGAGCAAACCCTAAAAACGATGAGATATACCGGTTTGCAGACCTTGGCAGAGTCTGCGATGTTGCCGTCTTACCACCGATACTGTAGCCTTCAATATATGCCTTGTTTCCGCCGCCCTCTGAGACCACTTTCTCGAGAAGATATCGCATTTTCTCCGAAGTCTCGCTGCTGCAGATACCCTCTTTCTGCTCGTAAGAGAATTTTTCGATGCAGTTGCCGGAAGCATCCTCCACCTGCACGCCAAAATGCGGTGTTACACGGTTGCCTCCGTTTATAATAGAAGAAACCGTCGCCGCAAGCTGGATCGGTGTAATCTGGAACGACTGTCCGAATGAAATCGTTGCAAGTTCTACAAGACCGATATTCTCCCGCTTGTGCATGATCGTCGCAGCCTCTCCCGGCAGATCAATTCCGGTCTTCGTAAGCAGCCCGAACTGATCAAAATAATCGTAGAAACGATCCGCGCCGATACGGAGTCCCACATTGATGAACACCGGGTTGCAGGAATTCTCAATTCCCTCTACGAAGCTTTCTGCTCCGTGTCCGGTCGTCTTGTGACACCGGATCCTGCGGTCTTCCACTATGATATATCCCGGACAGTGGAACCGGTCTTCTAATGAGACAACGCCCTCTTCCAAAGCTGCTGCGCTTGTAATAATCTTGAACGTTGATCCCGGCTCGTAGGTATCATTGATGCAGTGATTACGCCACATCTGGTTCAGATAGTCCTGCTCCTCTTCCGTTCCCGCATATTCCCTATATTCCTCTGTCAGTTCAAAAGGCTGGTTCAGATTAAATTCCGGATAATCGACCATCGCAAACATCTGTCCGTCTTTCGGATTCATCACAAGAATACTGACGGAATCCGCGTCCTTCTGCAGATACGCTTTTTCCGCTGCCTGCGCGGCAAAAAGCTGAATGTTTGCATCCAGCGAAAGCCGCAGATTGTTTCCCGCAACCGGCTCGATGCGCTCCTCACCGATATTGTCAACCTCCACGCCTCTGGCATCCGTCGTGGTCAGAATCGTTCCATCCTGTCCCTGCAGATAGTCATCGTACACCGTCTCCAAACCGATGATTCCCTGATTGTCGCCGCCGGTAAAGCCCAGCACCTTCGATGCCAGATCATCATACGGATACTCTCTCTTGTAGTCCTCATCCACTTTGACGCCCGCATACCCATAGGCAAGAATACGGTTGCCCGTCTCTTTGTCAACATTGCTTTTGATTTTCTCAATCGATGAGTATTTTTCCACGCGCTTACGCACGCGATCCTCAGGCAGATCCAACTCCTTTACAAGCATTGCGATCACGCCCTCCGGATCCTCGATCTGATTATGGATCACAGAGATCGTGCACACCGACTTATTACCTGCGAGCACAACTCCGCCTGCATCAAGAATCTTGCCGCGCGCCGCCTTGATCTGCCGCTCTCTCTGCTGCAGATCGGTTGCAAGCCTGGAGTAATAATCTCCGCGAAAGATCATAAGATATACTAATCGTCCAAGCAACACGCAGACACAAGCTGCGACAACGAGTCCGATCACACATATTTTTCTGCGGTGATAGGTCTTATTTCGTTCCATGACAGATCCTGCCACTGCGTCTCTTACTTATAGATATATGAATGGGCGGATGTCATTAGAACACCCGCCGTCATGCTATCTCTTATTCATTTGTGCCTGTATCGCCTTTTTTCTTAACCGGCTTATGTTCTCCGGTATACTGTGCATTCACGCCTGTGACATCAAGATCCTTATTCTTTCCGGTCAGTTTCTCATCCGGATAGATGTTCATATACGGAAGCACTTCCTCTAAGATCTCACGCACGATGTTCTGTGCAAAGTAACTGTGGGCCTGGTCGCCGACATTCGGCTCATTTACGACACAGTAAATCACAAGCCGCGGATTCTCCACCGGTGCAAATCCCATAAAGGATACCAGATACTTACGGTCCTTACGTGGAATCTTCTGTGCAGTTCCGGTCTTACCACCCATGGAATAACCGTCAACCTTGGCGGTTCCTGCGGTACCTTTGGATACAACATCGTATAAATAATCGCGAATCTGATCGCTTGTGCTCTCGGAAACGGTCTGTTTTACCGCCTTCGGCTCGATCGTCGATACGGTGTTGCCCGACGCGTCCGTTATCTTGGTCACAAGATGCGGCTGATAATACGTTCCTCCATTGACCAGCGAAGAAAAAGCGCTCACCATCTGGATCATCGTACAGTTAAAGTTCTGTCCGAATGCGTTCGTTGCCAGATCAACCGGCTTCATCGTATCTTCGGTATAGATCAAAGAAGATGTATTTGCCTCGCCAGGCAGATCAATTCCGGTCTTCTGTCCGAAACCAAAGATGGACTGGTACTCGTGGAAATTCGTCTTGCCGATCTTGTAAGACATCTGCATCAAAGCATCATTACAGGAATCCATCAGTGCCTTTCGCACCGTCTCTGTACCGTGTCCGTTACGGTTTACACAACTGACCTTCTGTCCGTTAAAGGTCTCTCCTCCATCACACACAAATGTCATCTTATCATTGAGTGTTCCGGTCTCAAGTCCTGAAGCCACAGTAAAAGGTTTCTGGACGGAACCCGGCTCGTACGTTGCTGTCACACAGTAATTCTGCCAGAGATTATTTAAGATATCCATCGTATCATCATCCGACAGCTTTTTTAATTCCCTCTTGGAATACAGAGAGCTTAAATCTCTCGGATTGTTCAGATCAAACTCCGGATAATCCGCCATCGCAAGGATTTCTCCATTCTGCGGATTCTGGATGATAACAGCAGTATCGACACTTCCATCGCCTTCGTAATAATTGTCGCGGTAAGCATCGTTGAATTCCTGAATCTTCTGCTCCACAACCGACTGGATATTCGAATCAATCGAGATCACAAGATTATTTCCGTCCTGTGCCGGAATTACGGTCTTCTCAAAATTACTATCGGAATTCAGATAACCGTACTCTCTTCCGTTGACTCCGTTTAACGTATCATCATAATAATTTTCTAGTCCTGTCGTACCGACATTGCCGGATGAAGTAAATCCGATCACCGATGCCGCCAGTGACTTGTACGGATAGGTTCTTTGATATTCTTTTTCAAACCATACGCCTTTGATGTTCGGATTGACTTTGTTGCCTTTTTCATCTGCTTTATCCTGAAGTTCCACAAACTTCTGGATTTCATCGTAAGGCAGCTTCTTTGCCAGCACAATATATTTGCTGTCCTTCTTATCCTTCGCGTAGGTTCTTAAATCCTCTTCCTTCAGTTCCGGGAAGCACTGAAGCAGTGCCTGAATCGTCGGCTCTACATAGTCTTCCTTATAGGTCATCTGGGAGCAGTCTAAGATTACGTTGTAGACTGCCTCGCTGGTTGCCAAAACAGTCCCTGAACTGTCGATGATATTCCCTCTCTGATAAGGGATCGTCTTACTGTCATAGGACTGCATGGATAAAACTTTCTTCTCATATTTGTCTCCGCTCGTGGATTCAATGTAGGTAAGCACACCGATCAACCCGCAGAGTAATAAAACAAATGCAGCAAAAAGCACGATCAGCTTCGCCCTCATTGTTCGGTTTAATTTCTTTACAGGTCTTCTTTTCTTTCTCGTTCTTGCCACACTACGCTCCTACTGCTTCGGAATATCGCTATACTGATCCATATAGTTGCTGTTCTCGATCGTATAATACACAACCTGATCTTCCTTCGGATAATCCATTCCGAGCTTGTTGATTGCAACATCCTTCACATGATTTAAATCAACCGATGTTGTCACTCTCTTATAACGTGCATCATTATCTGCACGAAGGTCCGTTACCTGACTCTCAAGGTTCGCAATATTTCTCATGCGGCTTGTAATCTGTGACTGCAGATTAACAAATGATACCGCTGCCATCGCGATCACAAGCACTCCGGCTGTCAAAAACATCACATATCCCGGGCTCATCTCCATCGCTCTCTGACGGTTTCTGCGCGCCGCATTTCTTCTGCTCTTGCGGTGCTGTACCTGCTCGATCTCCTCGCGGCTTCTTCGCTGCGGGCGAACCGGCGTATCCAACTCACGGACTGTATTTCCATTTATGTAATAATTTCTAGTCATATGCGCTTCCCTGCTTTCTTACTTAATCCGTCACCCGTTCAAAGACACGAAGCTTTGCACTCTTTGAGCGGCTGTTCTCTTCAAGTTCCTTCTCCGAAGGAAGAATTGGTTTTCTTGTTACAACATGTCCTCTGGACTTATTTCCGCATACACACACCGGGAAATTGCTCGGGCATGTACAAGGATTCTCGTTCTTTTTAAAAGCCGACTTTACGATGCGATCCTCCAATGAATGGAAAGTGATGATACAGCATCTTCCTCCATCATTCAGAAGTTCGATCATATCGTCTAAATTGTCGCGAAGTACATCCAGTTCATGGTTTAACTCGATGCGGATCGCCTGATAGGTTCTCTTGGAAGGATGTCCTCCTGTCACCTGTACTTTCATCGGGATTGCTCCCTTAATGATCGCATTCAGCTCGCCGGTCGTCTCGATCGGTTTCTGCTCTCTTGCACTTACAATGTGCTTGGCAATATTCTTCGCAAACCGATCCTCTCCGTAGTCACGGATGATACGAAACAGCTCCATCTCACTGTATTCATTGACGATATCTCTCGCCGTCAGTTTCTGTCTGTCATCCATGCGCATATCAAGAGGTGCGTCCTCGCTCCGGTAGGTAAATCCCCTCTCCGGTGTATCAAGCTGAAACGATGACACGCCAAGGTCGAGCAGAATTCCATCGACTTTCTCAATGCCCAGATTATGGAGTACTTCCTTCATCTGTGCATAATTGCTTCTTACGATCGTTACTTTATCTTTATAATCCTTCAGTCGTTCACTGGCCGCTGCGATTGCATCTGCATCCTGATCAATGCCGATCAGGCGTCCTGTCGTAAGGCGTTTTGCAATCTCTGACGAATGTCCCGCTCCACCGAGCGTTCCATCCACATAGATTCCATCCGGACGGATATTCAGTTGTTCAATTGTCTCATTCAGCATTACCGAATAGTGCTTGAATTCCATATCTCATCCTTTCCTGGTGGCGGAACATCCGACCATGAAAAATCGCTTCGCGAAGACTGCGGTACATCTCTGATGTATCGCCATCGGACGCCTCCTCTTAAATTCCGATTCCGAGATCTGCCATATGTTCTGCAATCTCATCCATATCATCGAAATCACTGTTCTCCTGATAGCGTTCCTTGCTCCAGATCTCAACTCGGCTGAATACACCAACCGATACGACTTCTTTATCAATGCCTGCATATTCGCGAAGGTTTGCCGGAAGATTGATTCTTCCCTGCTTGTCCACCTCGCAGGTTGCTGCGCCTGCAAAAAAGAATCTTAAGAACTTTCTTGCATCTTTGGAGGTAAGTGGTTTCTCGCGGAGGCTTTCTTCGATACGCTGCCATTCTTCATGTGAATATACAAACAGACATCCATCCAGGCCCTTGGTCACAACGAACTCGCTGCCAAGCTGTTCTCTGAATTTCGAAGGGACGATCAATCTGCCCTTCGCATCGATGGAATGATTGTATTCACCCATGAACATGACGCGCTCACCTGCCTTTCTCTCTCAATCTGCCGTGTGCCGATTTCGCAGGTAAGTTCTCCACATTTTTATCAACTTATCCACCACTTTGCACCACTATGTGGTATTTTAACTCCACTTTCTACCACCTTGTTACCATAATACCCCTCACAGGGGCAAAAATCAAGATTTTTTCATGGATTTTACGCTGTTTTTTCGGCATATCCAATATATTGTGGTATACTTGTTTTCTCCATACAAGAGGCGACAAATGCAGGTATTTTCTGCCAGATCCCTGTTTATTTTTCTCCTTATTGACGCAAAAAGTGGAGGATACTCCCATATTGGGAATATCCTCCACTTTATCATTAATTTCCTTATTCAATTTTTGGTCTTTTCTATTCCTATTACGCTTCCGAAGTGGGCTGATCCTCCACTTTGTCCTTCTTTGTAGCGCGGATATGCCAGACAATAATCCACACAACCGACACAACAACAAGAAGTGCCGCAAGCGCCATCGATACCGGATAGCCGATGCCAGGGATCAGAAGTTGATCCGTGCGCAGCGATTCGATCCAGAATCTTCCGATTCCGTAGCCTGCCAGATACAGTAAGAACACCTCACCGTCAAACTTTTTATGCTTCGTGAACAGGATCAAAAGGATCAGAAGCACCAGATTCCACATGGATTCATACAGAAATGTCGGGTGTACCTGAATATAAGAGATTCCACCACTCTCCACCACGTGATTCATAAGATCTGTCGTCACATCCGAGGAACGAACTGCAGACAGCGGAAGCTGCATTGCAAACGGACCGTCCGTGTATCCGCCGAAAGCCTCCCTGTTAAAGAAATTACCCCAGCGTCCGATCACCTGTCCAAGCACAAGTCCCAGTCCTGCGGTATCACAGAGCAGCCCCATGGAAAGCTTCTTCACCCTTGAGAACACAAACGTTGTGATAATTGCCGCGATCACGCCGCCATAGATAGCGAGCCCACCCTGCCGGATATTAAAGATGCTTAACAGATCATCCTTATAATAGTCCCATCGGAATGCAACGTAGTACAGCCGCGCACCGATCAGTGAACAAACGATTGCGATCATCGCAAGATCGTAATAAGTGTCCGGCTTTTGTCCCGTTCGCTTTGCCATCCAGCAGGCAATTCCAAGACCAGCCAGCATTCCGCATGCGATCACGATTCCATAGTATGCGATCGAGAAATTGCCGATCATAATGTTCTTCCCCACATGATCCAGATAAATATGTAAATGTGGAAAATTAATGTTATAATCCATTTTTTACTCCTTCTTCACCCAATAGTGGGTGTTCTATTTCTTTATTATAAGTTGACATTCTCCGTATTGCAAGATTCTTCTTGCTCCCTGTCAAGCGTCCGATAGGTCCGATAAAACAGGATTGATGTCGTTGTTACAGCGATCACATCCGCCACCGGTTCCGCAAGGAATACCGCCATCAGCTTATCTTCCATGAATGCCGGAAGGATATAGATAAGCGGGATCAACAGAATAACCTTACGCAGCAAAGCCAGGAAAACGGATGTCTTTGCATTTCCCAACGCGATAAATGTCTGCTGGCAGGAGATCTGCACCCCGAAGATCACCGATACTGCCATATAGATGCGAATCGCCCATTTTGTGAAAGCAATCAGCTCCGCCTGATCCGTAAAAATCAGAATGAATGCCTGTGGAAGTATCATGCAGATCAGCCAGATGACCGCGGTAAATGCCACGCAGGACACCAAAAGTAACCGGAAGGTCTTCTTCACGCGATCCATCTTCTTCGCTCCGTAATTGAACCCGATGATCGGCTGCGCGCCCTGCGTCAGCCCTTGGATCGGCAGCATAGACATCTGCATCACAGACGACAGAATCGTCATCGCACCGACCGCCACATCACCGCCATACTTAAGCAGGCTCGTGTTAAAACAGATGTTTAACACACTTTCTGTAAACTGCATGATAAACGGCGCAACACCAAGCGCAATACATGGTCCAACAGTTTTCGGACGAATCTTCAGATTCCCTTTTCGAATCCTAAGTGTTGTTTCTTTTCCCAGTAAAAACCGCACGATCCACACACTGGAAACTCCCTGCGAAAGAATCGTTGCAAGTGCCGCTCCGCGCACACCCATATGTAATCCAAAGATAAAAATCGGATCCAATATAATATTACACACCGCACCGATCACAACGGTCAGCATTCCGGTTCTGGCAAATCCCTGTGCATTGATGAACGCATTCAGTCCCAACGCAAGCTGCACAAAAATAGTTCCAAGCGAATAGATCTGCATATATGCCCATGCATAAGGGAGCGTACTCTCACTTGCACCAAAAAGCAGCAATATGTCCTGTCCCCAGATCTGACTTACCATCGTCACAATGACCGCCACGAGAACAAGCATCGACGTACAATTGCCAAGAATCCTCTCCGCCTCTTCTTTGTTGTCCCGCCCCATCATAATGGATGCACGCGGCGCACCGCCCATGCTCACAAGCGCTGCAAACGCAGAGACACACATGATAAAAGGCATCGTCACTCCAAGTCCCGTCAAAGCCACCGAACCAACCTCTGCAATATGACCGATGTACATACGATCGACCAGGTTATAAAGCAGATTGATGACCTGTGCCAGAATTGCAGGAAGCGCCAGCTTAAAAAGCAGACCTCCTATCCGATCCTCTCCAAGATTTGCTTCCTTCTTTTCCTTTTGTCTCATACCATACTCTTTCTATTTTCTAACCAAACTTTTCATATTCCCACAATGAAACTATTTTGTCACTTATAGGAATGGTTGTCAAGAAAGCTTCTTTCTTCTTTTGCAAGCTTTCCATTCACACACGAAAAACAGACAGAACGTCCTACGCTCTGTCTGTTTTAAATGTGTTAACTTTCACGCACTAGCAGCTGCACTCGAAGCTTCCGCACTCTGTCTCCTTACAGCTGTCTGCATGGCCTCCGGAGATACCGATATGGCTCGCACTACAAGCTTTCTCACGGTTGAACTTACACTCGGTTGCATCACAAGCTACATTTGTGTCTTTCTCCGGCTCACCCATCTTGTTTGTCGCGCATCCGCAGCCTCTTGCCGCAAAGCTTCCGCAGCTTGTTTCTGACGGCATCTTTGCCTTCATACCTTCTACATGGATATCCTCTCTTCTACAGCAGTTATCCTCGTTGTAAGAACAGTTTACAACATTACAATCCAGTTTTGTCATCTCACATACCTCCTGATTTTTTCAGATTTCCACCGGACATTTTCCGGTTTGATCCATTTTCTCATATGGATTCCTACATTAATATGTGTAATCTGACACAAACTATTCTTACGCTTTTTTATTTTTTCATTCGATTATATTTTAAAACCTCTGCGGTGGCTCCGGGATGACCGGTGTCTGCGCCCCGGCTTCTTCGACGACACTAGTTATCCAAAATCAAGAATTTACAGAAAGTCTCTGCTGTACTCTTTCTATGATTTGTTGTCCGCTCAAGCTTAGACAGTGGCACTTTGGATGTTCGCCTGAACACAGAATGTGTCCGATGGATTTCGTGTCTGCCTTACGCGGAGTACTGAACAATACCGTGCCCGCGGGTCGTGTTTGCGACCGCATAACTTAGTGGCATTCCCTCAATTCTACGAGGGGAGACACTAACCGAGAGCGGGCACTATAAAATTTGTGAAGTGCTCCGCTTAGGCAGACTAGAAATTTTGAGCACATCTGTGTCAGACGGACAGCCAAAGTGCCACAGTCGAAGCATTGCTCGGACACAAAAATTGAGTACAGCAGAGACTTTCGCAAATTTACTGATTTTGTCTAAAATCGTGTTCCTCGAAGGAGCCGGGGCGCAGACACCGGTCATCCTGGAGCCGCCGCAGAGATTTCAACGTCCACCTAATGAACAAAATAAAAAAGCCCCGAATCCGAAGATCCGGGGCATATCACCTGATAGAATTTACAGGAAGATGTACTTGCAGATGAATAATACTGCAAGGATGTACATAAGAGGTGTGATCTTCTTGTGCTTTCCACAAACAAGGTTGAGGATTACATAAGAAATAACGCCGATTGCGATACCTTCAGCGATGCTGTACATAAGCGGCATAGCGATCAGGCAAAGGTATGCAGGAATAGCATCTGTAAGATCATCAAAATTAACCTTAACGATAGCAGATACCATAAGGAATCCTACGAAGATCAAAGCAGGAGCTGTCGCAAATCCAGGGATTGCTGTAAAGATCGGTGCAAAGAAGATTGCAAGCAGGAATAAGAAACCTGTTACAACGGATGCAAGACCGGTTCTTGCACCTGCACCAACACCTGCAGAGCTCTCTACGAATGTTGTTGTTGTTGATGTACCGAAGATTGCACCTGCGGAAGTCGCAACGGCATCCGCAAGGAGTGCCTGCTTAACATTCGGAAGCTGTCCTTTTTCATCAAGCATTCCGGCCTTGTCCGACACACCGATGAGTGTTCCGATGGTATCGAACATATCAACAAACAGGAATGAGAATAATACAACGATGAAATCAATGATACGGACGCCGCTGAAATCAGCAGTAAAGCACTGTCCGAATGTATCCTTGATTGCTGTAAAATCAGTAAACTGTAATGTTGGATATAAAGAATAATATCCTGCATCCGGATCGATCACATAGATACCGGTTGCCTGGCAGATCATACCAAGAACCCATGTAGCGATAATACCGATCAGGATAGATGCCTTCACACCCTTTACATAAAGGATGGCTGTCAGCATCAGACCAAGTAATGCAAGAACGGCGCAGATACCTTCTGTATGCCAGTTCTCTGTAAATTTCACATAAGATAACAGCGTAGAATCATTGTTTACAACGATATGACCGCCCTGTAAACCGATGAATGCGATAAACAGACCGATACCAGCTCCAACACCTTTCTTTAAGGTTGCCGGAATTGCATTAAAGATTGCCTCACGTACGTTGGTCAGAGACAGGATGATGAAAATAATACCTTCAGCAAATACTGCCATCAAAGCAACTTTCCATGAGTAACCCATGTTACCACATACAGTATAGGCGAAATATGCATTCAGTCCCATACCAGGAGCCAGTGCAAACGGATAGTTTGCAAGAAGTGCCATCGCAAGTGTACCTACGAATGATGCAAGACAGGTTGCGATCAATACTGCAGTCGGATTCATTCCCGCTGCACCCAGCATGTTCGGGTTTACGGCCAGGATGTACGCCATTGTCATGAATGTCGTAATACCGGCGATAACTTCAGTTCTCACGCTGGTGTTGTTCTCTTTGAGTTTGAACATTTTTTCTAACATTGTTCCCTCCATTTAATGAATTAATTTTTTTATGTATAAACCCGAGGGACTCTACGCTACTCGTCCCTCGGGCAGATACCGTATATTACTTACTCTCCTCTTCGGTCTTAACTTCCTCACGGATCGCCTTTGTCTCGATTTCCTCACAGATCTGTGCGATGAACTCATCGAGTGGCTTAACGCCTTCGTCACCGGCAAAACGGCTTCTTACGGAAACCGTTCCGTCAGCTTCTTCCTGCTGTCCGACAACAAGCATGTATGGAAGCTTATCCAGTCTTGCCTCACGAATCTTGTATCCGATCTTCTCAGCACGGCTGTCTACTGTGACATCGACATGCTTTTTCTTGAGTTCTGCTGCAACCTTGTTGGCGTAATCCATATACTTCTCAGAGATTGGAAGTACACGAACCTGCTCCGGGCAAAGCCAGGTTGGGAATTTTCCGGCATAATGCTCGATGAGCCAAGCCAGTGTACGCTCGTAGCATCCCATGGATGTACGGTGGATGATCCAAGGCAGAACCTTCTCACCCTTCTCATCAATGTAGTACATACCGAACTTTTCTGCACTTGCGCAGTCAAGCTGGATGGTTACCATCGTATCTTCCTTACCATATACGTTCTTCGCCTGGATATCAATCTTCGGTCCGTAGAATGCGGCCTCTCCGTCAGCCTCTGTGAACGGAATATGATTCTCATTCATAACGTCACGCAGATACTGCTGGGTGCTGTTCCAATACTCGTCATCGCCAAGGTATTTCTCCTTGTTATTCGGATCCCACTTAGACAGACGGTAAGTAACATCTCCGTCGATACCAAGTGTCTTCATTACATAGTGACACAACTCGGTACATCTTGTCAATTCTTCCTCAGCCTGATCCGGACGAAGAATGATATGTGCCTCTGTGATTGTGAACTGTCTTACACGGGTAAGTCCATGCATCTCACCGGAATCCTCGTTACGGAACAGAGTGGATGTCTCTGCCATACGATAAGGAAGATCTCTGTAAGAATGCTGCTCATTCATATATACATAATACTGGAACGGACAAGTCATTGGACGAAGTGCCATCGTCTCCTTGTCGTCAGAATCTTTATTTAAGATGAACATTCCGTCCATGTAATGATCCCAGTGTCCAGAGATCTTGTAGAGGTCAGCCTTTGCCATAAGTGGTGTACGTGTTCTGACATAGCCCCACTCATTATCCTCAAGATCCTCTATCCAGCGCTGAAGCTTCATGATCATCTTGGTTCCCTTTGGTGTAAAAAGCGGAAGTCCCTGACCAATGACATCAACGGTTGTAAATAATCCCATCTCACGTCCAAGCCTGTTGTGGTCACGCATCTTCGCGTCCTCAAGCTTTGCAAGATGCTCCTTAAGCTCATCCTTCTTATTGAAAGCAGTTCCGTAAATACGATGCAGACGCGCCTTGTTGGAATCACCTCTCCAATAAGCCATAGAAGAAGAAAGCAGCTTATAGGCCTTCACTCCCTTGGTGCTCATCAAATGAGGTCCGGCACACAGATCTACAAATCCACCCTGATCATAGAAAGAGATCTCAGCATCCTCCGGAAGATCCTCAATGAGCTCTACCTTGTAAGGCTCACCCTTCTCCTCCATGAACTTGATTGCATCATTTCTTGAGAGTGTATATCTTGTAATTTCATGACCTTCCTTGATGATTTTCTTCATCTCAGCCTCTAAGTTGTCAAGATCCTCTCTTGAGAACGGCTCAGAATCAAAATCATAATAGAATCCATCATCGATCGCCGGTCCAATTGCCAGCTTTGCATTTGGGAAAAGGCGTTTTACTGCCTCTGCTAAAATATGTGATGCCGTATGGCGGATGACACGAAGTCCTTCCGGATCGCTTGCAGTCACGATATTCAGTTCGCAGTCCTCACTGATCTCAGTTCTAAGATCAACGATCGCTCCATTCACTTCTCCTGCACATGCCACACGTGCTAAACCTTCGCTAATGTCGGAAGCAATCTCATAAACCGTTTTGGCTTCCTGATACTCTTTGACTGATCCATCTTTTAATGTGATCTTCATGATGATAATCCTCCTTAAATTTAAAGTAATCCTGGCACATCAGTCTTGTGCCCTGCTTCATCCTACCCGGGGATTTTCAAAAAAGAAAATCCCCGGTATCAGACGATCCTGATACCGGGGACGATATTACTCGCGGTTCCACCCCAGTTACCACATACTGCATATTAACACAATACGCGATCACTTCATTCGATGATAACGGAATCACCGGACCGGATTGGGGTCACTCAGAGCTGGTCTTCCATAAACGCTTCATCCGGCTGCTTCCACCACTTTGCTCACGCAAAGGCATCCTTCTCTGTCATGTCCTGCTTATGTACTCTTCTCTTCAACGTTTTGCTTTATGTTTTAACATAACTTATTATAGGCTCGAATTTCAGAAAATCAAGTACTAATTTGCAAAAATTATCGTCCGCAGCAGAATTTGTACTTCTTACCGCTTCCGCAAGGACATGGATCGTTACGTCCAACCTTCTTGCCAACGATAACCGTACCGGACTTCTTCTGCTCAAGATACAACTTATGCTTTGTCTCTGCATCGAAGATCTCATCCCACATCGGGAGATTGTAAAGCCAATCAGCCTTTGCATCTACCATATTCTGATACAGCTTAACCTTATCAAAAGCAAGGCTAACCTTAGTATCCTCTTCCATTGTATCGATTGGGTTCGGCTCAACGAGACTCTCGTTGATTCCGTCTAAGAATCCAGCCATCTCAAGTACTGATAATCCGTACTTGTCAGCCAGTTCCTTAACAGTTCCCTCTACTACTTCATCCGGGTTCGTGAGAAGCTTCTCGTAGACACCCTTCTCTAAAAGGAAATATCTCTGCCAGAATCTCTGTAACTCCCCCTGGTTTGCTTTCTCATTATAGGCAATCTTCTGCCACTCCTGCAATATAGCCATCTTTATACCACCTTTATCAATAAAGAATTCATGGATAATTCACATGTAAAGCCATTATACCAAAATATAGAGCATTTTCCAAGCTTTTTCTTTCTTATGCATGCATTTCCGGAGATCCTGTATATTTCCAAATTTTGCATACATATCTCCGGAATTGTTAATCCGCGTATCGCAGAATCATCGCCGAGAACTTTGGCATGGTAACGGTAATGTTTCCGTCCGTAACCGCAATCTGCACCAGATCTGTCTGATATCCGCTTTCATCCGTATACATAAGACGTGTCATACTCACTGCTGCACCACTTTTTTGTACACTGCTTTCCTTTTCCAAAGCATCATGCTCCTCACGCAAAACACCTGCCTGCCACACCGGAATCGTCTGCATCATCTCATGCTCCCCACAGTTCATCAGCACAACGGAACACATCGATGCACGAAATCTCGCATAAGCAAGGAAATTCTCATCACTTTTCAGTTCCATGAGCGAGCCGGTCCGCAGTTCCTCACAGGACTTATGGATCCTTATGATTTCCTTGTGGAATGCCACAAGCTCCTGATCCTCATGCCCCCACGGATACGTTCTGCGGTTGTCTGGATCGGTAAATCCGCAGACACCTGCCTCATCACCATAGTATAACGTAGGTGCCCCCGGCCAGGTCATCAGCATCACCACCGCCTCGCGGAATATTGCAGGATTATTCCCCTCATCCGCAACCTTTGCGCCAAGTGTATCGATCCGTCCTGCCTTGTGACTCGTTCTTGTCATAAAACGCGAATGATCGTGGTTGGACAACTGGTTCATCGCAACAAGCCTGCTCGGCATCGCAAAATTCGCGCCGTTTCTTCGCATTGCCTCCCAGAAGCTGTCCGCATCCCCGACAAGTTCCGGCTGATACTCATCACTGTGCTTCTCCATTCCGGTTAAAAACCAGGTCATCGGCTCCATAAAAGCATCATAATTCATAACCGAATCCCACTCATCGCCGCCGAGCCACGGACGCGTATCGCCGTAATGCTCCGCCAGAATAACAGCCTGCGGATTCGCTTTCTTGACCGCCTTACGGAATTCCTTCCAGAAATGATGGTTAAACTCCGGCGTAAAGCCCAGATCTGCAGCCACATCCAGTCTCCAGCCGTCTGCGTTGTATGGTGGAGAAACCCACTTGGCACCGATCCGCATCACGTAATCGAAAAGTTTCTTAGAATCCTCATAATTTAATTTTGGAAGCGTCTCGTAGTCCCACCAGCTCTCATAATCGCTGTTGTATGGCCACCCACCCTTCTTCCCGAACTTGAAAAAGCTTCGGTACGGGCTGTCCGAAGACACATATGCCCCCTTTTCGTAGCCTTCTGCATTCTCATAGATGCGTTCCCTGTCCATCCACTTATTGAACGATCCGCAGTGGTTGAACACACCGTCAAGAATCACCTTCATGCCACGCTTGTGCGCTTCCGCTACCACTTCAGCAAACAGTTCGTTGGATGCCTCAAGGTTCGCCTTGTTCGTCACACGGTCCACGTACCGGGTCGCCAGACGATTCTCATCGCTTCCCTCCGGCAGAAGATTTCCTGCGTCATCCACGATTCTTCCAAAATGCGGATCAATATAATCATAATCCTGTATATCATACTTATGGTTGGATGGCGACACGAAAAGAGGATTAAAATAGATGACCTCCACGCCAAGTTCCTGCAGATAGTCCATCTTATCCAGCACTCCCTGCAGATCACCACCATAGAAATTCGCCACATCCATATTTTCCGGATACCGGTTCCAATCCGTAATCTGCGCCACGCGACGTCCCGCATACTGATACTCGCCGCTTAAGACATCATTCGACGGATCTCCGTTACAGAAACGATCCACATAGATCTGATACATGACCGCGCCTTTGGCCCAATCCGGTGTCTCAAAGCCCGGAATCAGGATAAATTCATAATGCACATCGCGCTCCGTACACAGCGATCCCCGCATATCGTAATATCCGCGGATGCCGTCTGCCTCCACTTCAAAACAATAGGTAAACTTCTCCGTTCCAAGCGCCACCTGGACCGCATAGTAGTCAAAGCAGCCCACGCTCTTCTCCTTTGTCATCAGATACCGCGTATCTTTACTTCGCAGGCTGACACACTTGATCGCATCTTTCGCCGACCGGAAGCGGATCGTCACAGTGTCATTCATCTTCGGCTCCGCCGGAGATACAAATTCTTCGGTCGTGTCGCTGAACAAAGCCATATTTTTAAAATCATTTGTTGTTTGCATCGTTATTCCTCTCTACCATGCCGTAAAACAAGCAATTCTGTAACTATTGCTTTATTGGCACAAATTCAATTTTTAATCGCATCCCCAATCCAGATGCAAGTTTTTTTAGAAGTTTTAAACTTGGATTTCTGATTCCGTTTTCAAGTTTACTGATATCTGCCTGATCAATACCTGTACGAGCAGCAAGATCTTTTTGTGTTAAATTCTGTTCAATCCTTGCATCAATCATCGCACGTATAACATCCATTTCAGGCTGGATATCATCCCACTCTTTTTTAAGTTCAGGATCTTTTAACTGTTCCTGTAAATAATCATCAACTCGCATATTATTTACCATTCCTTTTTGCTCCGATGTATTTATTTTATATAAATATAATATGGTAAAATTACCATATTGTCAATCAAATTTGAGCGCTCTCAAATTTTAGTTCTACTAGTGAACTAAAATATAAAATTCTTCGCCCACGCAAGCATATCTTCCTTCGCGTAATTTCTCGTATTCAACGCAAGAATGCATCCGGTGTAAAATACACGATATCATCCGCATTCTCTTCCGATACCAAAGGCACCACTATCCTAAAAATAACTCAAGGCACTGAATGCCTATTTACAAATTTATATTTGAGATTTCCTTTCCCCGTCACTATACTGGCGATGCATTGATAGATTCCACTTTCCATGGCGGTAACACAGTACAAAACGATCACTGCAAACACCGGAAATCCACACAGAAGAAGCATCTCTTTTCCTACCAGTTCCCAGACACATCCCCTTCTTATCACAATTCCTAGTATTCTTTCCAAGAGAAGCATATAGATAACGGTAAAAATAATCGTAGTGATGACAAATGTAATCCACCTGCTATCATCCATTGCTCCTGCTAAAACAGCTCAGGATCAGCTGGCAGAGGATGAAGACTTTATTTTTCGTGTACGAACCTATATCTATTCCAATTTATCCGATCCTGATCTGAACCGTTCTTCTATTGCAGAATATCTGCATATGAGTCCGGATTATTTATCTTATGTATTTCATCAGAAATTTAACCAGACTCTTAGTGCTTACATTACATCCATGCGCATTGATAAGGCAAAGGAGCTTCTTGAAAGAACCAACTGAGGAATGGATATTATTGCAGAAAAACTGGATTTTCCAGCAGCTCCTACTTTCATAAACAATTCAAAAAAATAACCGGTATTACTCCGCAGCAATACCGGTCTGAATAAATTTTTTATTATCTATCGTAAAAACCAATGTCCAAAGTAGGAAAAATTTGAGTAAATTCCGACACTTATTTTATGCAGTTCTATCTTTATGAGA
>ENA-USUJ01001161-USUJ01001161.1-human-gut-metagenome-genome-assembly--contig:-NODE-1161-length-23092-cov-14.845492_pt1 | contig 23092 bp, 33 predicted proteins | sample MGYA00250061_ERZ773398 | MGnify/ENA primary metagenome ERZ773398 (study PRJEB29103, sample SAMN06111992) | human gut metagenome | biome: human gut; feature: ankylosing spondylitis patient; material... | reverse complement strand
ATTGCATCTGCAGTTTTCATGCTGCAAATTTAACACTTTTCGAAAAATCCATGCACCGGAAATTCTGCTTGAGCCCAATGAACGACTATTATTTGGTGCGGTTTAACATGACACCGTGTATGGAGTCAGAAACAGACATCCTGGCGGCGCTGTTGGGAGAGAAGAATTTTGAAAGTTTTGTCCCCGACGCAGAAGGATTGTCGGCATATGTGAAAAAAGAGCTGTATGACGCGGCTGCGGTGAGAGAAGTCGTCGCCTCATATCCGTTTGAGGGAAAGATTGAATTTTCAGAGGAGCTTATCCCTGGTCAGGATTGGAACAGCGAGTGGGAAAAAAACTATTTCCAACCAATTGTGTTTGAGAACCGGTGTGTTGTCCACAGTTCGTTCCATCACGACTATCCGTCGGCGGAATACGACATCGTGATAGATCCAAGGATGGCTTTCGGCACAGGGCATCATGAAACGACGAGTATGATGATAGGCCGATTGCTCAACAATAACCTTGAGGGACTGTCGTTGCTCGACATGGGAACGGGAACGGGCATCCTTGCCATCCTTGCGGCTATGAGAGGCGCGGAGAAGGTGGTCGGTGTGGAGATTGATCCGGCGGCATACGAAAATGCGGTGGACAATATAAAACTCAACGATACACCGGAAGTGGAGTTGCGTCTTGGTGGCGCGGAAACGGTGACAGAGACTGGAGCGTTTGATTTTGTCATGGCAAACATCAACCGCAACATCATTCTCAACGACATCGCTGTCTACGCCCGAGCAATGAAACCTAAAGGACGGATGTTTCTAAGCGGTTTCTATGTCGACGACATAGACATGATTGTCAATGCGGCGCGCGCTTTGGGCTTGTGCCTCACGTCGGTGATTGCCAACAAGAACTGGGCCAACATCTGTTTTACACGGATTGAGGATATGAATTTCACCGAATAACACAATTATTAGGTATTGAATAGGACGTAAGCCGCCTGCGAATACTCTTTTTTAGGTATTTGCAGGCGGTTTTTATTGCCTTAAATTTGCAACTTGAAGAAGTAAACAAAGTCAACAAATGGAAGAAGAGATTGTAATCTCCGTCAAGGGGTTGTCTCAGCGATATGGTAAAGGGCGGATTATCTATGACAATCTGTCGTTTGATGTGCCGAAAGGACGCATCTTGGGACTCCTCGGAAAGAACGGAACAGGAAAAACTACGACAATCAACATTCTGATGGGCTATCTGCGCCCGCAGAGTGGTGTGTGCAAAATCTTTGGTGAAGACATAACAAAAATGTCGGCGGCTACCCGCGAGCGCATCGCGTTGCTGCTGGAGGGGCATGTGCAGTATGCCTTTATGACTATCGGACAGATAGAGCGTTTCTATTCTCAATTTTATAAAAAGTGGAATCGTGCGGCGTATTATGAGTTGATGGAGAAACTGAAAGTCACGCCCGACCAGAAGTTGTCAAGCATGTCGTGCGGCCAGCGGTCGCAGGTGGCGTTGGGATTGATTCTTGCGCAGAATGCCGACCTTTTGGTGCTCGATGATTTTTCTTTGGGGCTTGATCCGGGTTATCGCCGTCTGTTTACCGACTATTTGCGTGAGTATGCCAAAGCGGAGAATAAGACGGTGTTTATGACATCGCACATCATCCAGGATATGGAACGGCTTGTGGACGACTGCATAATTCTTGACTATGGCAGGATATTGGTGCAGAAGCCAGTGAAGGAATTGATGGACACATTCCATCGTTATGCGTTTACGGCTGCTGATTGCAGCGCATTGGAGTCCGACAGCCGCCTCTACAGCACTTCGCGCATTCGGGAGAATTGCGAGACGTTCAGTTTCGAGACCGGTGAGGCTGTGCGGAAAATATTGGAGGAAAAAGCAATCGAGTATAAGGATTTACGACAGGAAAAATTGTCGTTGGAGGACATTTTCATAGGATTGACAGGTAAATATTAGAACTATGTTGAAGGCAATAATATATAAAGAATGGTTGAAAACACGCGGTGTGTTTTTGATAGGACTGCTTCTGTCGGTGGGTATGGCTGGATTCGAGATTCTGAGCATGAACCGGGTTGGAACAGTGAAAGGCGTAGAGCATATCTGGCAGATTATGCTGATGAAGGACAATATGTTTGTGAATCATCTGACGTTTATCCCGCTGGCGGTGGGCGTTGGTGTGGGGCTTGCCCAGATGCTGCCTGAAATGGTGCAGAAACGGTTTAAGTTGACATTGCATCTCCCGTATTCGCAAAACCGTATGGTGCTTGCCATGCTTGCTGTCGGTTTGGCTGAAATAGTGGCGGTTTCGGTTGTGACGTCGGTGATTGTTGTGGTTTACGATATGCGTATTCTTGCCCCTGAACTTGTGTCGCGGGTTGTTTTGACCATGTCGCCGTGGTTTGTGGCTGGAGTCGTTGCCTATTTTTTCACCGCAGCGGTGTGTATTGAAGGATGCCGAGTCCAGAAGGTGGCGTTGTCATTGCTTGGAGTCGGTGTCGTTTCATGGCTTTTTGCCGGCGATGCACCGGAGGCCTACAACGGCGTGCTGCTGCTGTTTGTCGTAGCCTCGCTGTCGTGTGCGTTGCTTGTTTATCGTTCGGTATATCGGTTTAAGGAGGGCCTTCAGGATTGATGATGAAAAAATTGAGTAACATATTTCTTGTTGTGGCAGCCACGTTGGTTCTGGCATGGTTTCTTCCGTGGCTTGTCGGTTTTGCCGTGCCGTCGGCATCGAAGTCGCAGGTGGTTTATTATAGCCCGGTGTCGAATAAGTTTGTCACGTCGCGTAGCGACGACGACGGCAAGTCGAAGTATTTTGAGCTGAATGCTGACGGCTCTTTGTCGAAAGAGGTGACACGCGACGAGCGCGACCGCCTGCTTCCGCAGGTGTTCTACACCGTGCTGTCGGGCAAGGATGAGTTGCCCGACACTGTCTGCGGGCGTCAGGTGTCGATAAAAATATTTAAGGAAAACTCGTGGGTTTTTGTAAGCAGTCCGCGGGAGGTGAACCGTGTCAATGCCAGGGTTGACTTGATGATGGAGTCGATGCCGGAGCGTCTGGAGTTTGAAGACGCTACGGAGGTGTTCCGATTCACGTCTGACGGAATGGAGTTTGTCGATATGGCGACAAATGCCGTCTTGTCTGAACGCAGTGCGCGATTCACGAAGATGCTTAAAGATGAGGGCTTTGCATTTCCTGCAACGGTGATGAATGCCAATGTCACATCCCGTAAGCCGTATGACGAGGGCTATCTGATGGCAGATGCCAACCATCGGCTTTATCATGTGAAAATGCAGGTGGGCAGACCTTATGTGCATCGTGTGGCAGACGCTGAAAAGATTGATGTGCGCCATGTGTTTGTCACGGAGAATGTCGACCATCGTTTCCTTGGCGTTGTCACTGATGCAGACCACAATGTGTATATGCTTGAGGCTTCGACTTATGCAATGCGGCGGATGCCGTTTAAGTGGAATCCGGAAACGGAGAAGATAGTCATGATGGCAAACGTATTCAACTGGGTTGTCAATGTCAACGATGGCGATAAGATAGAATATTGCGCGGTCGACAACAATTCAATGTCGCTGCTCAGCAATTTCAGCGAGAAGATTGCGAAGTCGCGTTATGAGAAGCTGGAGGCGTATGTTTTCCCGTTCACGCTGTCGTTCACGTCGGGCAACGACCAGCTGGTGTATCCACGCATAGCTTTTGCCGGAAGTTGGATGGTGCTGGTGTTCAATGTGGTGCTGGCGGTTGTGGCGTTTGCGGTTTGTCGCCGTTGTCGTAGAAAGGCGGTGGCGAGCGGCATTGTGACGCTGATTCTCGGTATTTATGTGTTTATTCCGATATTATTATTCACTAATTCAAAATAAAACAAACAGATGAAAAAAACGTTATTGGCATTAATGGCGACTGCAAGTATATTCTTGGCAAGTTGCGGATCTAAGGCAGACAGTGGTCAGGCGGCGGTTGCCGACGAGGCGCTGACAGTTGACAACGTGCTCGACAACGCTGAAAAATATGTTGGCGACACAATTGTTGTGGAAGGGGAGTGCTCGCATTTGTGCAAGCATGGCGGACGCAAGGCATTTCTTGTGAGCGCGAAGGACGACCGTATGCTTCGTGCGGAGGCTGCCGGAGCTTTCGGGGCATTTGAAAAGGATGCCATTCATAAGGTGCTGAGAGTGAAAGGTGTGCTTGTTGAAGACCGTATCGACGAGGCTGCGGTGAAGAAAATGGAGGCTGATTATGCCAAACTTGAGGAAGTGCACGGAGAAAATGTGGAAGTGGGCTGCGAGTCGGAAAAAGCTGCGCAGGGACAGTCGGAAATCAACACGTTTGCCGCGCGAATGAAGGACTACCGCAACAAGATAGCGGAGCGTCAGGCGAAGGAAGGCAAGGCATATTTGTCGTTTTACCACATCGATGCTGAAAGCTACGAGATTGTGAAGTCGGAGAAGAAGTAATTACAGTTGTTGAATATCAAAGGCAGGGCAGAAGCGGTTGGCGTCTGTCCTGCCTTTGTCAGTTCTTGTGGTTTTACAATTCTTTGGCATTGCCGGCAACAACAGTTAGCATCTCTGCCGATGATAGCCGGCGTTGCGCTATGTCGAGAAGGCTGGAGGCGGAAATGGAGTTGATTGTAGCCAGCTGCCGCTCGAAATAGTCTGTGCTGATGTGGTTGTTGTGGAGCGACGCGTAATAGTCGGCGATTGAGAATGGCGTGTCGAGGGTGCGTGCCAGGTCGCTTATCATAAACGACTTCAACCTTCGTAATTCATCATCTGGAATTGTGTCGTTCTGCAGTTTCTCAATCTCGGTCTTTATCTCTTTTGCCACTTGCCAAGTGTGGGAAGTGTCGCATTGGCAGCTGATTGAAATAAAAGAATTGTTGCGATAGCCCAGCAGCGATGCCGAGATGCCGTAGGTGTATCCTTTGTCTTCGCGAATGTTGGTCATCAGCCGGCTGCCGAAATATCCGCCGAGTGCTGTAACCAGAATGCGTAGAGGGATGTAGTCGGCGTCGGAGCGAAGCACGGTTGGCATGCCCATCCTTACGGCAGACTGCAGAGCGTCGGGTTTGTCGACGACAACGGTGTCGGGTTTGAATTTGATTGACGGGCTGTCGGTTGCGCTTTGCTGTGGGACGCCTGTGACGGGCGTTTTGCCGAAGCAGTTGTTGACCACATCAAACATTTGTCCTTCCACTTTCCCGGACAGGATGACAGACATGTTTTGCGGGGCAAACCATTGCTTGTGGAATTTAGATAGCTCTTCAGTCGTGATGCTTTCGATGTCATTTTCTGAGACAACCTTTCCGAGGTTGGAGCCTTCACCGAAATGCAGCCGAGCGAACGTCTCCATAGCGAGGAATGCCACTTTCTGCCGGTTGATGCGCAGGCGGTTGGCGGCAAGCGATTTCAGGTTGCTGAGTTCTTGCTCCGGAAACGACGGGTTCATCACAATGTCGGCAAGAATGGGCACCACTTTCTCAAAGTTGCGGTTCAGCGAATAGAGCGACAGCGTGGCATTGTGTGACGAAGCGTCGCATCCGAGCCATGCGCCGTGGTAGTCGAGGGCCTCTGCAATCTCCTGCGCGTTGAGACTTGTTGTGCCTTCGCGGAGTATTGCCGAAAGCATTTCGCCTACGGTTTGATTTCTGCCGTCGCATCTGCCTCCTTCAAAAATGATGTCAAGCCTCGACACCGGCTGGTCGCCGATGCTTATTGATTTCATATCGATGCCGTTGTCGAGTGTTGTAGACTGAGGCTTGAAAATCTGTATGTTTGACAGTTCTTTTATTTCTGGGCGTTGCATCATTGTTGCAAATTGCTGCTTTCAAGAAATTTGTTTGCACGCTCGAGGTCTGCGGGCGTGTCGATTCCGATAGTTTCGTGTTCGGTCAGTCCGACTTTGATTTTATATCCGTTCTGCAGCCAGCGCAGTTGTTCAAGCGACTCTGCGATTTCAAGTGACGACTGAGGCAGACGGGTGATTTCCTCAAGCACTGACGCACGATAGGCATACATGCCTACATGCATAAGAAACGGGAACGATTCAGCCCATTCCCCTGTTTCTTTGTTGCGGATGTATGGTATGACCGAACGTGAGAAGTAGAGCGCATAGTTGCGGTTGTCGAGGACCAGTTTCGGTTTTGTCCAGTCGCTTAGCGCATCGAAGCCTTTCTCTTTGTCAAACTTACGTGCGAGGGTGGCAATTTGAGTGTCATCGTCGTTGAAGCATTGCATTATTTCCTCAATCTGCTGCTCGTGGATAAACGGCTCGTCGCCTTGTATGTTTATTATCACATCGGCAGTCGAGCCGCAGTTGTGGTAGGCTTCGAAGCAACGGTCTGTGCCGCTCCGGTGGCTTTCGCTTGTCATTACGACACGTCCGCCGAAGCGTTCCACCTCTTTGAGAATCCTGCTGTCGTCGGTTGCAACGACGGCGTCTCCGAGCACTTTGGCCACTTGCCGCCACACGCGTTCTATCATTGTCATTCCGCCTATCTTAGCCAGTGGTTTCCCAGGAAAACGCGATGAGCCGTAGCGGGCGGGAATTATGCCTATAAAAGAAATTTTCTTGTCCATTTTTTGTTAAAGTTTTTCACATTCGTCAAGCCACAGACGTGATGTGGCATCGCTTGGCATCCGCCAGTCGCCACGCGGCGACAGCGACAATCCGATTTTCGGGCCGTCGGGCAGACAAGAGCGTTTGAATTGCTGGTTGAAGAAACGGCGGCAGAATGTTGTCAGCCATTTCTTGATGGTGGCATTGTCAAATTCTCCGTCAAAGGCGATTTGCGCGAGCGCAAAAATCTTCTTCGGAGAGAATCCGTGACGGAGCAAATTGTAAAGGAAGAAGTCGTGCAGTTCGTATGGACCGACGATGTCTTCAGTCTTTTGCTTTATATTGCCATTTTTGTCGGCTGGAATCAGTTCCGGGCTGATAGGGGTGTCGACGATGTCGAGCAATGTGGTTTTTGCCGTTTCGTCGTCAAGGCGGTTGGCAATCCACGCCACAAGATGTTTTACCAGCGTTTTGGGCACGCTTGCGTTGACTCCGTACATCGACATGTGGTCGCCGTTGTAGGTGGCCCATCCGAGAGCAAGCTCCGACAGGTCGCCTGTTCCGATTACCATTCCATTGCGTTGGTTGGCAATGTCCATAAGCAGTTGGGTGCGTTCACGGGCCTGAGAGTTCTCATAAGTCACGTCGTGCACGTTTATGTCGTGGCCGATGTCATTGAAGTGCTGGATGCAGGAATCTTTGATTGAAATCTCGCGGATGGTCACGCCGAGCGACTTCATAAGGCACAGGGCATTGGTATAAGTCCTGTCGGTGGTGCCGAATCCAGGCATTGTGACGCCGATAATGTTTTTGCGGTCTTTGTGGAGCTTGTCAAATGTGTTTACTGCCACGAGAAGCGCAAGAGTGGAGTCAAGACCTCCGGAGATGCCTATTACGGCTGTTTCCGCATGCGTGTGGGCAAACCGTTGTGCCAATCCGGTGGATTGGATGGCGAAAATCTCTTCGCAGTAAGAATTGAGTTTGGAGCCTGACGGCACAAACGGGAGAGGGTTGACGGTTCTTGTCAGATTGAGTGCTGACGGAGTCTGCGGCAAAGCGTCTATCGTGACGGCTTGCCGAGAGTGCAGCCCGCGGCTCTCGGCAAACGTGGTGTTGACGCGGCGGTCGTTTCGGATACTCTCGACGTCGATTTCGCCTACGGTCATCCGTCTGTCCATGGCGAAGCGCTCTCCTTCGGCGATTATTGAGCCGTTGTCGCAGATTATTGAAGTGCCGGCGAAAACAACGTCGGTCGTTGACTCGCCGAATCCGCAGGAAGAGAATACGTATCCGGCGATGCATCTTGCCGACTGTTGCTTTACAAGATTCCTCAGATAGGAATGCTTGCCGACGCAGTCGTTGTCGGCCGACATGTTGAACACGATTTCAGCGCCTTCGAGCGATAAGAATGAACTTGGGGGAATCGTTGACCAAAGGTCCTCGCAGATTTCTACGCCAAAAGTTGTGTTGCCGGTGGCAAACAGCATGTCGCGCCGCATTGGCACGCGTTGTCCGCAGATTGAAGTCACGCATTCTGGGGTTTGCAAGGCTGATGCAAACCAGCGTTTTTCGTAAAATTCCTTATAGTTGGGAAGGAATGTCTTAGGGACGACTCCAAGAATTTTGCCTGATTGGAACACCACGGCGGCGTTTATGAGAGAGCCGTTGTGTGGGTGCGGGATTCCAACGATCGAAATCACAGGAAGCGATTGTGTTTCCGCAACCAGCCATTCAAGCGATTTCTCTGCCTCTTCGAGCAGGACGCTTTGTGCGAACAAGTCGCCGCATGTATATCCGGTGATGCTCAACTCTGGGAATATGATGATTTCCACATTCTGATTTGCGGCGTCGGCAATCATTTCTGCCATCTGCCAGGCATTGTGCCTGCAGTCTGCCACCTTCACTGTGGGAACGGCGGAGGCAACTTTGACAAATCCGTATTCCATAGTTATTTCGAAATTTTTTCAGTGCGGTTTATGATGCTTTTCTCAATGAAGAAGCGGGGGCGCTTCTTCACTTCAACGTAAATCTTGCCGATATATTCACCGATAATGCCAAGCGAGATGAGTATAAGCGAGCCGATGAACCAAAGCGACAACATCAGCGATGTCCAGCCTTTGATGGTGTGTCCGGCTGTGTATGCCAGAAGCGTGTAGAGCGACACTGCGATGGTGGCGAGAAGCATTATTATGCCAACGGAGAAAATCAGCCGGATGGGGCGGATGGAGAACGACGTGATGCCGTTGACGGCAAAACTCAACATCTTCTTCAACGGATATTTCGATTCTCCGGCCATGCGCGCCTTCCTGTCGTAGGTCACGGTGTCGGTGGTGAAGCCGATAAGGGGCACGATGCCGCGGATGAAGAGGTTGCGCTCGGGAAACTCAAGCAGTTTCTCCGCTGCCCGACGGCTCATCAGACGGTAGTCGGCGTGGTTGTAGATGGTCTTTGTCCCAAGTGCGTTCATCAGCTTGTAGAACATCAGGGCGGAGTTCTTCTTGAAGAAGGTGTCGGTTGCACGCGAGTCGCGCACACCGTATACTATGTCGGTGCCTGAAAGATATTTGTCTACCATCTGCTCGATGACGTTGATGTCGTCCTGAAGGTCGGCGTCAATTGAAATTGTCACATCGCAAAACTCAACGGCGGCGGTCAGACCGGCAATCAAGGCATTTTGATGGCCTACGTTGCCGGCGAGTTTCACCCCGCAAACAACGCTTGTTTCTGCGGCGTGTTTTGAAATGATGTCCCATGTGGCGTCGCGGCTTCCGTCGTCGACTAAAATCATGCAGCTTGAATCTGCAACCTTGTTCTTGTCGACAAGTCCTGAGATGACAGCCGATAGTTGCTGGATTGTGGTTTCCAGCATTTCCTGTTCGTTGTAGCAAGGCACTACTATGCCTAAAACTGGTGTTGCCATATCGTTTGATTTAGTTGTATACAAAAGTAATGCAAAGATTTCGCATATCAAACCAAAACAGACTGAAACACACAAAACCAACAAAATTAACGATATACAGAGCGTACGGATTTGCAGATTATTTGTTTTTGTTTGATTCCTTTTGGTTTTTTTGTTGTATTTTTGTTGCACGAAAAAATCTATAAACACACGACGCAATGAAGAAGAAAACATCAATTACTTTACGCCAACGAGAGTTGCCGAGCGGTCGCATACGGCTATATCTTGATGTGATAAGCAACGGCTTGCGGCATAGCGAAACACTTGGGCTTTTCCTGGAACCCGAACGAACGAGAACTGATAAGCAACGAAACCGAGAAACAATGCGGCTTGCCGAAGAAATATGCGCAAAGCGGATTCTTGACGCGCGGAACGATCGGTTCGGTCTTGATGGCGAGCGTCCGACAGTATTGTTTTGCGAATATTTCCGCGCACTTATCAGCAGTCCATCACGCACTATCAGCACGAAAAGAAACTGGATGACGTGTTTGCATCAAATCAAGCTTTACGACAAGAGGGCGGAATCGCTCACTTTTGACGATATTACTTCGGCGGCTTGGACGAACGGATTTGTAAAACACCTATTATCTACGACTTCCTTGCGCACAGGTCGTTCGCTGAATCCAAGTACGGTGTATCATCTTATTTCTATTTTTACGACGAGTCTTAATACAGCGGCACGCGACCACATCATTTCAAAAGACGACATCCCAACCATCCGAGAGTTACCGAAAGTCAACCCAAAGGAACGTGCGTTTCTGACAATTGACGAATTGCGCTTGTTGATTGCAAGTCCGTGTCATCCACGTTATGAATCTATTAAGGATGCTTTTGTTTTTTCGTGCCTTACAGGATTACGATGGGTCGACATCCGCAATCTGAAGTGGTCGAACATTTCGACGCAATTCGGCTTTACGCGGATTACATTCGAGCAACAGAAAACTCGGCAGCAAGAATATCTTGACATCAACGAACAAGCTGTTGAAATCATTAATCGTCAACCAAAAACATCAGAGATGGTTTTCGCGCTAACGTCATCCATGCACGCCAACAACGCGCTCAGAAAACGGATAATGCCAATCACAGGCATTGATAAGCACATCACATTCCATTCGGGACGGCACACGTTCGCAGTTATGATGCTCGACATCGGCACTGACATCTACACCGTCAGCAAATTGCTCGGACATACAAACATTCGCACAACGCAGATTTATGCGAAAGTCCTTGACAAGAACAAGCAAGCGGCAGTGGCTAAGATTTCCGACGCACTGAAGAAGTAGCGGTTACCAAAGTTGAAGTTTCTGCCCGTTGCTGAGAAGCAGTTCTCCGGACGTGATGCCGAGGGCGCGGAACACACGGCTCATTGTGCGCAAAGTCATCGTTTGCCCATTTTCGATTTTGCTTATTTGCGCCTTTTTGACCCCTATTCTTTCACCCAAAGCCTCCTGTGTGAGGTCTTGTTCTTTGCGTACCTCTTTTATGGTTTCCCCGAGTTGGTAGGCTTTCAATGCTTCCTCTACGTCCCTGTCAAATTCGTCTCGTTCGGCAGTTCCTTTTTTGCCGATGATTTCATCCGTAACTTCTTCGAGCGTGTAGAGCTTCAGATTTCCTCTCTGTTCCATAATTATTTATTTTTGAAATATTCTTTTCTTATTGCTTCTGCTTTCGCTATCTCTTTGCTTGGAGTCTTTTGCGTTTTCTTAATGATTCCGTGAGTGGCAACCACCAATGTCTTTTCCTCGGTATCCCAGAAAGCGAAAAGTCGATATGCTATTCCGTTGTATAATGTGCGAAATTCCCAAATTTCAGATTTCTCCAATTTCTTAAATAGCTCAATGTTTTTCTCTCCACCAGACACTCTCCACATATTGTATAGCACTTTCTTATGCGCATTTTGAGGAATGTTGTCGAGGAATTTTTTCGCCTCGTCTAATAATATGAGTTGGAATGCTGCCATCGTTATCGTTTGTTTTCAACACTGCAAAGATACAGAAAAGTTTACAAAATAGCAAACTTTTTCGCCGCAAAATCATTGTTCATCCGCTTATTTTTTGGTGTGTTTTTCTTTGTTTTTATTCATTAGAGGGCATGCCAACAGCACTATCACAAGAAGTCTTTTCTTCATAGTTAGTTGTGTTTCTAATCGTTTTGTACTTTTTTCCTTTGCCGAGCAACATCCACACTGGCGATATGCCATATATAGTGATCAACGGCATTATCCACGCAATTTCAAAAAATCCTCGCTGTGGATCTTTTCGTTGCGCGTAATAATGACTATTCTCGATTTTCGCTGTGTTGCAATACCCAGCGACTCCGCCGATAATCACTCCACTTGCGACAAGTTCGGTGACGGTATCGAAAAATCTGCGTTGCACATCAAGTGTCGCTTGTTGATACACTCTCCGTCTACTCATTGGCGGTGGTGTCATTATAATACACATCATCAAGAGCAGCAAGAACGGCATATTCGTCCTTTGCTGACTGCCCGATAATTTCTTTTCGATCGATAGCAAACTGAGTTCGCAGACGGAGTTGGCGCAATTCGTTCAAGTCGATATTGCGATGTTTCGTAAACTTAGCCAACGTTTGGATAATATGTATATACATAGATTTATCTGTTGACAAAGACAAAAACAAAAATAAGAATCATTACGACGACAAAAATCGGTATCCATCCAATTTTAGGAAATACATCATCATTCTCCGATGTTGATTCTGTTGTTTGCGTGGCATCTGTATTTACAGACGAAGCCGAAGCCGATTCTTGCGACTGTTCTGCGCTTGTTTCTTCTTTAAGTGATACTTTATTTTTCTTCGTCAACTCCTCCATGAGCCGCGACATTCGGTTTATGTCGGCTGCCATCTGGAAAAATTTCACATAAAAAATAATAGCAAAAACAAGGGCTATGATGCCCGCTAAAACTGATATTCCTACCATAATAAATTATATATTGGGTTAATAATTTTCAGCGAACATTGATAAAATAGATTCGACAAGGAAGAGTAGCGGCAAAAGCGTTGCCCAAAACGGAACATCTTTGTCAATCCCAGATGAATCTTTCAAATCAAATCTATCCAGTTTGTTCGTTGTTTTTTTCCTTTTCATTATCTTTTTGGGTCTAAATACTCTACGCTGCGACTCTTAAGCTGGATAATCGTCGCAGACGACACGCATATTTCTTGTTTGGTTAAATGGGGCAAGGTGGATTATCCGACACCCTGCCTGTGTGATAGGGAGTTCCCTTGCATTGCGTCCCAGCGTTCGATAAGTCGGGCGAGATTATCAGAGTTTTGTTTGTTTGCTTCAGCGTTGATTTCGGCAACTCTCGTCTGTCTATCGCCTTGCTCAATCAGTCTCTCCATCATCGTCAATAGTCGGTCAAGCGTATTATCTGTGTTACCTTGCCGACCCACATCCTCGAGCGGTACTGCATCTCTTGGAGCGACACCCTCGGTCGGCTTCAGCATCTCGCCTTCACCTGTGAGAAGCCACTGTAAATTGACTTCGGGCATATAAGATAGTATCTTATGTTGCATGCTTGGTGATAGGCTCTTGGTTTTTCCACTCAGCAAGTCATATATCGCCTGTGGTGTTGAGCAACCAATTGCTCGCGCAAACGACGGGGCGTTTAACTTACTTTCCTCCAGTAATTTATCTATGCGATAACTCAGTATCTCGTTTTCCATCTTGTTAAAAAATCTTAATAATAGGATAAAAACAAGATAGCATCTTGTATAATCTAAGATTCTATCTTATCTTTGCAATGTGCAAACAACATAAGCACGGCACAAATGTAATTATTAAACTGCAAAACGACAAAAAATTATGAAAAAAACAAACGGCATTATCTTTTTCCGCAACGGCAACGTAGAGCCGATGCGAGAAAAAAACAAAAAACTAACATTGACAGGCTTGCGCTATATGCTTGGAATTGGTCGCATAAAAGTCAGCAGACTCGGGGAAAACCATACAATGTTTTCCGCTGATACAGATTGTGTTGCGAAAAATGAAATCGCAACCATCATTGCAAGAGCAAACGGAATTGTCAATGATGATGAATTTATCTACGGCGATACACTTGTCTGCAGTAACGAGATAATCCCGTCGGTTTTATAAGTTTTTAAAAACAACGATTATGGCAAAAATTATAAAAACAGACGGAACAATCGTGGAAGTCACTCCACAGAACGGAACAGACTTTCAACTTGAAGAACTTCAGAAAATCGTCGGAGGATATATTGAAGTATTAAGCCTTACAGACAACGAAATTATGGTAGCAAACGAGGAAGGAAAGTTTTGTTGCGTCTACAATCACGAAGCGACGAAGATAGCCAAAGAGTATGAGGCAATCTACAAAAGCGATTACATCTGTGGAGATGTCCTTATATGCAATGATAGCGAAGTAAGATAAGCTGGCAAGGGTGGTTGCTCTTGAACTCAAAGAGCAACCACCACAAGTCAAGAAAAACATAAATACATAAATACATAAATATAGCAAAAAATGAGAATGACATTAAAGAAATTTTATTTAGGGCTCAGCCCACGCTCACCAAGACGAGAGTTGGTTGAGCAACTGGCAAAAGCCACAAAAAAGAGTGAGATGACCGTCCGCGGATGGCTCACAGAGAGATCCGCTCCTGACAAACTGACACAGAAAGTCATTGAAGATACGGTTGGAATCCCAGCAAGCGAATTATTCCCGACTAAAAACGAAGAACAATGAACGATGATTTCTTTTCAGCCGCTACGACTCTGATGACGATTTTAATGACAATAATAGGCATAGCACTACTTATTGCAGCAGCATTCAACGGCTCTATAATCGCCGTTATTATGGGCATCGCTGGACTTGCCTACCCTTTTTACTACATAACAGAAAGAGACTATGGACATAACGAACAGCATCGCGATTCTGACGAAGAAAATTGAATCGCTCGAGGCGCTGATTTGCGCCAACTCAAAAAAGGAACTAATGACGCTTGAAGATGTCGTTGCATACACAGGCTACCGACGTTCATCATTGCTAACGCTTGTCTGTCACAGGGAAATACCTGTATATAAGCCACGCGGTGGAAAGTTGGTCTTTAAGCGCAGCGAAATCGACGAATGGATGTTCCGTAACCGCCAACGCACGAACGAAGAACTAAGAGCGGAGGCAAACACGTATTGCTTAACTCACAGATAAATAATTTTCAAAATCTTTTTTTAAAATGAAAGAAATAATCCTAACCAAATTATCACTCACCAATTTCAAAGGTATTCGCTCCCTTGAAATTGATTTCGGTAGAAAAACAGACATTCGCGGCGCGAATGCCAGCGGAAAAACGACGGTGTTTGACGCGTTCAGATGGTTGCTGTTCGGGAAATCAAGTGACGATCGCAAAGATTTCGGCATTAAGACCTACGACGAACAAGGCAATGTGATTCCACGCATTCCGCACGAAGTCACAGGTGTTTTACGCATCAACGGAGAAGAAATCACACTTCGCAAATGTCTTGTAGAGAAATGGACAAAGAAGCGTGGCAGCGCAGAGGAAACATATTCGGGAAACCTATTGGAATGCTATTGGAACGACGTGCCTACATCTGTGACCGAATACAATGCTAAAATCAGCAGTATCTGCGACGAGCAACTATTCAAGCTCATCACTAATCCGTGGTATTTCACAGCGCAGAGAAAAGACGTACAGCGAGCAATGCTGTTTGACCTCGCTGGCAATATCGATGAAGAAGACATCGTTGGTGGGAATGAAGATTTCGCAGCGTTACTCCGCAAACTGACAGGCAAAACGCTTGACGAATACAAGCGTGAAATCGTTGCCAAAAAACGCAGAGTCAAAGATAGCGTCGAGAGTATTCCAGCGCGAATCGATGAGTGTAATCGGTCAATGCCCGAGGCACGCGATTGGGATGCCATAGAGCAAGAAATCGACAAGCTACAAAGCGAAGTAAGCGCGATTGATACCGAGATTGCTGATATAAACAAAGCAAACGAGATGCGCTTAATCGACGTTTCAAAAATGAAGCAAGACTACATCCAGAAGGCGAGTGCCAAAGCGAATGCCGAGAACGAGATTATAAATAATGCATACCGCGAATATTACGACAAGAAGCGCGCTTATGAGGCCGTACAGGCGCAAGTGAAAACGCTCCGCAACGAGCGTCAATTGATATCGATAACGATTCCACGACTTGAACACGATTTACAAACACTGAAGACACGTCACGCTGAATTACTCAATGAGTGGTACGCACTGAAGAACGAGCAGTTCGTGGCGCCCGCCCGTGATATGTTCGTCTGCCCAACTTGTGGGCAGAAACTCAAAGCTGACGATATTGATGCTCGGATAGAGCAGATGCGTAATGCGTTCAACTCGAATCACGCCGAGAAACTTGAAAACAACAAACAAAAAGGGTTCGAAAACAAAGCCGCAATCATCGCTAAAGAATCCGAATTGAAAAGCGCGAACGACAAGGTATTTGCCTACGACGCAGATATTGCCGAGATAGAGAACTCTGACAGATTCCGAGTTGAACCGATAGAACCAGACTACCAACGTATAGTTGCCGAACAAGCGGACATCAAGGCAATGCGCGAAGATCTGCAAGCATTAAGCGATAGAATCCGTACAAAAGAGTCAGAGGCAGGCATTGTAGATACCGATGCAGTGTATAAGCGCAAGCAAGAATTACTCGGCAAAATTGCCGAACTTAAAACGCAGATGCATGTCCGTTACATTATCGGCAGAACGCTAAAGCGTATCGCCGAACTCGAGGACGAATACCGCACCCAACAAAACGCTCTCGCCAAGCTTGAAAAAGCAGAATATACAATTCAGCAATTCCGCAAGGCACAAATCGAACATATCGAAGAACGCATAAACAGAATGTTTGAAATCGTCAAATTTAGAATGTTTGAAAAACAAGTCAACGGCGGAGAAGTAGAAACCTGTGAAGCGATGGTGAATGGTGTACCTTTCTCAGATTTGAACAACGCAATGAAGGTCAATGCTGGAATAGACATTATCAACACCATTTGTAGAGAGAAAAAATGTTCCGCTCCGATTGTAATTGACAACCGAGAATGCGTTACGAACATCTTGCCTACTCAATCACAGATTATCAACCTAATCGTGGACTCTCGATACTCCACGCTTAAAATTGAAGAAGATGAAAAGTATCAATAAACCATACCCTCCCTTGCCACGGAAACGGAAAAAGAATCAACCACAGAGTGGCGCATTCATTTTTATTTATCAAAACAACGAAGACTAATCGAATTAAACAAAACAGAAATGGAAAAGAAAGACGAGAAAACCAGCATCCAAAAGTTTGAGAACATCAGCGAACAAGTATTGTCGCGAATCGAGCAATTTCAGAAAGATGGCAGTATGATTTTGCCAAAAAACTACTCTGTCGAGAACCACATGAAGAGTGCGTGGCTTGCGCTTCAAGAAGTTGAAGATAAGGAGCATCACAAGGCGTTGCAGATATGCACGAAAGAATCCATTGCAAACAGCCTTCTTGATATGGTCTTGCAAGGATTGAGCGTGTCGAAGAAACAAGGATATTTCATTGTTTACGGAAACAAATTGATATTCCAACGCAGTTATTTCGGCACAATCGCACTTGCCAAACGCGCGGGCGGAATAGTGTCCGAACCTGTTGCTAATGTCATTTATGAAGGAGACGATTTTCAATATGAGATTAATCCAAAGACCGCAAAAGTGTCAATCATTAAACACTCACAAAAACTCGAGAACATTGACAACTCCAAAATAAAGGGAGCATACGCACTTGTGACACTTGCAGATGGAACGACGCAAGTCACCATTATGTCTATGCAGCAGATACGAGCAGCATGGGGGCAAGGTGCGACCAAAGGCAACAGTCCAGCACACAAGAACTTTGCCGAAGAGATGGCGAAAAAAACCGTCATTGGACGTGCGTGCAAGGCGATAATCAACTCATCTGACGATGCATGGCTGTACGACGGCAAGGAAGACGATGCTGATAGCGATAAAGCATCTATACAACGTGACGCCGCACAACATAGCGATGTGCAGATAATAGATACTACGGCGGTTGAATTTGACGATGTTCCCGAACCATCATCAAACGCCGATGCTCCTCAAATGCAAGAACCAGCATCAGAAGAAGCGCCGTATTAATTACCGACAAAGCAGAATATCATCATTTAATCATTTTTGTATATGAAACTGAAAATCCTCGGAAGCTCGTCAAACGGCAATTGCTATGTCCTTGAAACAAGGAATGAGTCATTGATAATTGAGTGCGGAGTACGTCTGTCAAGAATCAAACGCGCGCTTGGTTGGCGATTAAGCAATGTTGTGGGAGCGTTTGTTACGCATAGTCACAATGATCACGCAGGACACGCGACTTCTTTGGCGACTTCTGGGGTGACAGTTTTTGCATCTGCCGACACTCTCCGTGCAAAGGGACTTTACGGAAAACCTTTCACTCGAGAGATCCGAGCGCGGCACGGCTATGCCGTTGGCGGATTCAGAGTGATTCCGTTAGATGTCAAACACGACGTGCCATGCTTTGCATTCATCATCGGACACGCAGAGATAGGCAAAATGCTTTTTGTCACTGATACAATTGCATTCCCGTATGTTATTGACGGTTTGAATACGATATTAATCGAGGCGAATTATTCAGACGAGATATTGCAAGAAAACATTGTGAGCGGGCTTATGCAAGAAGCTATGCGCCCAAGGCTTATGAACTCTCACATGGAATTATCGGAAACTCTTCGCACCCTTGACCGACAAGACTTGTCGGAATGCAGCAGCATTGTACTTGTGCATCTGTCAGCCACGAACTCAGATGCTGCGATGTTTGTAAAACAAGTTAGAGAACACACTGGCAAGCCTGTGTATATCGCATCATCGGGGAAAGAAATTGACATATCCAAAAAACCATATTAGTTATGCAACAAATTCCTAACGATATGAGAGATACGATTATTCGGTGCGCACGGATTGTTATCAGATCCACACCGACAGAGCTGATTGCCGCCAAGCCACGACTTGCTAACGCCGTGCGATTACTAACTAAAGAGATAAACAAACTCGAAAAAATGAAGAATTATGAATGAATTTACTTTTCGCAAGGAATGGTATGACGCTATAGAATGTATCGATGAAGAATATCAATTAGATGCTATCTGTGCAATTGCCAATTATGCGTTTTTCGGATCTGAACCAGAGTGGGACTTACCACAGGAAATCCGAGTACTTCTTGCTGTGGCAAAACCATCAATCGACGCTGAGCGGAACGAGAAAAAAGCATAGAGTATGGAACGAGAAACTTTCATTTTTTATCGGTCGTTTCGCGATGCTTTCAACGCTTTAGACAAAGACGTTCGACTACGTATGTATGAAGCGGTTATCAATTACGGATTAGACCTTGTTGAACCTCATTTTGAAGGCATTGAAAAAGTCTTGTGGACGCTTATTCGCCCACAGCTTGAAGCAAACAACAAACGCTTCGAAAATGGGTGCAAAGGGGGCGCGCCAATGGGTAATCAAAACGCCCGAAAACAACCAAAAGATAACCGAGAAACAACCAAAAAACAACCGAGAAACAACCAAAAACAACCTAATAACAATAACAATAACAATAACAATAACAATAACAATAACAATGAAAATAGAACTTTAAAAACAAGTTTTAAAGTTTCGTCATTTGGCGCAAATGACGCGCCAGCAGACCCCGAAATAGATTTTGAGAAAATAAAAGGATTGTGGAATGACGAAGCGCATAAGAATCATTCTCTGATGCCGATGCTTCGAAGCATGCAGAAGCAAAGACAAAAGCAGATAGCGGCACGCATTCGCGAGTATGGCGAAGAAGTGTTTTTCGACGCAATGAAGAAAGCGGTTGCGAGTGATTTTCTGAATGGCAAGAACCGCCGAGGCTGGATTGCTTCTTTCGACTGGTTTGTGAAACCGACGAATTTCGCAAAGGTCGTAGATGGCAACTACAACGACAGCGCACGAAAAGTGCGAACCGAGAAAGCCGACCAGCGCGAACAGCAAGAAGCAACCGACCAAGCTCACGAAGCCGAAGTCGAAGAATTTCGATCACTGCTGAAACGCTTCGGAATTTCGGCAACGGAATACCTCAAATGCAAAGATCTGTTCGACGGAAACCACACGGACGAAGAGATTCGGAGAGAAATTCAAAATAAGCGCGTTTAACGCAGTTTTATATCCGAGATAATAAAATATACATCCGAGGAGAGAAAATGCAACAGGCGCAAAGGAAATAAGCAAATTTTTAATTTTACGAGCAAATGAGCAAACAGAAAAATAATATCCCAGTCGGATTGAGGCTTGACAGCACAAATGAAGGGATGATGACTTCACGACGAAAAGCACTCGCAATGCTCCCTATATTGCGAGAGCGCGACAAAAACAAAGTGCCAGTCAGAATTGATTCTCAAACAATTAAACTTGTCAGAAACAGATGACAAACGATTTAAGAAAAAAATAGACTACAGCATCGCACTGTTGCGGAAGGCGGAAGCTCTGGCTCTGAGGTTTGACCCCGATGACGGCTTTTATCTCGCTTTCAGCGGAGGTAAGGACTCGCAGGCATTGCTTCATCTTGCGCAGATGGCAAACGTGAAATTCAAGGCATATATGAATTTTACGTCGGTTGACCCCGGCGAAGTGGTGCGGTTCGTGAAGCGTCAGTATCCAGACGTGGTGCGCGTGCCTCCGAGAATAAGCATATACGATATGGCAAAGAAGAAAGGCATCTTACCAACTGCAAAAGTTCGGTGGTGTTGCGCCGAGTACAAGGAGATTGGCGGTGTGGGCAAGGTGACTCTTGTGGGGGTCAGAAGGGAAGAGTCAATTAGACGCAGCAGGCGTAACGAGATAACGTCGAGCAATTTCAAAATATCTGAGACTTTTGACCAATTCTCAAAACACGAAGAAGAAATGGTAGCCTGTGTGCGTGGACGTGACAAGATTATCATCTCGCCCATTCTACACTGGACAGAGCGCAATGTGTGGGAGTTTCTAAACGAAGTTGTCAAGGTGCCTCACTGTGAATTATATGACCAAGGGCATACACGCATCGGGTGCATACTCTGTCCGATGGCCTCGTACAAAAACAAACTAAAGGATATTGAGCGGTGGCCATACGTGAAGAAGAAGTGGATGGAGACAATTGACTGGCTCATAAAGAACAAATGGACAAATACGACCTACAAATCATTGTCCGCCCAAGAGAGGTTCGATATGTGGATATCAAGGATGACTTATAAGCAATGGATGAATGAGAAACATTATCAAAAAAGACTTTTTGAAACAGATGAAGATAACGAAGATTTACCTTGCGTCAATTCAGACGGACGTAGTTGACAGGTATTCTGAAAAATTATACACAAAATACGGATTATAAAAAATAAAATTATAGGACTAACAAAAACTAAAAGACAATGAAAGAAGCAGAAAAAATCATCAACGGTATTAAATATTGGTTTGATGAAGACCAGAAGAATCGTACAGCAGTGGTAATTTTAGCAGACAAGAAAGAGAGCGACGTGTGGGGTCTTTCTAAGGGGGCAACAAGCAAAATAGCGCTTCTCATCCATACTTTGATGATCGAAAATAAAGATCTCGGTCACGACATATATATGGCTGCTTGCATCTATGCACACAGGCACATTACAGCAGAGGAGCGCGACGCGATAAATGCAGTTATATCCGCAGCCGTTGAAGAGCGCAAAGAACCGAAAGGAGGCGAGAAATGAGGTACAGAATACGACCGAGAATCTATGCGTGCTTCACGCACAGCGACCGACTGCCAATAGTGCAGTCAAGCATCACTACCTATGCGGTGCAGGTAAGAAAATGGTACGGCTGGGTGACTGTCAAGGAATACGATGAAGGCTCCGATTCCGACTTCGCCCTCAGCCAAGCGGAAGAACTTTTAGAATTTCTAAATCAATAAAAAAATGAAAAAGTACATTATCAAAAACGCGGATGGAAGTGAGCAGACTGTTATGCGAGCCGTCCACAATTCGCGTAAAGAAGCTGGAAGAGAGTTGATGAGATACCTCAGCTACCGGAACGATAATTGGGACGTTGACAATTATTTGTCACCGTTCGATTTCATCCTTGAAGAAGTTGATTCTAAAGATGGAAACGAAATCATTACAGATTTTAATAGTGCAAGAAAAACCCTTGGCGGCAAGCCGAACACGGACTTCTACGTTGTAAAGAGAAAACTTTCTGGGAAAGTTGCCCAGTTTGAAGATGTCGCAAGACTTGTGACCGACATCAACCCCAAACATATCAAGGCACTAATTGCTCTAAACGAACTATTTACCATCGCAGAAGCGTGGAACAAGGAAGATGGATTTGTTCCTGATTTTTCGGATAATGAACAAGACAAGTGGTTTCCTTGGTTCAGGTATGATAAGGATGCTGCGAGGTTCCTGTGTGTGACTACGAATCGCACACCTGTGACTGCGTCTGCATCTTTCGGTTCTCGGCTTTGTTTCAAGACATCCGAGCGTGCTGAACAATTTGGTAGGCAGTTCGCCGACCTTTACAACAAGATCTTTTTATAAATATTAAATGATCAAAAGATGAAACTTATATCAGAAGAAAGATTGGCAGAGTTGCTTAGAGCAGAAGCCTATGCAACAGCTTTAGAATACCATAATGTTGACGAATGGGATTATTACGCAGACGCTCTAAGCGACCCAATCTTTAACAATGAAACTTATTGGGAATATACTTCACAAAGCGATAGAGATATAACCAGAGATTTTCAATCGGTTTAAAGTATAAATTATGTATTCAATGATAAAGCAAAATAAAAATAAGTAATATGGAAAATTATCAGAAAAGAATGCTCGATGAGTACAATGAATTAAAAGAACGTTATGACAAACTTAATGTTGCCTTGTGCACAGATGGTTTCCGTGAAAAAGTTGGTGACTATCAATTTGACTTAATGAAAGAACAATTATTAGGTATGAAGAAGTATTTGATTGCTTTGATTGACCGTTTGAATGATATGGGTTTATTGAACGGCAAGCAAAGTAACGAATAATTTTGAAAACCAAACTGGATGTATTCAAGTATATCATTTAGATGAAAATATAAAAAGATATGGCAGAAAAAATAATTTATTTAGAAAACGGACATTTAAGTTTTGGGCATGTCATTCAATTTTTGAAAGAGGGCAAAGCTTGCCGTCGATTACACTACAGTGACTAATGATAAAGCAATACAGGATGTGGCTCCTCCGCCAGCAGAGGCGGAGGGCGCAGAGAAGAAATGAAGAAGTGTGCGCGAGCCTGTCCGTCAGACTTATTGACGGATCGTTGTACATTGCAAATGGCTGCACGCTTATCCACAAGTTTTCAACCGACAATTCAGTCGGCGAAGTTGTTAATAAAATTAACGAGATAAGGAGAATGAATCTATGATATTGGCATTCAATATAGAGCCGTACCCAAAGAAGTTATGGGTGGCGAAAAACGAGGATTGGGAAAAGCTGTATGCTTTAT
>ENA-USUJ01001159-USUJ01001159.1-human-gut-metagenome-genome-assembly--contig:-NODE-1159-length-23131-cov-6.999263_pt1 | contig 23131 bp, 18 predicted proteins | sample MGYA00250061_ERZ773398 | MGnify/ENA primary metagenome ERZ773398 (study PRJEB29103, sample SAMN06111992) | human gut metagenome | biome: human gut; feature: ankylosing spondylitis patient; material... | reverse complement strand
GTATTTTTTTTCAAGCAGAAGACGGCATACGAGATATTGGCGTGACTGGAGTTCAGACGTGTGCTCTTCCGATCTAGTAAAGATGCACGCCGTACGTAAAAATGCAAAGTTGCAACTCGTCTTCTTTGGGTATCGTGTCGCATTCTGCAAGCGGCGCACCGGCAAATAGTTTCAGCGTTTGCAAATATCCGGTGTGATGTCCTATCTGGACGTCTCCGTGAAATTTTGCAATATCTTCGTCTATTTTTCTTTCGAGTTGCACCGAACACGCGATTGTCCAGAACAGAGACGCAACGTACATATCTCCGTTGTTTTTTGCGAGTTCGACGCACTCGTCAAACATAACTTTTGACTTTTCGTATTCGCCCTGATAATACTTGCAGCACGCCGACATGTAGAGCGCGTCAAGTCTGTCGTCGGTGTTTTCAAGGCACCAGGCAAACGCTTTTTCTGCTTTGTCGAGATCGAGCGTGGACAAATATCTGCCCGCACATTTTCTTCTCACCTTGTAATCGTCGGGTCGCATCTCACACGCTTTTTCAAAACATTCGAGTGCTTCTCTATATCTCATCTGAAAAGCGAGTGCGTCTCCCAGCGCAACGATACGGTTGAAATCATCGGGAAAGGCGGCGAGTTCCGCTCTCGCTTTTTTCGTGCGTTCGTCATCGGGGACGAGCCTTGCGTAAGCGTTTGAAAAAACGAGTTCCTGATCTCTTATTGCTCTCACGTCGCTTATCTTATTGCAACTGCAGTTTTGGTCACCAAGACACATATTTTTTGCTCCTTATGCCAGAAAAGGCATTTTATCTTTACGTTAGTCGCGGTTTATCGTTGCGTTTTGCACGATAACACGGCGAAATTCAATATATTGCTGTATCATATAAAAGCTGATTTGTATCAGCATAATCGCTATACCGGGCGCAAAAAGCCAATTGTATTTTGCAAGGCTTATACCGCCGTAGGAGTAGGCATAGTTGATCATCACTCCCCACGTTACACTGTCAAAACTGCCCATACCGAGAAAACTCAACGTTGCCTCAACCATGATGCAACTTGCAACGGACGGAATAAATTTTGCCGCCGCAACGTCAAGCACGTTGGGCAACACGTGGCGGAACAATATGCGGCAAGGGCTGTATCCAAGCGTTTTGAGCGAACGCACGAAATCGGAATTTTTCACGCTCATGGTCTTTGCACGCACCGCCCTTGCGGTCGAGCACCAACAAAGCATGGAGATTGTCAAAATGATGCTTGCCGAATTGCCTTTTGTGTATGCGGCAATGACTATCGCCATGGGAAGCATGGGTATGAGCAAGAAAAAGTTGATGATTCCGTTGACTGCCTCGCCTGCGACTTTGCCCGCATAACCTGCAATGACGCCGACGACAACGCCTATCACAACGCACGCAAGCGCGCTTGTTACGCCCACGATGAGAGTAGGTCTTGTGGCAACGATAAGCTGCGACCAGATGTCAAAGCCGATGTTGTTTGTGCCAAGCAAATGCTCTTTTGAGCAAGGCAGAAAACTCTCGAAACTCTCGTTCGGCTTGTAGGGTGCAATCATTTCGCCGAATATCGCAAATATGACAAACACAAGCAATATCGCAATGCCCAGCGCAAAAGCCACGGTGGAAAACACCCTTCTTGTCTTATAGCCCGTCTGCAAAGTCTTTTTCATGATCTTCTCCTTTGCGACGGATCGACAAATATACTCACCGCATCCGCGATGAAGTTGGATACGATGACGCTCAGCGCAATGACAAGCAACGCGCCTTGCAACATTGGAAAGTCCTTGTTGTAGATTGCTTTGTTGACCAGCATGCCGATTCCGTCAATTGAAAACACCTTTTCTATGACGATAGAGCCTGCGATCATGTGTCCGAAACTCGTGCCGAGCATGGATATAAACGGAGCGGAGATGTTGGGGAAAATGTGCCGATTTTTGATGCAAGCACCGCTCAAACCTTTTGCGCGCGCATACACGGCATATCGTGTGTCACACACGCTTGCCGCTTGATTGCGGACAAGAAGATACTTCTTCGGAGTGGATGCAATCACCAGCGTTCCGATAGGAAGAATAAGATGTTGAAGCCTGTCCAAAAAGCCGCCGCCACCCACCGAATTGAGCGCGCCCGAGGGCAAAATTTTCCACTCAAACGCAAACAGAATGAGCAACATGATTGCGATAAGAAAATTGGGTATAGCATCCACAAGAACCATAGCGGATGTGAGCGACACGTCTTGAAAACGCGATTTCTTGTATCCTGCCGCAAGCCCAAGCCAATAGGCAAGAAGCGCGGACAAAATCCACGCAGGGATTGCAATTTGAAGTGTGCGTGGGATCTTTTCTGCAAGCACTCGTCCCACGTCTTTGCCTTGGTGGTATGAATAGCCCCACTCGCCCTTGAACAAGTTTTTCACATACATGCCGAATTGCTCGTGCAGCGGCTTGTCAAGCCCCATTTTCGCATACAACTCGGCATACTCTTCATGAGTCAACACGCTCTCTTCGGTGCCGATCAGGTTGTCAAGCGGATCGCCGGGCATAAGTCGTGGTAAGAAAAAATTGACCACAAAAATTGCGATCAACGCTATCACGGAAAATATTGCGTTTTTTGCGAGTTTTCTTGCCATGCTATCCTTTGTTTTGCTGCGAAAACGACGCGAGACAAACTATTTTGTCGCTTGCATTGTTTTGTGTCGTTTTGTCGAGCCGCCCGAATCGGACGGCTCGCAAACGACTTTTCAAAAGAGATTTTTAGCCGATAGAACAAAACTTGTTTGCCGTTCTTCAACAAGTTTTGTCTTGGTTTTTATTTTTGGTTTTCGATTTTCAAATCGATGTTGCGATTACGCGCTCTTTTTAAGAGTCTCAAACAGAACGGGATTGAGAAGTCCGAGTTTTGCATCGAGCTTGAATCCGTCAAGTCTTGAAGAATACGCTTGTGTGTATGCATCGTAGAACATAGGCACGAACACAACGTTTTCCACCATAAAGTCTTGATATTCGCCGACTGCCGCTTTCAAATCGTCAGAAGTCTTTGCGCCGATCATTTTCTTGAGAATCGTGCCGTATTCGGTGAGATTGCCTTCTGCGTCTTCAACAAGCATGTGTCCGTGGCAAGCAGGGTTTTTCTTGTCGGGCATCATGCTGGTGCTTGGCGCAAGAGTGTATCTTGTCGCATAGCCTGCCTCAAAGCCATAGCCTGCATCTGTGATACCCACAAGGTCTGCCATGTGCTCGCCTGCCTTGTAGGCTGCTTGATAGTCGGTTTTGCTCTTGCCTTGAATTTCAACCGTCACCATGCCACTCTCTTCGATTTGCGGTTTGAGAAGCTCTGCATATTGAGTATCGATGCCCTCGTTGTTGATGAGAAGTTGGAACTTGAATTTATTGGTGGTGCTGTATCCTGCTTCTGTCAAAAGGGCTTTTGCTTTTTCAAGATCTCTTGTCCACACGGGAGTTTCCTTGTATCCGAAGATGCTGGGCGCAACGATACCTTCTCTTGACGGAATGCTGCTTGCCGAGCCGAAAGTCGTGCGAATCTTGTCAAAGTCGATGGAAAGCGCGATTGCTCTCTTCACTCTTACGTCGGTCATCTTTTGGTTGTTGAAGAACAAGGATTTGGGGATTGCTCTTGTGTTGGTGTCGGCATAAAGCGTCACGTTTTTAAGACCTTGGAGTGACGTTGCCACCGCTTTGCTAAGACCGCCGCCGTAGTTGTAAATCATGTCGATTTCGCCTGCTTTGAGCGCACCTGCAACCACTTCTTCTTGCTCATAAACCTTGACTATGACTTTGTTGAAGTGCACTTTGTCCGCTTGCGGATAGTCTGCAAATTTTTCAAACGTGACGGTGTTTGCCTCAACGTTTCTTTCGACAAATTTGAACGGACCTGCGCCGATGACGGATTTTTCATCGGTGAGCGTTTCCTTGGTTTCGCCTTGCATAATGTGTTTTGCAACAATAATTTTGGACGCCACAGTTTCAAGGAATTTGTTCACTTGAGTGGAGATTGAGAAGACAAGCGAGTTTCCGTTCTTTTCCACACTGTCATAATCCGCACCTTGATTAAGCTTGGAATAACCTTCCATAAAGGTGTACTCGAGATCTTCAACGGTGAGATCCTTGCCGTCATGCCATTTGAAGCCTTCTTTGAGGGTGAGCGTCACTTTCGATCCGTCTTCGTTTACTGCAAAGTCGCAGGCAAACGGAGTGAAAGTGCCGTCCATCTTGGCAATCGAAGTGACTTGGGACACCGCCGCCGAGATCATGCTGAAATTGTAGCCGGGTTCGCCGCCCAAAGCATGAAGTCTGTTGAGAGACTCAATGGCTTTTGTTGTGCCGACAATCAACGTGTCACTCGGAGTGGCTTTGTTGTCGTTGCACGCAACAAACACCACGCTCATGACAAGAATCAATGCAAGCGCAAGCACAAACAAGATTCTTTTGCTGTTTTTCATAGTTTTCTCCTATATAAAAATACTTTATCGTTTTTATCGTTTCTATCGTTTTATAGATTTTGCGAGCGTTTTGTCGCAGTTGCGATGTTCAAACGGCATTTAAGCTGTTTTGCCACCTATTCTTTTGTCACAACGCCGTCTTTCAAGAGATATATTTCGTCGCAAAAATCTTTCACCGTTGCAACGTCATGCGATATGAACAACACCGATATACCCAGCGTGTCCACAAGACTGTCGTATAGATCGAGTATGCTTTGGCTTGTTGACGGATCGAGCATGGACGTTGACTCGTCGCTGATGAGCAACGTAGGCTCGGTGGCAAGCGCACGTGCAATCACAAGCCTTTGTGCCTGTCCCCCGCTAAGATGCAAGGGCAATCTGCTCCACAGCGTCCTTTCAAGACCAACGACGTCAAATAGGCGCAACGCTTTCTCTTTTGCATCCATTCCGCGTTTTGCGTGCTTGGTGGCAACAAGAGCCTCTCTCACCGCATTGCCCGCTCTTTGCATAGGATCGAGCGCAAGCAACGGCTGTTGCGGAACGAGCTGAATTTTCTCTCCCGACAATTTGTCGTACTTGCCCTTGTCGTCCCACAACGCTTTGCCGTCTTTGTACGCATTTCCGCCGCTTGGCGCAACCGCTCCGCACAAGACGTTGGCGATTGTCGATTTGCCTTCTCCGCTCTTGCCTATAAGCCCCACTTTTTTGCCATCGGCAATCTCAAAGGATACGTCCGTGAGCGCAACGGTGGTGGTCTTCGTTTTGCCCTTTCCGACGGTGAAAGTCTTTGACAAATTTTTCAGTTCTATCATTCTTGCGCTGCCTTTTTCAACAATAGTTGCGTATATTCGCTCTCGGGATGAACAAGCACGTCTTCGCTAAAACCGTATTCCACCTGCTCGCCCGCCTTCAACACAAGCACCTTGTCGCAAGTCTTTGCGAGGCTCATATCGTGAGTGACAAAGATTTTTGCGCTGTCCCCAAACTCTTCTTTGACGCACTTCAAAAATACGTCCGCAGTCTCGCTGTCTATGCCCCTTGTGGCTTCGTCTGCGACAATCAGTTTCGGCTTGGAGCAAAGCGCGATTGCAAGCACCACTCTTTGCGCCTGTCCGCCGCTTATCTCAAACGGATACTTTTCCAGCACGTTTTCGTCTTTCAACCCCACTTTTGCGAGATTGTAGAGTGCGTACGCTTTTTTCTCGTGCTTGTTGAGCTTTGCTCCGCTGCGCGCGAACGCCTCGTATATCTGCGTTTTTATCTTCAAGGACGGATTGAGCGATTCGCTTGCACCTTGCGGTATAAAAGCTATGCTTTTGCCCAAACGCTTTTTTAGAGCGCGCGGATCGGACAAAATATCTTCGCCGTCAAACACGATCTTGCCCGTTGCATAGCAGTTGTCTGCAAGCGCGCCGATGAGCGAGTCCACAATCATGGACTTGCCCGAGCCGGACTCTCCGACTATGGCAAGGCTCTGCCCGTCGCCAACGCAAAAATGAACGTCCGACACAATCGCGCCACCGCCGTGCAAATATCTTGCATATACGGATAGTCCGTCCACAAAAAGCATTGTTTCTTTCTCCTTTTTGTCTTTCAAATTATACCGCATAAACCCCTTTATATCAAGCATAAGCCGCACTTTTGTTCGTGGAATATTCAACTTTTCAAAACAAAATAGAACATAATGTTTTGTTTTTGCCGCAAATTCGTACACTATGTATTGACAGGCGAACGCCGTGTTTGATATAATATGAAAAAGGAGATTTGCTATGCACAACAAAATCAACTCTACAACTCAAAAGATTTACGACGCTTTTGCCGCCGTATTGCTCGAAAAAGATTATCAAGACGTGCGCATCCAAGACGTGCTTGACAAAAGCGGCGTCGCTCGCAGCACCTTCTATGCCCACTACAAGACAAAAGAAGACCTGCTCAAATCAATTTGCACAACGATATTCGGGCACGTCTTTTCCCACTCTCTCGAAGAAGAGAAAAGCCACGATTTCTCAAAATCGAGCATGCTTGACTACAAACACTTCATCACTCACATCTTCTACCACCTGCACGACGAAGGAGAGCTTGTGCATGCAATCTTGCTCTCTCAAAGCAAAGACGTGTTTTTGTCCTATCTGCGTAGCGAATTGAGAGAATTTGCCACTGCCTGCGTTGAAAACAACTTTGTTGCGCAAAAGAATTTGCCAAAATCACTCAAAATCAACTCCGTGATTGAAAACTTCGTGTTGCTTGTTGAATATTGGGACGACACCGCCTTCACCGACACCCCCGAACGCCTGACCGAATACTTTATCCAAATGAACGTGTAAAAAGCGCAAATTTTGCCAAAAACCTGCCATTCTCGCAAATAGAGAGTGATTCTCGCGGGGTTTCTATTGCTTTTGCTTGAATCGGGGAATATTATAAAATCAAGAAACCACTCAAAAGGATTTGCTTATGAAATCACGCAACTTGAGTTTTGTCATAATTGCCATGGTGGCAGTGTTTGTATTAACATGCTTTGCCGTGGCTTTTGCTGTCGGAAGAAAAGAAAAAGTTGCGAGCGGAAAAATGATTGCAAGCAGCACTTCCACATCGGGTGTAGCAAAAATCATCGATGAAGATTTTGGGTATATCAACGTTGAGTGGGATTTGCAAGAAAAAGAAAAAACCGCCGAATTTTCCACTTATATTTTTACGGCAACTGCCATTTTCACCCCCGGCAAAGCCGCCGTCAAGGCTGGCGAAACCTATGGGAAGTGGAAATGCAAGTCCGGTTATATGCACGTTGCGCCCGTGTGCGATGCGGCGGATATAAAATTTGTCAACGCTACTCCCCTTGCGCTTGAAAAAGACAATCTCGTTTTCAATGCTCAAAAAGGCGGCGAAAACGAAAAAGAATATCAATGGTCTTTCCGCTTTAACGAAAGAAGTGACGAGATATTCGTTTTGCCTGCAAAATATGAGTTTTGCGTGACAAACAGTGCGGAAATATCCGCTCTTTCCTTTCAATTTGACTTAAAAATGTCCGTGTGTCGCGGATTTTCCAATCGTGCAATCGCAACTTCGTTCAACACGGCAAACATAAACGTATCGGCATAGGGAGAAAAATATGTCTATCGGTTCAAAAATTCAAGAATTGCGCCAAAAACAAAAACTAACGCAAAAAGAACTCGGAGATTTGATCAACGTCTCCGACAAAACCGTTTCGCGTTGGGAGACGGACAAGTGCTTGCCCGATGTGACCATGATGTCATCGATCGCAACCGCACTCGGCGTGACCGTTGCAGAACTGTATGACTGCGTGGACAACAACACGCAAGCGCAAGAAAAAGACTATCAACGCGTTTGGAAATACAAAAAGCTCACGATTGTGTCCTACATTTTGCTTTTTGTCGCTCCGCTTGCGCTGTTGCTCTCCCCCGAATATATTTTTGACAAATACATTGTCGGCTTGCAATGGGCTTTGCTTGCAATCGCAGTCGCCTCGCTTATAATCTCACTTTCAATCGAACTTGTGGAATTTTTCTCACTCTTCACTTATGCTCGCGAAAAAGCCAACCACAAAGCCTATGACAAACCCCTGCTCGCTTTTGGCATAACCTATATCGTTCTCTTTGTCATATCCATGACGGCATGTATGCTCTTGTTGTTCCTGCCCTTCGGCATTTTGGGATAAAAAATATTGCGTATGTCCCCTTATCTGTCATGTTGTCAATGCAAAGCGGAGCAACTTGCTCGCAAGGGTTTAGCGTATGTATTCACGTAGCAACGCCTTTGAAAAAGGCAAAACCGCAGGTTCTATGCGCAAGCATAGCAGTTGCGAGTAGCCTGCCGAAACATCCAGCCGCAAGGTGCATTTTTTACGATTGTTCTTATTGGCATTGTATGCGACAAAATCGGTACATATTTGACTGTATAATATAATTGATACACGGGCATAGATTGCCAAAACATTACCATTTGATAAAAAAGGAGAACAACAAAATGAAATTGGATAAGCGCGGCACAACCGAAACCAAACAAAACTTGAAACTTGTATTGAAATACAACCCTGGTTTTTTCATTGGGAAAAGTTTTGAAGAGCAATTGATTGTTGCACCGTCATATATAAGCTACAAAAAAGTTGATCACTTCTCTCCGATTTTTGATTCTTTTGACGCAGACATATTTTGGAGAAAAGCCTTTCGTAATACAAATTTCCATCTTGAGCAAGAAAAAATTGTATCTGATATCGTGGAATCTACCAACAAAAATAAAAAACCAATAGTAATTTGTGACGGAGACAATTTAAGTATGGTTGTTTATGCGAATAATCATAAAACTTGGTCGTGCGATTTTTGTCCTTGCGCCGAACCTAATATACTGCAACCAATCATAAATATATTGAAACCATACATAAGTGATATGCCGTTGCCAACGTTTTTTGATTGCACAATGGGAAACGATTGACACAGCTTTGAGAACTCGAAATCTTAAACGCTTCAAAAAACCAAAACTTAACCGAGAAAATATCCGCAGTAAAAAACATGTTTCTCTTTCTCTCTTCATTTGACAAAGGGTGTCGATTTGTGTTATATATGTTGTTGAAAATTGTTGTGGATTTTTCCGGTTGTAAACATCTTTTCGCCACACGACCTTGCGTTGCGTGGCGATTTTTTTTGTGAAAGACGGCTGTACGATATAAATGCAAGTCTTGCAAAAAGCGGCGTTCTAATGCGCTAAAAGAGCGCATGTCACTTGCGGGCGTGAGCCGAAAACAAACATTGGCAGCTTGACAATGATGCCATGACAACCGAGCGAATGCAAGATTGCGATGAAAAAGCAAATTGTGACAGGCGCACGCGCCTATCAATGACACAAAAAGAAAAATAAGCAAAAATACAAGTACACACACGAGAGAAAAATGAACGAAACGTTTATGAAAGAAAAACCGATAATTCCGCTGGTTGCAAAGATGTCGCTACCGGTGGTGTTGTCCATGATCATCAACGCGCTTTACAACTTTGTGGACAGCATATTCGTGTCCAAAATCAGCGAAGACGCGATGACGGCAATTTCTCTCATGTTTCCCGTTCAGAATCTCTCGATTGCGGTGGGCGTGGGCTTTGGCGTAGGCATAAGTGCGGCGGTATCCTTCTATATGGGCGCAAAAAAGTTCGAAGCGGCAAATCGCTCGGCGGCACTCGGTCTTATTCTCGGCACGGTACACGGAATCATACTTGCGGCAGTAAGTGCAGGCTGTATTGCGCCTTTTGTGAAACTGTTCACTAAAAGCGACATTATCATAGGCCACGCACTCGATTATTTTTACGTCGTTGTGGCGTTCGCTCCGATAATCACTCTATCGATGGCTTTTGAAAAATTGCTTCAATCCGTCGGAAAAATGATGACCACGATGTTCTGCATGATGCTCGGTGCGATTGTAAACATAATTCTCGATCCCGTATTCATATTCGTGGCAGGCTGGGGCGTAAAAGGCGCGGCGGTTGCAACGGGCATAGGTCAAACGCTGTCTCTTGTTGCATACGCAATCATGTTCTTCAAAACAAAGCACGGCGTAAAAGCGAAACTTGGCAAAAAATCCGAAGAGAAAATCGTCAAAAAACTTTATTTCGTCGGCGTTCCCGCAACGCTCAATCTTGCGCTTCCGTCTTTTATGCTTATTGCTCTAAACGGCATTCTAACCGTTTTTTCCGAGATATATGTGCTTATTCTCGGCGTATACTACAAGCTGCAAACGTTCCTGTATTTCGCAATCAACGGTGTTGTTCAGGGCATTCGTCCTCTCGTCGGCTACAATCTCGGCGCAGGGCGCGACGACAGGGTTATGGGCATATTCAAAGTCTCTCTCGTCGCAAGCCTTATCGTCATGGTCATTGGCACTATTCTGTGTCTTGCGATACCTTCTCAACTCATGGGCATATTCACCGACAATCCGCAAACGATATCCGCAGGCGCAAGCGCGGTGCGCATAATGTGCGCAGGCTTTATCGTATCCGCGTCGGGCGTTGTGATATGCGGTCTTTTCGAAGGGTTGGGAATGGGCGTTCCTTCCCTTATCATTTCGATAATCCGCTACGTTCTCATAATTCCCGTTGCGCTCGTGGAAAGCAAAGTCGTAGGCGCAAAAGGCGTGTGGCACGCATTTTGGATAACCGAACTCATAGCGTTTTTCGTGTCCTGGATATGTTTCTATTTATGCTACTACAAGAAAGCGAAAGTTCGCATTGCGGACTTCAAAAAAGGGCAGGAAACCAAACAAATTACCGAATAATTTACAGATATTTACAAATTGATTAACCAAGTCAACCGATTCGTAGAGAAATCGGTTGACTTGTATAACAAAAAATAAAAATCCCTTAATTTATAATTTTTTAATTGTTACAATGGCATTGTCTCGTACGCGCGAGCGCATATTGCGTATGCACACAAACGCACGCTTACGGGCGCAAGCGCAGTCAATATAAAGGAACTCCCATGAACGAAAACACGAAAATAATTGCAGTTGCCGGAAAAGGCGGCGTAGGAAAAACGTCTCTTGCCGCAGTCATCGTGAAACTTCTTTGCGAAAACTTTCCCGACAAAAAAATACTTGCGGTGGATGCAGATCTCGCCGTGGGACTTTCCACCGCTCTTGGCGTTGACGTCACAAAGACGATTGACGACGTGAGAAAGGAAGCGGTTGACGCGACGCAAAACGGCAAAATGTCCGTAATCGAGATACTCGGCAATGCGGAATATTCGATAGAAGAAGCCACCGTGACTAAAAACGGTTTCTCTTTTATCGCGATAGGCGGACCCGAAAGCGCGGGTTGCTATTGCAAAATCAACACCTATCTCAAAGACGTAATCGGCCAGATTTCGTCCCACTACGATTTCGTTGTGATTGACGGCGAAGCGGGCATCGAACAAATAAACCGCAGAGTTATGGAAAAAGTGACGCATCTACTTCTCGTCACCGACCAGTCTCAAAAGGGGCGCAACGTCGTCGCAACGATAAAAAATGTGGCGGACGAACTTGTGATGTACGACAAAGTCGGCGTCGTGCAAAACAGACTTTTTCAAGAAGCAATGGCTCAAAAAACCGTGGTGGACGGCATAGAAACGCTTGCTATCAGATTCCCGAACCCATTCTCAACCTTCCGGGACTTTTCTCGGTGAGATTGCGCGCTCCGAGAACAAGCGCAAGAGAAATCGTCATCTCGAGTAATATATGAAACTCTACGATTCAACGATAAAAAAATCACTGGAACTTGCGGGGAGTCAACTGACTCCCCTTTCCCAAACTTCGTCTTGGAAAAACCTTAACGAAAAAGTTTTTATCTTCCCCGCCGACAGCTCGGTTGAGCTCGGAGCAAGCGACAAGGATTCGAGTTATCTCATCGCATACACGACGGACGCAAATCTCGTAAACAAGGACGAAATTTTGCTTCGCGGCAAAGACATCAAAGACCTTAAAGGCGACGAACCTTTTGCACGCATCGCGATTTTGCTCATAGACGACTCAAAACATCAGGACGAGCAGAAGATATATCGCTTCCTTCGCGACATCGAATACAAACGCTACAAGGTGAATCCCGACGGCTATATGATAAGAGTCAACACAAACCAACTTCGCGAAGGCGCAAGAGTGAGCAAAACCGCAGTCAAAAAGGGCATATCCTTTGCGCACGTGGGCAAGATCTTGCAAGACGCATACAAGCAGGACGAAAACGTCAAAGCGGTCAAACAAATCTTCATCACCGGATTTACGGACAGTGAAACCGCCGACCGCCGTCTCTATATAATAAGGAAAAGAATAGAAAACAAAGTACGCAGGTCGGATATAGCCGCACGAGAGGATTTCTATATCGTGTCGCTGTCTACGAAGAACATCATCTATAAAGGTATGCTCTCTTCCCTACAGTTACGTAACTACTTCCCCGACCTGACAAACAACTACTTCACCAGCGGACTGGCTCTGGTGCACTCCCGTTTCAGCACCAACACCTTCCCTACATGGGGACTGGCACAGCCGTTCCGTCTCTTGGCGCACAACGGTGAAATCAATACCATACGCGGTAACCGCGGCTGGATGGAAGCGCGTGAAAGCGTCCTGTCCTCTCCCGCCCTTGGCGACATCAAAGAACTGCGTCCCATCATCCAGCCGAACATGAGCGACAGCGCCTCGCTGGACAACGTACTGGAGTTCCTTGTCATGTCCGGCCTCAGCCTACCGCATGCCATGGCAATGCTCGTACCGGAATCCTTCAACGAAAAGAACCCCATCAGCGAAGACCTCAAGGCCTTCTACGAATACCACTCTATCCTCATGGAACCTTGGGACGGACCTGCCGCACTACTCTTCAGCGACGGACGCTATGCGGGTGGTATGTTGGATCGCAACGGTCTGCGTCCCGCACGCTACCTTATTACGCACAACGACATCATGGTAGTGGCAAGTGAAGTCGGCGTAATGGATTTCGAACCGGGCAACATCAAAGAGAAAGGTCGTCTGCAACCCGGCAAGATACTTTTGATAGATACCGAGAAAGGCGAGATTTACTACGACGGCGAACAGAAAAAGCAACTTGCCGAAGCCAAGCCCTACCGCACTTGGCTCGCCAGCAACCGCATCGAACTGAACGAACTGAAAAGCGGGCGCAAAGTGCCCCACAACGTGGACAACTATAACAGTATGCTACGTACGTTCGGCTTCTCCAAAGAAGATGTCGAGAAAATCATCCTACCCATGGCATCCAACGGCGCCGAGCCTGTCAGCGCAATGGGTAACGACACCCCGCTTGCCGTACTTTCCGACAAGCCGCAGCTACTATACAATTACTTCCGCCAACAGTTTGCGCAAGTCACCAATCCGCCTATCGACCCTATCCGCGAAGAGTTGGTAATGTCTCTCACCGAGTACATCGGCGCAGTGGGCATGAACATACTGACACCCAACGAAAGCCATTGCAAAATGGTACGGCTGAACCACCCCATCCTGACGAATGCGCAATTGGATATTCTCTGCAACATCCGGTACAAAGGCTTCAAGACCGTAAAGCTGCCGATACTGTTTGAAGTCTCCAAAGGACGTGCAGGACTGCAGGAAGCGCTTGACCGCCTGTGCAAGGAAGCCGAAGAGTCCGTCACCGAAGGCGTGAACTACATTGTACTGACCGACCGCAACGTAGATACCGTCCATGCCGCCATCCCCTCATTGCTTGCCGTATCGGCAGTGCACCACCACCTCATTTCGGTAGGAAAGCGCGTACAGACCGCATTGGTCGTGGAAAGCGGCGAGATACGCGAAGTGATGCACGCCGCACTGCTCCTCGGATTCGGTGCAAGCGCACTGAACCCCTATATGGCATTTGCCGTACTGAACGAACTCGTTGCCAAGAAAGAGGTACAGTTGGACTATGCCACCGCAGAGAAGAATTACATCAAAGCCATTTGCAAAGGCCTGTTCAAGATTATGAGCAAAATGGGTATCAGCACCATCCGCTCCTACCGGGGCGCAAAGATATTCGAGGCTGTCGGGCTGAGCGAAGAATTGAGCAACGCTTACTTCGGCGGATTAAAATCGGCTATCGGCGGCATCCGTTTGGATGAGGTGGCACGTGACGCCATCACTTTTCACGACGAAGGAGAAGCGATGAAAAAGGAAGAAACGCGCATGAAGAATGATGGTGGTGAAGCTCCCCTATTGCCGAACAAAGGACTGTACGCATACCGTAAGGACGGAGAAAAGCACGCTTGGAACCCAGAGACTATCAGTACCCTGCAAATAGCTACTCGTCTGGGCAGTTACAAGAAATTCAAAGAGTTTACCCGCTTGGTCGATGAGAAAGAAAAGCCTATCTTCCTGCGCGACTTTCTCGACTTCCGTCACAACCCCATTTCCATAGACAGGGTGGAACCGGTGGAAAGCATTCTGAAACGTTTCGTTACGGGCGCCATGTCTTTCGGAGCCATCAGTCAGGAAGCGCATGAGGCAATGGCGGTTGCCATGAATAAACTGCACGGGCGAAGCAATACGGGTGAAGGCGGTGAAGATGCCGCACGCTTCGGAACTGAAATGCGCAGTGCCATCAAACAGGTAGCATCCGGACGTTTCGGGGTCACTACGGAATATCTGGTGAATGCCGACGAAATACAGATAAAAGTGGCACAAGGCGCCAAGCCGGGTGAAGGCGGCCAGTTGCCGGGATTCAAAGTAGACCAAGTGATTGCCCGCACGCGCCACTCCATTCCAGGTATTTCATTGATTTCTCCCCCGCCCCATCACGACATCTATTCCATCGAAGACCTGGCACAGCTTATCTTCGACTTGAAGAACGTCAATCCGAAAGCCAAAATCAGCGTGAAGCTGGTAGCCGAAAGCGGTGTGGGAACTATCGCCGCAGGTGTGGCGAAAGCCAAAGCCGACCTCATCGTCATCTCCGGCGCCGAAGGCGGTACAGGCGCATCACCCGCAAGCTCCATCCGATATGCCGGCATCTCGCCCGAACTCGGACTGAGCGAGACGCAACAGACACTGGTACTGAACGGGCTGCGCGGACAAGTGCTGCTGCAAGTGGACGGACAACTGAAAACCGGACGCGACGTAGTACTCATGGCCATGCTCGGTGCGGAAGAATACGGTTTCGCCACCGCTGCCCTCATCGTATTGGGATGCGTGATGATGCGCAAGTGTAACCAAAACACATGTCCCGTAGGTGTAGCCACCCAGAACCCGGAACTGCGCAAACGTTTCATCGGCCGTAGCGAATACCTTGTGAACTACTTTACCTTCCTTGCCCGCGAAGTACGCGAGTATCTGGCAGAGATTGGAGTGGAAAAACTGGATGATATCATCGGGCGTACCGACCTCATCATCCGCAGACCGGATGACGGCATCAAGAAACATCAACTCATCAACTTCGACAAAGTACTGGCGCGTGTGGACAACGGAGCCGCCATCCGCCACATCATAAACCAGCAACACGGCATCGACCGCGTAAAAGACGTGGAAATGCTGAATGCCGCCGCCAATGCCGTAGACGAACAGAAAGAAGTTTCTCTCGAATATACCATCGCCAACACCGACCGCGCCTGCGGTGCGATGCTCTCCGGCGCTATCGCCGCCAAGTACGGCGCAAAAGGCCTGCCCGAACATACACTGAACGTCAAGTTCAAAGGCTCGGCCGGACAGAGTTTCGGAGCATTCCTCGTACCGGGTATCAACTTCAAGCTGGAAGGTGAGGCCAATGACTATCTGGGCAAAGGGCTGAGTGGCGGACGTATCGCCGTACTACCCCCTGTACGCAGCAACTTCGAGGCCGAGAAGAACACAATTGCCGGAAACACCCTTCTGTATGGTGCAACCAGCGGCGAAGTATATATCAACGGTCGCGTAGGCGAACGCTTTGCCGTCCGCAACTCCGGTGCAATAGCCGTTGTAGAGGGTGTGGGTGACCATTGCTGCGAATACATGACCGGCGGACGTGTAGTGGTGCTCGGACAGACGGGACGTAACTTTGCCGCAGGTATGTCCGGTGGTGTGGCCTACGTCTGGAACAAAGACGGAAACTTCGACTACTTCTGTAACATGGAAATGGTGGAACTAAGCCTCATTGAAGAAACCTCATACCGCAAGGAGTTGCACGAACTCATCCGCCAGCATTATCTCTACACCGGTTCCAAACTGGCGCGCATCCTACTCGATGACTGGACGCACTACGTAGACGAGTTTATCCAAGTAGTCCCTATCGAGTACAAGAAAGTGCTGCAAGAAGAACAGATGAAGAAGCTGCAACAGAAGATTGCGGATATGCAAAGAGACTATTAAATTAAAAATTGAGAATTGAGAATTAAAAAATACAGAATAGTGCGTACTTACAAATTCCACGTTCTTTTTAATTTTCGATTCTCTGAGTATTATTTCTTAATTTTCAATTTTTAATTCTCAATTTATCAATCATGGGCGATTCAAAAGCATTCTTAAATATCCCCCGCCAAGAAGCGGGCTACCGTCCGATACACGAACGTATCACAGATTTCAGCCAGGTGGAACAGACGCTGAACAGTCACGACCGCAAGCTCCAAGCCTCACGCTGTATGGAATGCGGTGTACCTTTTTGCCATTGGGCATGTCCGTTGGGCAACAAGCAACCGGAGTTTCAAGACGCACTCTGCAAAGGAAAATGGCGCGAAGCCTATCAAGTACTGAACGAGACGAATGATTTCCCCGAATTTACGGGACGTATCTGCCCCGCACTTTGTGAGAAGTCATGTGTGCTGAAACTCTCCTGCGATGCTCCCGTAACCATCCGCGAGAATGAGGCAGCCATTGCCGAAGCCGCTTTTCGTGAAGGATATATCGTGCCTGTCCGCCCCGAACGCAATGGCTGGAAAATAGCTGTCATCGGTGCAGGGCCTGCCGGGCTGAGCGTTGCCGCACGGCTGAATGCCCGTGGCTACGAAGTCACGATATTCGATTCCAAACCGATGCCGGGCGGACTGCTTCGCTACGGTATTCCCAATTTCAAACTACCCAAAGAAGTGATAGACCGTCGCATGAATGTACTGAAAGCCGAAGGTATCCGGTTTGAAATGGGTGTCTGCATCGATATGCAGAAGCTGCCCGCAGGTTTCGATGCTTACGCCGTCTGCACAGGCACTCCCACTGCCCGTGACCTTACCATCCCCGGCCGTGAACTGAAAGGTATCTACTTTGCCCTCGATATGCTGGCTCAACAGAACCGTATCCTCGACGGAGAGACATTCCCGAAAGAGCAGCTTGTCAATGCCCGTGGCAAACGGGTGCTTGTCATTGGCGGTGGCGACACAGGCTCGGACTGCATCGGCACGAGCATCCGCCAAGGAGCTACGAGCGTGACACAAATAGAAATCATGCCACAACCACCCGTAGGCCACAATGACGCTACGCCCTGGCCGCAATGGCCCGTTGTCCTGAAAACCACTTCCAGTCACGAAGAAGGATGCACACGCCGCTGGTCACTGGCATCCAACAGATTCATCGGCAAGAACGGAAAGGTTTGCGGCGTGGAAGTGGAAGAAGTGGAATGGCTTCCGGCAAAAGACGGTGGCCGCCCCACCATGAAACCTACGGGTAAGAAAGAAGTCATTGAAGCCGATATGGTGCTGTTGGCTATGGGCTTCCTCAAACCGGAACAGCCGACATTTGCAGAGAATGTATTCGTGGCGGGAGATGCCGCCAATGGTGCAAGTCTCGTAGTACGTGCACTGGCTGACGGTCGCAAAGTAGCCCGGCGGATTGACCAATACTTCAACCGGTAGTTTTGCGGCAACGAAAAAAGTTTCAAAGAGGGATACCAAGAGTTTCAACGCATGAAACTTTCTGTCCCCCGGTGTGAAACGACTCGTTTCAACGCTTGAAACAATCCGTTCCAACGGACGAAACTGCCAGTCTCACCCGATACAACTAACATCATCCCGATATCAACTTCTAAAACAACTACAACCATGTGTGGAATAGCAGGTATTTTCAACATAAAATCCCAGACTCCGGAACTCAGGAGTAAAGCTTTAAAAATGGCACAGAAAATCCGTCATCGCGGACCGGACTGGAGCGGTATTTATGTAGGCGGCTCCGCAATCCTTGCACACGAGCGGCTTTCTATCGTCGACCCTCAATCGGGTGGGCAACCTCTGTACTCGCCCGACCGCAAGCAAATCCTTGCCGTCAACGGTGAGATATACAACCACCGCGATATCCGTGCACATTACGCCGGAAAGTACACCTTTCAGACGGGTTCGGACTGCGAAGTCATCCTCGCCCTCTACAAAGACAAGGGCATCAATTTCCTCGAAGAACTGAACGGTATCTTCGCCTTTGCCCTCTACGATGAAGAGACGGACGATTACCTCATAGCCCGCGACCCCATCGGAGTGATACCTTTATATATAGGCCGCGACAAGGAAGGCCGCATCTACTTCGGCAGCGAACTGAAAGCTCTCGAAGGCTTCTGCGACGAGTACGAGCCTTTCCTGCCCGGACACTATTACCGGGGACGTGAGGGTAAAATGCACCGCTGGTACACTCGCGACTGGATGCAATACCTTGCCGTAAAAGACAACTATCATACTGGTTACCCTGACGTCAATGCCACAACCTACCAAACTCAGGTTTCTGCCGTACATGATGCCCTCGAAGCCGCCGTACAGCGCCAACTTATGTCGGACGTACCTTACGGCGTGTTGTTGTCCGGCGGGCTGGACTCTTCCGTAATCTCGGCCATCGCCAAGAAATACGCCGGAAAACGTATTGAGACGGACAACAAGGCAGATGCGTGGTGGCCTCAACTCCACTCTTTTGCAGTAGGCTTGAAAGGTGCTCCCGACCTCATCAAAGCACGTGAAGTGGCGCAATACATCGGCACTATCCACCATGAAATAAACTACACCATTCAAGAAGGGCTGGACGCCATTCGCGATGTCATCTACTTCATCGAAACCTACGACGTAACCACTGTCCGCGCATCCACGCCCATGTACTTGCTGGCGCGTGTCATCAAGAGCATGGGCATCAAGATGGTACTTAGTGGTGAAGGTGCGGACGAAGTATTCGGCGGCTACCTCTACTTCCACAAAGCGCCCACACCACAAGCCTTCCATGAAGAAACAGTACGTAAGCTCTCCAAACTGTACCTTTACGATTGCCTGCGCGCCAACAAGAGTCTTGCCGCTTGGGGCGTGGAAGGACGTGTCCCGTTTCTCGACAAAGAATTTCTGGATGTAGCCATGCGACTGAATCCTGCCACGAAGATGTGTCCCGGAAAAGAAATTGAAAAGAAAGTGGTTCGCGAAGCCTTTGCGGATATGCTGCCCGAAAGCGTCGCATGGCGTCAGAAAGAACAATTTTCTGATGGTGTGGGTTACAGCTGGATTGATACGCTGAAAGCTGTCACTGCCGCTGCCGTCAGTGATGAACAGATGCGGAAAGCCTCCGAACGCTTCCCCGTAAACACACCGATGAACAAAGAGGAATACTACTACCGCACTATTTTCGAGGAGCACTTCCCTAGCGAGAGTGCCGCCCGCAGTGTACCCAGCGTACCGAGTGTAGCCTGTTCCACCGCCGAAGCATTGGCATGGGACGTCTCATTCCAAGGGAAAAACGACCCTAGCGGACGCGCCGTTGCCGGTGTGCACGAAGAAGCCTACAAGGACTGAACCTTAAAAAAAGTAACCACACGGCAAATGCAACGGATTTTTAATATACTTTCTGTTTCATATTCGTAAGCTTATGCTACCTTTGCGAAAGAACGATGAAAATAATTAATTCTAAAGCCCATGAAACTGAAAAGCCTTATTATCACTTCCGCCCTGCTACTTGCCGCTTGTGGCTATACACAGGCACAGTCCACCCAAGTCATTGCTCACCGCGGCTTCTGGAAAACAGACGGTTCGGCACAGAATTCCATTGCCGCACTGGTGAAAGCCGACTCCATAAATTGTTACGGTTCCGAGTTCGATGTATGGCTCACCGCCGACAACCAACTTGTAGTAAACCACGATAGCACTTTCAAGGGAGTGAATATGCAGAAATCCACCGCACAACAGTGTACCGCCGTCATACTGGACAACGGAGAGCAACTCCCCACCCTGCGGCAATACTTGGAAAAGGCCGGACAACTGAAAACGCGCCTTATTCTGGAACTGAAATCCCACAAGACACCCGAACGGGAAACACGTGCCGTAGAAAGTATCGTGAAGATGGTGAAAGACATGGGATTGGAGAACCGCATGGAATACATCGCTTTCTCGCGACACGCCACCAAAGAATTTATCCGTCTTACCCCCAAAGGAACTCCGGTATATTATCTGGAAGGCGACCTCTCTCCCAAAGAACTGAAAGAATGGGGATGCGCCGGACCCGACTATCACTTCAGCGTATTCAAAAGACATCCCGAATGGATTAAAGAGTCCCACGACTTGGGCATGAAAGTAAATGCTTGGACCGTAAACGATGCCAAAGACATGAAGTGGTTGATTGACCACGGTGTGGATTTCATCACTACCAACGTCCCCGTAGAACTGCAAGAAATATTACAGTAAAAGCATCAGCTTACAATACATTTAGAAAGTTATTATAGACAAGCTGCTTCATTCTGAAAACAATGAAGCAGCTTTTATATTTCAAAAAGGTAGTAATAAGCGAATAAAACAATCATTTTTATTATTCCCCCGCAAGAATACGAGAGCATTATATTACAATCTTTACGAATATAGCATCATATACTTTTAAATTGAAAGGGAAATCATATATATTTGCACTGAATGAAAGCAGGAATAGAAATAAATAGAAAACAGATGCCCATACTGATTAAATATCATCCAAAACGTCGTATATTTGCATTGAAATAAGACAAAAGGATATAATTAACCAACAAAGTGAGTACAAAATGACAAGAATCATAAAGTTTACCAAAATGCATGGCGCAGGCAACGACTACATATATGTAGACACCACCCGCTATCCCATCGGAAATCCGGAGAAGCTCTCGAAAGAGTGGAGCGCACTGCATACGGGAATCGGCAGTGACGGTCTGGTACTTATAGGGCGTTCCGGTAAAGCCGACTTCAGCATGCGTATATTCAATGCGGACGGCTCGGAAGCAAAGATGTGCGGAAACGCCAGCCGGTGCATCGGCAAATATCTTTATGACTACAAGCTGACCTCCAAAACGGAGATAACACTCGATACCTTGTCCGGCATCAAAACCCTAAAGCTGCATGTGGAAGACAACAAAGTGGACACCGTAACCGTCGACATGGGTATTCCTGCCTGCGAACCTGCCCGCTATGACGGCAAGGAAGACAAACCGATGAAAGAGCACCCCATTGAAATAGACGGGGTGCGATATACGGGTACTACCGTATCTATGGGCAACCCCCATCTGGTGATCTTCGTAAACGATATCACCAAGGTTGACCTTCCCGTCATCGGCCCGAAACTGGAAAACCACCCCTTCTTTCCCGGACGCATCAATGTGGAGTTTGCCCAAGTATTGGGAGAAGGAAGAATAAGGATGCGGGTATGGGAACGCGGTTCGGGCATCACACAAGCCTGTGGAACAGGGGCATGCGCCACCGCCGTAGCCGCTTTTCTCACAGGACGCTCCGGAAGAAAAGCAACTGTCATCATGGATGGAGGAGCGCTTACCATTGAATGGGATGTAGCCACCGGGCACGTCTTCATGACAGGAAACGCAATCCGGGTGTTCGACGGAGAGGCGGAAACGAATGATGAATAAAATGGCTCACACTTAAAACAACAGAGATATGGCATTAGTGAACGAACATTTTTTAAAGCTGCCGGGCAGTTATCTGTTCTCGGACATAGCCAAAAAGATCAATACTTTCAGGATAACGCACCCCAAGCAAGACGTCATCCGTCTGGGTATCGGAGACGTTACCCGCCCACTGCCGCAAGCCTGCATCCAAGCGATGCACAAGGCAGTGGACGAGATGGCCGACGCCAAGACATTTCATGGATACGGCCCCGAACAGGGATACGACTTTCTGATTGATGCCGTCATTAAACACGATTACGCACCGCGCGGCATTCATTTCAGCCCGCAGGAAATATTCATCAACGACGGGGCGAAAAGCGATACGGGAAACATCGGCGACATCCTCCGCCATGACAACAGTGTGGGGGTCACCGATCCCATCTATCCCGTATATATTGACAGCAACGTGATGTGCGGACGTGCCGGCATACTGGAAGAGAACGGCAAGTGGAGCAACGTAACCTACATGCCCTGCACAGCCGCCAACAACTTCATTCCCGAAATTCCGGACAAGCGCATCGACATCATTTACCTCTGCTATCCGAACAATCCTACGGGCACTACCCTCACCAAACCGGAGCTGAAGAAATGGGTGGATTATGCCCTCGCCAACGACACGCTCATCCTGTTTGACGCAGCCTATGAAGCATTTATCCAAGAAGACGATGTGCCCCACTCCATATACGAAATCAAAGGAGCGAAGAAATGTGCCATCGAATTCCGCAGCTTCTCAAAGACGGCAGGATTCACAGGAGTGCGTTGCGGCTACACCGTAGTGCCGAAAGAACTGACAGCCGCCACACTGGAAGGTGAACGCATCTCACTCAACAAACTGTGGAACCGTCGCCAATGCACAAAGTTCAATGGTACAAGCTACATCACCCAACGCGCCGCCGAAGCGATCTATACTCCGGAAGGCAAACGGCAAATAAAAGAAACCATCGGTTACTATATGAACAATGCCCGTACGATGAAAGAGGGTCTTGAAATGGCAGGCCTGAAAGTGTATGGCGGCGTAAATGCCCCATACATCTGGCTGAAAACCCCGAACAGCATAAGCTCTTGGCGGTTCTTCGAGCAAATGCTGTACGAAGCCAATGTAGTGGGAACACCGGGCGTAGGATTCGGACCAAGCGGTGAAGGATACATCCGCCTGACCGCCTTCGGCACGCACGAAGACTGTGTGGAAGCCATGAGGCGCATCCGCAACTGGCTGATATAAAAAGTAAACTACTATTTAATAGTTCAAACGCAATATTGCACAAACAAGCCGGACTGATCATCCGCAATTTTTCTAACTCTAAAAAAGGTAAGAAGATATGAAAACAAGAATTGTAAAATTAGGAGTAATAGCATTATTATCAACA
>ENA-USUJ01001150-USUJ01001150.1-human-gut-metagenome-genome-assembly--contig:-NODE-1150-length-23210-cov-8.461505_pt1 | contig 23210 bp, 14 predicted proteins | sample MGYA00250061_ERZ773398 | MGnify/ENA primary metagenome ERZ773398 (study PRJEB29103, sample SAMN06111992) | human gut metagenome | biome: human gut; feature: ankylosing spondylitis patient; material... | reverse complement strand
GAATAGCATTTCCATACCGTGTTTTTTACTTTGATTTTCTTCGGAATTATTCTCATTCTGTGCTTTCACCTCCGCTACTTTCCGATCCTTCCGTTGTTTCGGCAGAAGTTTTATCTTCGGAATACTTGTCAGAATTATCCTCACCACCGCCACTACTGCCTGCTTTGTTTTTCCTGTGATTCGAGATTGCTTTTCCGACACTCGCGCCGCCGTGAATGATTTTATGCGCCAAGCCGAACGTTGCCGCTCCGACCATACGCGAACCGTAAAACGCCGAGCGTAAGAAGTTACCGCCTGCGTGCATATCGTCCGCTTGCCCGAACAGTTTACAGAACAAGGCTTGCCCTGCCGGGATAACCATAGCCCCGCCGACGATCATAAAGATAAGGAACATCGAATTACCGAAACCGCTGATTTCGTCTATTCGCATTCTTGTTATAAGCGGCAAAAGCAGAACGAAGATATTTACCGAGAACACCGTTCCGTAAGCAATCACGATTTTCGTTATAAACGTTTCGCGCCAAGTCTTGAATCTCGCTCCGTCATCGAGTGGAAGCGTTGACATACTCATAGGCATTACGAAGTACATAAAAATGATTTCATATACCCTTTTCGCCAAGTTGAGAACCGCAACCACAAGCGCGATTGCAAGCGCAACGCCTGAAATGAGCGACGGCAAATACAAGAACTTGTCGGGGTTGACCATTCCGTTATATTTCCATTTGTCGGGAAATACGAAACCCGTCGTATAATCTCCGAAAATCTCTTTTACGCCGAGCCGTGATATATCGAACTCGGACACCGAATACCCGTTTATCCAATCGCCTGTGCAGGCGTTGAACAACGCGCTTGACAATTTCGTCGTATTGCCGATTTGGAATATCTGCGATACAAGCACGAGCAAAGAGTTGGATATAAGGATAATCAGGAACAGGACGGTAAGCATAGCCATTGTGCCGAGAAGTGCCAAAAAGAACTTGCCGACGATAGTCGATACGTTTCGTTGCGAGTTAATCATATTTTTGATAAGCGCGGCTATCGTAAAAATGCACGTCAAGCCTATCGCCAAAATGAAAATGCACCAAAATATCGTATTGACCGTGCTATCGCCTGCCAAAAATTCGATGATATTGACCTTTTCGCCTTTATACGTTACGTCCGTGATTCCCGATATTGCCGAGAATATCTCCATCAGTCCGTCCACGAGTTTTAGAAGCCACAGAAAAAGAAGCAAGCATAACTGTTGAAAAAATATAAGCATTCTGCTCCTCCTTAAAGTTAAAAATATAGGGCGGCAAATAACTCTGCCGCCCCGCGCAAAATATCCGCTCTATGCGATTACGCAGTTACCCAAGCGGAAAGACCGTTAATGAGCAAAGGTGCGCCCATTGCGACGACGAAGATAATAATGATACCGATAATAAGGTTTTTGACCATATCACGAGCATTGATTTTTTCTTCATTTTTGTGTGCGATTGCAATCTTGATTCCTACAAAAGCACCCCACACGACAACTACGCCGGCAAGTGCCATAACGATATAGATCCAGAACGAATCCATAAGGGTTTGAAGTTTGCCGACGATTTCGGCAAGGTTTTCGTTAAGTCCTGCTGCAAGCAATGTATTCATATATTATTTGTTCTCCTTTTCGTTTTCTTTTTCAGTTTTCTTAATTTTCCCTGTTTTCTTTTTCTTAATGATGAAGAAAGTAACTCCACCGCCAATGCCCAAAACAAGCAAAATAGGCAATAAGATAGCGGGCGCTGAAACTTTTTTCTTTTCTTTTACGTTGTCGTTCGGTGTTTCGGCATTGTCTTTACCTTCTGATTCTGTCGGAGCGGAAGGTTTGTCGGTTTCTTCCGGGCTTTCAGGCTCTTTCGGTTGTTCAGGCTCGGTCGGTTTATCCGGCTGTTCGGGTTCAACAGGTTTAGGTTCGTTTTTCGCCAAATTTACTTCGTAAACCATCAGTTCCTCGCCGTTATCGTTCGTTACGGTAACGATATATTTCCCTTCAAGTACCGCAAAGTCGAGTTCTCCGTTTTCGCCCGGAATCAGCACAACGCCGCTTCCGTCGTCCGCGCTCGTAAATTCCACTTTCACGAACTCGGTGCGATTATCCCCGCACTCGCAAACGTAAGATACCGTCATTGTCTTTTCCTGTTCCCTTACCACTGCGTCGAAAACGTAAACGTGCGTATGCTCGTCGGGGTTTTCGGGTTTATCGGGATTTTCAGGCTGATCCGGATTTTCGGGTTTATCGGGTTCGGTCGGTTTGTCGGGCTGTTCAGGCTCGGTCGGCGTACCGGGATTTTCTTCGATATACCCGTCGTCGCCGCTCGTTACAAAGTCCGAAATATAGTTATAATCGCACGTTTTGCAAGTGTACTTCGTATAACCGACTTTCCCCTCTTCCGCTTTTACGACAGTCTTTTCATAGTCGTGTCCTGCGGGTTTTACATAGTCGGTAACGTACTTGTCCGCGCAATTCTTGCAGGTATGTACCGTATAACCATAAGACTCACACGTTCTGCCGACCGTCTTTACCTCGTAATCGTGTCCGATCGCCTTATCTCCGTCTACCGTATATTCGTCGCCACAATTTTTACAAGTGTAAAGCGTATATCCGTTTTCCGTACAGGTTACGGGATGTTCTTCGGCTTCATAAGCGTGTCCCGTTGCGGGAACATAACTGTCCGAATATTCATAACCGCAACCTTCGCAGTAATGAATGGTATATCCGCGGTGCGTACAAGTCGGTTCGATCACAATTTCCCCGAATTTATGCCCGTTCACCTCGGTATAATTATCGGTGTAGGTATCGCCGCAAAGGTTGCAGGTATATTTCGTATACCCTTTCGTAGTGCAAGTACCTTCCACCACCTCTTCCGTGTATTCGTGCGTACACTCGGCTACGGGTTCTTGCTCGCTCTCGTATGCAAACGCGGTAGCTCCGCCCGCGCCGATAAACGCGCTCATACACACCGTCAGCATTAACGCCGACAAAATGAATTTTAGTTTTTTCAAATGATTCCTCCTTTCAAGCTATTTTGTTGCTTGTTCCTGATATTCTTTCATTCTTGGCAACAGTTCGAGTTGGATTTTGTCTGCCGCCACTCTGATTTCGTTTGCTATACTCCTGTTGTAATGTTCGGTAATTGCAAGCAGTAATCGTACTTTGTGTTCATACGCCGCTTGCCGCACCGCCTTTTCGTCTTTACCGTCAAGGTACACGCAAATATTGTCCACCACGCGCTGAAGCTCGGCTTCCACGTCGTCCCATTGCTTGGTAAGCTTTGCAACGCGCTTTGCTTTGTCGTTTTCATCGGCTCTCGCTTCTTCCGCTTCCTGCTCTTCGATGAGTTCGGAAAGCTTATCTTCGATTTTTTGTCCGATGTCGCCCGTGATGTCGAAAACGTAGTTCTCTTTTTCAAACAGCACGGCTTCACGCTTGCCGATTGCCGCTTTGCCTTCGGGGAAATAAACCTTTTTGAGTTCATACGACGGCGTGAATACCGTCCATATCGGTTCATAACCTCTGACCGAAACAATCGCGTCGCCTTTCTCGTCGCCGTTCAATCTTTCAAGCATACCCACCGAAATGAGCGGTTGAAGCGTCGCTCCCGTATTACTACTCGCAGGGTTATCTGCGTTGGTATTGACCGAGAATTGTTTTATCTTCTTCTGTCCGCAAAGTTCCGAAAACTCTTTTCTTGTTTCGCTGTCGTCCGAGCCGATAAAGATTTTGACGTTGCAATTTGTCTTTATGATGTCACCGACGTCCCTGCCGTACTTCGCGGTCAGTTGCGAATACGACTGCAAGACGAACAAAAACCGTATGCCGCGCGAACGTGCTACCGTTACCATTCCCTCGATATTCTCGAATTTCGGAAGGTTCGCAAACTCGTCTAACACAAAATAAGTATTGCGTTTCAGAATTGCCGTTTCCGTTTGGTTTCGGCGCAGATTCAGGTTTGCCTTTTCAACGAGTTCTTTGTACATCTGCGTAATGAAAAGCGTTACGAAACGGTGTCTTGTAAAACGTTCGTCCGGCACGATAATAAATACCGCGTTCGGGCTTTCGTCCATATTCACGACGTCCAAATCGTTTTCCGCAGTCATAGACATAATGCCGTCGTCCGAAAGTTGTTGCATATAACTGTTGACTTCCGAAAGATACGAAGTAAGCGTTTTGTCCGAAGTGATAAGCACGGTATTTACCAAGCCTCTTACTTTTGAAAACTCGTCGCGCCCCTCGATAAGATAGTTACGAAGCGCGGTCGTATCTTCCGAACAATACTTCGTGATGTTGTGATAGACATTAAAAAGCACAAGCTGGCTTTCGTCGATTTTACCCTTTATACAGTCCTCGCACATTGCAAGGACAAAACCGAAGATAAGGTTTCTCGCACCCTGTTCCCAAGTCGGCTGATCTCGATTCTGCACCGGGCAAAGCGTATATACAAGGTCTTGCGCGTTTTCGTATATCTCGTCTTTGAGTTCCTGCATACGCGTTCTTGCGTCCCTGTAAGATAGGAACACTTCGCCCGCTCCGTAATACTTACCGTCTTTCTGCTGTAAGTTGTTTTCAAGGTCTTTCACGAGCCTGATACGGCGAAGAAGCACGTTCATCGGATTCCATCTCTCCGACGAATACGGTTCGCGCAGATCCAGCACCGAAATTTTGTACCCTTCCTTTTCAAGCGTTCTCGCGTGCTTTTCGTAAAGTTCCTTTTTCGGATCGCTTATGACGATTGACGGTTTACCCTTGCTCTTGCCGAGTACCGCTATATTCTGATCGACAAAACCCGTTGTTTTACCGCTACCCGTCGTGCCGACGATTAAAGCGTGCAACTGACTTGTCGTTATTACTTCAACGCTTCCGCCCTTTTTCTCCGCGCCGATGACGATACCGTCCGATTTCTCTTCTGCCGATTTATAGTCGTAAACCTGAAATTCTTTGAGTTTTTTTAGCCTTTTCACCGACAGCCATTCGGTATCTTCCAAGTCGTTTTCGTTAAGCGCAATGTTCTGCGCGTCTACCCGATACATCATAAGATACCCTATGAGTATCAAGCCGTTCGCCACGCCGACGGAAAGCCAATAGTTTTTGTAGCTTAATATCTCGCCTATGCTTTTCCCGCCGAGCGAAAACAGATACATAACGAGAACGGCTACAAAGGCGAAGAGTATTCCCCAAAACAGAAGTTTGAGTTTATTCTTTTTTCTCTTTTTGTGCCTTGTTATATCTTTTCTGTTCAATCTTTATAGTTCACCTCCTTGTATTCTCCGTTTTCCTTTTTGCGCTGTTCTTCCATTTCCTTTTCAATATCCTGCAAGCGGTGCGAAAAATCTCTTTCCAAGAGTTCGCTTTCGCTACCGAACGATAAGAGAAATTTTCCGAACAACGACTTTATTTTTCGGCGGGACATTGCTAAACGCCGTTTATGGTTTTTATCGTTCGGCTTCGTTTTTCCGTATCTCGGCTTTTCGTAAATTTCGGGCTTGATAAACTTTGCGAGTTTCAGAACGAGATTTCCTTGCCGCCTTTTATAATCGGCTTCTATATCCTCTATAATCGACAGCGTTTTTTCGTCGATTTTGTTATGGTACTTTGGCAAGTCCCGTTCCACTTCTTCAACCTTTACGTTCCTGTCCGTGAACGCAAACGGTGTCCCGCAAATGTTCTTAATCGCCTGCTTGTGCTTTTCGAGTTCGTCCAAAAACCGCAAATGCGAACGCCGCGCTTGTCCCTGATAGCCGATCAGCATTTCGACTATTTTATCTACCCGCCCAATGTATGCTTCCATATCCTTACTGCCGTAGGAAAGCCTGCCCGTTTTCGGCAGGTCTTTTGAAAGCGATAAAATCTCCTTTCTTATCTCATCGCTACTGCCCATTGCCGCTTTTACGGAAGTCATACCCCTAAGCGCGCGAATCGCCTCCACCCTCGTGTTAAAAAGCCTGTCCCTGTTTTCATCTATGTAAAGTCCTGTTCGGACGAATAGTTTGTTGATGGCTTCCATATTGATTTTGCCTTTTCTTCGATAGCCGAGCGTTCCTTCTTTCTTCGACTTATACGTCGGTTCTTTCTCCCAAAAAACGAAATGGATATGCAGATGGTGCGGTCTGTCCAAGTGCAACGCGCACATCAGGTCGATGTTCTTTTTGTTGAACCCCGCGTCGGTTAAAAACTCTCCGAACGTCCGCTTAATCAGCCCGATACATTTTTCGGGTGTATCAATCTTGTGCGACTGTTCTTCGTTGAGAGAGATAAACCCGTGCCAAATGTTGCCCTTGTTGTTTTTCAGCCGTTCTTTCATTTCCGCGACTTTTTCTTCCGACAAAAGTCCGTTGCCGTTAAATACGCCCGTTGACTTTTGCAAGTATTCGAGCGCGGTGATTCTGCCCGACTTCTTTCCCGTAATTTTTCCTTCCGTCGTAATGTAGTCGTAAACGTTCGTGTTGCCCGTCATATCGAAGAACGAGCGTTCCGCCCTGTGGGCTTCCGTTTCAAGCCCGCTTGCATTTTTCGGCAACCGATACGGTGTATACTGTATGTTGAATACGACGGGTTGATTGTTTCCTATGTTTTTACCTCCCCGCTTCTTTCAGCAGCCGCGCTTCTTCCTTTACGATGAAGTCCGGCGTGTCTTTGAGAAAACCTTTTTTGAACGCTTCGCCCATTCTCGCACCCTCGCCCCATACGGCAAGAAGATTGAATATGGAACAGACCAATCGTTTCAGCACCACCTGATTTGCAATGTTTTCTCGCATAAGCCTGACAAGTTCAAAGTACAACGCGTCCTCGCTGTATTCCCTCGGAACGCTGACCGTTTTTTCTTCGCCGTCGATTTCGACTTTATCGAAAAGCCGTCTGTGCAGTTCCGGTAGTCCGAACATCAGCGCGTCGTTTACGATGGCGTTAAAACTGTTTTTGTATCTGTCAACCGTCGCTATCTCTCGGATTAACGCCCACTTCTTTTCGTCGTCAATCGTAATGAATTTACTGCCACAGTTGCCGTCGAGTTTCATTTTTCTTCCCATTGTTATCACCTCCCTGAAAAGTCGGTTTCCGACTTGTTCAACTCTGCGATTTTCCGATAGTTTGGAAAATCCTTATCCTGCTTGCTAAAAGTCCTCTCTGCCAAAACAATTTTCGGTGGTTTCACCCTCGTCGTCAGACGGTGTTTCTCTGCCTTCAAGGATACTTTTCAGCATTTCGCTCGCCACGATACCGCTTGCGATTACCTTTGCAACGCACGGCTGTTCTTCCTTTGCCTTGCGAAGCTCGCGGCTCTTGATACCGCCGCGTCTGCCGTTTTCTCTGTCGGCTTTATCTCCGTCGAGAGATACTTTTACGAGCGTAAACGCACTCTTGATTGCCGTGTCGTTGCCGTCGTATCCTCTCCCGTCAAAGACGTAATCCGACACCGCTTTGATGAATCTGCCTGCCTGTTTGTCGTCCATTACGCGGATAACTTCCGCATAACTTTTTCTGAATTTGAAGTTTCTTTCTTTCAATGTTTTCTGCTCCTTTTCTTAAATGATTTTGCTTATAAAATTAACGTACCACCGTCTGTCACGGTCATAGTCCAAGTCTGCGTCTGCCGTATTTTTTCTCTTGTATCCCACAACGTATAACGCATTATGTAAGCGAAGTTCTCCGAGCATATCCGTAACCGATCTTTCTATTTTTATATCCGTTTTCCGTCCGTAGAAATAAACGAAAGCGATCAGATATACTTGCTCGGCTCTGTCCTTTACTTTGTACGAACGCTCTGCCTTTACCGAATTTTTGTCAAAGCACAATCGTACAACTTCCCCGCTTGCCATAGTCAACTCCACTATGCCGTTTCCAAAATCGGCATACGAAAATTGCCCCTGCTTGTATTTGTTTATCTCCCTTTTATCTGCCGCCGTCTTTATGCAAAGCAACAGCGACAGAATTATCAGAACAATGCTTATAGAGAGAATCAGTTTGTTTTTCATTCCCCTTATTACATCTCGTCACCTCTTTGAATTGATACCGACTTTGCCTTTGGTAAAACCGCCCGCTTCGTTCGCTCCGCCGAAAGCACTCCGTTTGTCTGCAATGAATTTCAAGCCGTTTTCTGCCATTTTCATATAGTAGGCGTTCGGCTTGTCGTCGCGGAATTGCCCCGACGATTTGAATAAGCGAAGTAGCTGCTCTTTGTCGTTTCCGCAGAATAAGGCAAGGCGCAACATTAACGCATATTCGCTCTTTTCTTCGCTCCCCAACACGGTTTTCCCGTTGTAGAGATCGGAAAACTTTGCGTCCGTTCCAAAATGTTTTTCTGCTCGTTCAAGCGTTTCTCTGTCGCTCATACGCGTAAGGCTCGCCTTGCCTCTGCCGTCCATACTGACGGGCAATGCTCGCGCCGCGACTTCCGTCGCAACAAGTTCGGAAGGTCGTATGTATTCCGTTGACTTCTCTTGCTCCACTTTGCCCGCCGCGCCTTTTTCTTTGAGTTCTTCGATACTCACTTCTTCAAACGTCTTGTCTTTCCAAAGGTCGAGTTCCTTGATTTTATCAAGTTCTTTTTCGAGCGCGTCGCGGTCGGCAAACCCGTAATTGATAAGCGGTTTTACTCTGCCTTCTTCGTCGCAGATACAGCATTTATATACTTGCTCGGAATAAGCGTTCGTTTCCTCGACGATTGCATAAAACTGAATATCTTTGGTCTGCCTATATGCTTGTTCTTTCCCTGAAACATACTTTGCGATTTTATCCGCGTCGGTAATTGCCGTAAACAGCGCGTTCGGGTTTTCTTTTATTTCCTCTTTCCAAGACTGTATATACGCCGCGTTGTTCTGCAATCGCCCCTCACTCGGCTCTATTTCCAAGTCCTGCTCCATAAAGATAGAAGCAATTTCGGCTCGCAATTCTTCCATTGCATAGTCCTCGCTACCGAATCTGCCCGATAAATCTCGGTTGAGCCTGCTTTCGTGTCCCGTACTATGCCCGATTTCGTGCAATGCGGTCGAGTAAAATTCCTGCATACTCTTAAAGTCCGCGCGCTTAGGCAAATGCACTTCGTCCGTATCCGTCCGGTAGAAAGCCCGACTGCCGCCGTACACGATTTTCGCTTCGTTCTTGTCCCAATAATTAAGGATTGATTCTGCTCTGTCGTTACGGTCGTTGACGTCGATTTGCGGTTTTTCCTTTACGGGGACGCCGTCCATCAGCGAACAGTTGAATACACGGTAGAATTTGCGTAGCCAATACACGTTTTTGTCCATATACTCCTGTTGTTCGCTTGCTGTCATTCCGTCGAGAACGCTTCTGTCGAAACGTCTTTTCGTTTCTTTATCTCGCATTTCGTAATATTCAATGCTCGCGCCCTTTCCTTTGGCAAGGCTGTTGCCTTCTTCATCTTTTTTGAACGTCCAACCCTTTTCTTCCATCTGCTTGAACGTTGCCCAACGGTTATCCCCGTAGTTTTCGCTCATTGCTATAAGCGACAGAAAAAGGTTGTTGATTCCACGATATTTCTTTCCTGTAATTGCCGATTCCGGCGCGCCCGACGATACCCAACCTTGCGTCCAAAAGAGATTGCCTTTTTCAAGGTTTTCCATTACCTTATCAACGAGTTGCTTTCTCTGCGGCGTTAGTTTTTCATACGCCGCATTCTTTTCTTCACTGCTCAAAGACAACTTTCACCTCCTCTACCATTGCCGGCTCGCCGTTCTCGTACCCATCGTCGTCGAAATCCATTAGGTCGTCTATCGTGTACCCTTTCGGAATTACGATGACGGGAGTATCTCGTATGCTCTTTTTTTTCATTTTTCGTGTTTTTCTCCTTACAAATTTTATTTTTCTTGTATTTTTGTCGGTTCTAAAACTGACAAAAGTATTGACTTTTACATTTTTGTCTGCTATAATAAAAGCACATCATAGTAAATGAGGTGATTTTATGATTATTCGAGAAGCATATATCAGCCAAATCGTTCCGCTGATAGATAAGAATCTGATTAAAGTATTAACAGGTGTTCGCCGTTCCGGGAAAACTGTTTTGCTTTCACAAATTCAGGACTATCTTTTGAAGAACGGAAGATCTAAGTCGCAAATCATCAATATCAGTCTTGAATCCAAAAAGAACAAGAAGTTCAAAGACGGTGACGTATTGTACGAGTATCTCATTTCCGCTTGTGAAAAGTTGAACGCAAAAGCGTATATTTTCCTTGATGAAATACAGGTTGTTTCAGGCTGGGAAGAAGTTGTTTCTTCTCTTCTCGTTGACATCGATTGCGACATCTATATCACCGGCTCGAATTCAAAACTCCTTTCGGGCGAACTTGCAACGCTGATTGCGGGACGTTATATTCAAATCCACGTCTATCCTTTTACGCTATCGGAAGCCAAGCAAATGCTTGAACAAAACGGCAAATTCAAGTCCGACGAAGTGTTGTTTCAAGACTATCTCAAATACGGCGGTTTACCAATGCGTTTTTCACTCGAAGAAATTTCGCTTGAAGCATACCTTTCGGACACTTACGACGCCATCGTTGTCAAAGACATTGTTCAAAGGAACAACATTAAAGATACGAATCTTTTGAATATGATTCTCGCCTTTTTGATGGACAATATTGCCAATCCGTTTTCCGCGCGCTCCATTGTTGCCGCGTTAAAGCAAGAAGGCATCAACACAACGGTAGAAACAGTAATCGCCTATATCGACTACATTAAAAAAGCGATGGTCGTGTATAGCGCACAGCGTTACGATATTAAGGGCAAGAAACTTCTTACCACGAACGAAAAGTATTACACCGTCGATTTGGGACTCAGAAACTGTGTAAAAGCGAGCGGCGAAATCGACTATAATAAGCTGTACGAAAATATCGTATATCTTGAACTTCTGTACCGCGGCTACGACGTAAAAGTCGGTAAAACCGACGATTACGAAATTGACTTTGTTGCATACAAAGATTCGGATACTCTTTACGTTCAAGTCTGTTATCTCCTCGCTTCTACCGAAACAGTTGAACGCGAATTCGGAAACCTTGAAAGAATCAAAGACAACTATCCGAAATACGTCATATCGGGCGATCTCCCCGACTTTTCGCGTAACGGTATCAAGCATTACAACATTATCAAGTTTTTGCTTAACGAATAATTTTTCGGCTACGGCTACACGCCGTAGCCCTTTTCTATTCGTTCCTTTGCCGTCTGAAAGTAGTAATCGTCCGCTTCGATACCTATAAACCCTCTTCCCGTGTTTCTGCAAGCCACGCCCGCGCTTCCCGATCCCATACAATTATCCATTACCACCTCGCTCTCTTTCGTATAGGTTTTAATCAGGTATTCGAGAAGCGCGACAGGTTTCTGCGTCGGGTGAACGGAGTTTCTATCTCTTGAAAACTTCAATATATCCGTCGGATAGTTCGCATAATGCGTAACGTATTCCGTATCCGAATTGAGTTTGTTATTGCCGCCGTACCCTTTACCGCCTCGCCACGTTGAATTCGGTCTGTTTCGTTTCACTTGTTCTTTTTGAATAAGCCCTTGCGGGTAATACCGTATCGGCAGTTTGCTCTTACTTCCCACCGTCCCTTTGCTGAAAACAACAATATCTTCAAACAGGGACAGCGGCTTGTAATTTGAGTTCAGAAATCCCGTCGGACTTTCCTTTTCCCATACCATTTTGTAACGAAACATATCCGTATTGCTCTGAATCAGTTTGCTTGTGAAAGGCTCGTTCCCGAATAAGCAGACGATACCGTCAGGTTTCAAAAGTCGTCTATACCCTTTCCAAAGTTCCGTCAGGTCGATTTCCCTATCCCACTTATGTTTTGTCTTGCCGCAACCATACGGAAGATCGCATAGAATAAGGTCTACGCCTTGCTCCGGTAGTTCTTTCATCACCGTCAGACAGTCACCGTGATAAAGTCGTATCATCGCTTGCCGTTACCGCCTGTGTTTCTCGGAACAGTCGGCGTATAGGTCGATTTAACGGGCATTGAGCGCAAAGCTTTGATTGCCGTTCCCTCGTAATAGTCCGGCGATTTATTCGGTCTGAATAAGCCGCTCGTTGCAAAGATACGAAGCATTTGCTCTTTATCCCCGTTACACCAATAGGCAAGTAAATTCATCAGCGACATATCCGAGTTCGAGTGATTGTTCTGCAAATCTTCGCCCGCATAAAGTCTTTTGAATTTATCCCCGTTCTTTGCGTTCGACGCTTTTTCCACGACGTCACGGTCGGTCATTGTTGACAGTCCGTTCACGCCCTTGCATACGCCTTTCCACTCTTCGCGCTTTTCGCATTTACGGGACAAAAGTTCTTTCATTTCGGGTGTATCGAAACTTTCAAGGCGGGAGTAGCCTGCGCCGTCGCCCATCATTGCGATGAAATGTTCTTTCTGATAGAATTCCAAATCGCCGTCTTTCGAGAAAGAGCGAATATCCATACCCTCCGTTTTACCGAAGATATGTAACCCGTTTCCGCTTACCGACTTTTCAACGTAGGTCTTGCCGCACTTTGAAAGAACTTCTTTTGCAAGTGCGGTCGGCTGTCCGTTCTCGTCGTAACAACGGTCAAGGTCGATACAGGAAATATTGTCCTTTCCGTCAAGCGCATAGGCAACAGTCGTGCCGCCTTTTTCTTTCAGATACTTTAAGGCGTTATCGAAGGTTGTCCACGTTTCGGGATTGTCGCTTTCGGCATACTCGCCATTGTCGCTGTTGCAGTTGACGGGGCGTTTATTGTATTTCCCTTTTTCCGCGTTCCACCACGTTTTAACTACAACCCAATTCGGTCGCGCTTTCATTTCGTCGGGAACGGCGGCGCGTAACGCTTTTTCTTTTTCGTCGAAAGAAGTATTTGCTTCAACGCTCGGTCGCTTATAATCTGCGCCGTATGCGCCTGCGTCTTTTCCTCTGACTTCCTCGCAAAAATCTTTTGCCGTAAGTTCCGCCGTTTTCTTTTCTTCGCCGCTGTTGTCACTTAAACGAACGGTGTAGTCGTTATGTAAGCTCAACCTGATCGTGCCTTTTTCGGCGTTCTCTTTAACACACTTGTTCGGAACGTAATAGGTATAATCCTGATACTTGCCGTCGGGCATTCTGAATAAGGTACTGTCGTCGAAACTCGCAATTCTCGCTTTTTCGGGAACGGAAACGTAATTCCAATCGCTCGGCGTTTCGCTTCCCGGCGCGCTTTCCGTTTGCGCCTGTTTATACTCCTCTGCACTCGTGTTGTTGCAAAGTTGGTTGAAATCATACGCCGTAAGCGTTGCTTCTCTCGTTTCGTCGCGGCTCTGCGCTTTGATAAGGAAATCTTCGGGCAAGCGGATCAGAATACGTCCGTCGTCGCTGTTCTTATCTTCCCCGACAAAAGCCGACGGGATAAAGAACGACATACCGCCGAAGTCCTGTTTATTCGGCAAAACGAACAACATACTCTTCGGGTATTCTTTACGGAACGCTTCTTGCGGCACGCTCGTATTTAGCCATTTCGTATCCGTATTTTCCTGCGTTTCGTAGTCCTTGTTGGTTGTCCCGCCTACCGCTTCCTTAAACTCTTCTGCCGTAAGCACGACAATTTGCTCGTTATCTCCGTAACCTTTGCGAAGTTCGATTTCTCTGTCATCGCGAACGGAAAGTTCGTAGCACAGCTCTCTGCTGTCGCTTTGTAAGTCCACAAGTTGGCGCGACGGTCTGATTTTGTCGTTGAACATATAGTAAGTGAACCCTGCATATTCGCCATTTGTCGGCATTTTGAATACGCTCCCTACGCCCGACTTTTTGATAAACGCGTCGTTTGCAACGTTGATTTTTATGTACTCGATTTTCGGTTTTTCCGAGCCGTATTCGTTCTTTCGCCAATTCTCTGCTTTTTCCTGCGACTCGAAACCGTATCTTCCTTGCTCCCAATCGCCCGTGGCGGTATGATAGCCGATTGCCACAACGTAGTCTTTGTTTGACGTTGCCGTGCGGTCTATAATCGCTATATCTCTGCCGCCAATGTCTTTTTCGATATTGGCTACCTTATCTCCCCTTGCGGTGATTTTCGTGTAGTCACGCGTATTTTCGCTCATTTGTTCTTTGTATTCCTCCTTTTTCTGTTTTTCAATTTTTCTTACCCTGTCTGCAAACAGGTCGATCAGTCCGGGATGTGCGGACGAATAAATGCGTTTTTCATCGGATTTGTCCTCATATCCTACCGTACCGTTTGCCCACTCTCTGTTTTCCGTTGAATATCGTCTGTCCCATTCGCTACGGCGGATCAGAGTCGTTACAATGTGCTTCACTCTTTCCAAGCCGTATTCGGAAATCAAGTCTTGTTCAAACCCTTTTCCGAGACGGTTATCCGCACAGTTGTCGGAAATAGCCTGTCCGATAGCCTGCATACACTCTTCGTCCAACGAGTGAGATAACAAGTATTTGTCCAACTCACCGTGTTCCTGCGCATAACTTCCCGAATGCAAATAGATGTTATCTTTTGCCGTTTCTCGTTCTCGCTGTTTCCGTTCCACGGCTTCCTGAACGTCCGTTACCGTAAATTTCTGCGTTTCATCTTCGCCAATATCCCTGCCGGCTTTCAAAAAGTCGATATGATGTTTTTTCAAGGTATCGCGTGCGATGTAGCAAGCGGGTGATACGATTACATAGCGGTCGGCTTTCTCCTTAATGGCGTGCAAATTCGTAGATGACAAACTGTCTTTGAAGTGATAGTACGCAACGCCGTTTTCGTCCTTGCCGAGAAAGATTGCCTGCTTTTCGTCCTGTTTTATCCGCTCTTCCCTTAAAACATCGTCGTGATAATGTTCGCAATAATCTTTGATGAAGAAAATTGTATCTTCGCCCGTAGAAACGCTTGCATTCTCCGAACTTATAAAGTCGTCGTAAAGCTGTTGCAAAATTCCGCCGTGATCCACTTCTTCATACAAAGCCCTGTAATATTCCTCACCGAAATCGTCATATTCGCCGCAAAGAGTATCGAAGAGTTCCGTTTTAATATGAATTTCATAGTTGCTCTGAAAAATTTCTTCCGCAGACTTATTCATCTGGCTTGTCTTGAACTCGTCGAACTCCTTTTCCACGCTGTTTCTGACAAGTTCTTTGTAATTCGGCGATTCCTCGGGAACAAACTCGTTAATCGACTTATAGCCCGACTTTTTCAGTTTTTCTTCGAGATACGGTATAATCTTTTCTTCGGTAAAATCGTCATACCACTCATCATACGGATAGGTATCGTCGCTCTTGTTAAAATACGAATCTTCAAACGACGGTTTCAAATCGCATATAATGTCGTCAAAACGTCCTTCGTCCTCGCCGTCGATCATATTAAGCCAATTTATTTCGTCGAGTTGCTCGTCTATAAACTCGTTAAGGTTTATTTCATACACAACGTCTATGGCATAATCTTTCAATTCCACGTTCGGAATATTTCTCGCCAACGCCGAATAAACACTGTCGTTATCCCACCCGTAAGACGAAAGCAAAATATCCAACGGGAAACGCTTATGATACCTTTCAAGAAGCGGCTTTATAAACGGTTTCGCTTCTTCGCTCGGCGCATACTCTCCGTTAAGCACACGGTCTATCGCTATCCGTTCTTCATAAAATCCGTCCGAAATCGAATCCGCGTACATTCCGTCAAGGTAACTCATTTCTTCGTTCACAACTTCGCTCGCACTTTCGACAACGTTGTGCCAAGCGGTCAAATACGCTTTACCACTTTCGGAAGAAATAAACGCTTCCCAAGCGGGCTTTTCAACACCGTATAAGTTCTCGGTATCTTCAAAATCCCCGTTTTCGACTTTCCCCTCGGTATCGTTTTTACCGAGCCGATAGAGTTCTACGCCTGCGCCGTAAAGCACCCTTGCAGTTCTGATTCTCACAGGCAGCATGCCGTCCCAAGTGTAGCCATACTCGTGCATTTGCTCTTGCGATACGGTATAATCGGGAAGTATATCAACCTGCATAGCGGCAACCTTGTCGCTCTCATCAATAAACGTTTTTTCTTCTTCCGGCTCGTCAAACAATGCAATTTTTAAGCCCGCGCTTACAAATGCACTCGCAAATTCCTTGAACAGCGTTTCGTCTATCGTCAGAGTTTTTACTTCCCTTTCGCCCACTTTGAAATACGAAGGCGATAAACTCGACAACGCCGTGAGTTCTTCCGTCGTATCGTCGAAGCAAGTGTAATCCCCGTTCTTTACAGCAAACACCATCGCGCCGGGATTCTGTGTTTCTATTTGTTTGTAAGTTTTATATAATTTTTCTGTCAACATAGTTTTTTTCTTATTCGTCCTTGCTTTTATTTCGGTTCGTTTCGGCGGTAACGCCATATAGTTATCTTCCGTTTCGGCAGTAACAGGTTCTTCTCCGCTTTCCTCGTCGTCGATAACCACTTCTTCACGCTTGTTTAGGTCAAGTTCGGCATTGAGTTCGGAAAGTTCTGTGTTCAGCTCCATAATCTTGTCTTTATGCTCGAACGGCACTTTAACCTGTTCTTTCGCCACTTCAAAGTCTGCTTTTGTGGATTCCAAACGCTTTACCGCGCGTTCTTCGCGGGCGGCAAATTCCTTTATGAAATTTTCCAAACGGGTAAGGTTTCCGCTTGCGCTCTCGCCTATATCCATTTTGTATTGTCCTGCGCCCGAAAGCGTAATGCTTCGTTCGTTTGATAGCAGTTCGATGGGATTCAACGAGATTTTGAAACCGCAATACTCGGCTACTGCCGTTCCCGTTTTGTTATGGAACAACGCGTCCATAAGTGCAAGCCCGCCGTTCTTCTTTCCGTCCTCCACGCCGTCCGAATAAACCGTGCCGTTTACGTTAATCTCGAATCTGTCGGGGTTATAATGCACCTTGATAAGTTCGATGTCTTTTCTTACCCTTTCGAGATAAAGTTCCTGACGTTGAATTTGTTCGGGGAATTCCTTTCGCACTTTGTCTTGCAAAGCAAACAGTTCTTTCTTGTAACGGCTCTCCAAATCACGAAGCCTTGCCATTTCCATATCGAGTTCCATTTTTCGCTTGATTTTCGGGTTGGCGGAAGTAATCGCCTTGATTTCCGCATAAGACAGCGTTGCTTCGTCGATGTCATCGGCTTCGCGCACCGTCATATCGCCTTTTTCAACCTGTGAAATAAACCGCTGTTTGGTTTCAAGTATCTGATACGAATAACTATCAAACGTTCTCTCTTCCGCATAGGTGTAAATACGAATAATCTTGTTCCTATTTCCCTGCCGAATACCGCGCCCATCTCTTTGAATCAGGTCGCGCGGACGATACGGCGCGTCCAAATGATGTATCGCAACGAGCCGTTCCTGCACGTTTGTTCCCGCACCGCATTTTTCCGTACTACCTATAAGCACGCGCACCGTTCCCGCGTTGATTGCGTTGAAAAGATCCTGTTTTGCCTTATCCGTATTTGCGTCGTGGATAAAAGCGATCTCGTTTTCGGGAATGCCACGCTCGACAAGTTTATGTTTCAGGTCGTTATATGCGTCGAAATCCTTGCCGTAAACATATTCCGAATACGGTTTCTTCGGCGTAGACAAATCGCAGAACACAAGTTGCGTTCCCTTAATGTCCGCCGAGTTTTTCCATTCTTCGCAAACGTTGTCGGCGCAATAATTCAGTTTGCTTCCGCTTTCGTCGGAAAGCATCGGATCTATACACCTCGGATCAAGCGCGAGTTTCTTGCCGTCGCCCGTAACCTTTAACATGTTGTCGATATGCGGATCAACGCCACCCGCGTAAATCGCGTCTGCCCTTTTTGCTATTTCTTCGGTTAAGTCAATGACTGTATCGCTCGGCTTTAAGGTGATGACCTTTCGCTCCACTTCCGGCACGTCAAGTTTTACATCCGTCTTTACGTCCGCGAACGAGTGATACAGCGTTAAAAGTTCGGGCAGGTTCGTAAACTTTGCAAATCTCGTTCTCGCCCTATACCCTTTACCGGACGGAGCAAGTTCCAAAGCCGTTACCGTTTCGCCGAAGTCTGCCGCCCACGCGTCGAAGTAATCAATGCCGAGTTTTTCAAGCGTTCGTTTTTGCAAGTAGGTCTGCATTGTATACATTTCCGTCATCGAGTTACTGATAGGCGTACCTGTCGCAAACACAACGCCTTTATCCCCGCCGTGCAGTTCGTTGATGTACTCAATCTTCAACTGCAAGTCGCTCGCTCTTGCGCTCGCCGCGTTTGAAATGCCCGCTACGTTGTTCATCTTCGTGTAAAGAAACAGATTTTTGTACGCGTCCGCTTCGTCTACGAAAAGATAATCTACGCCGAGTTTTTCAAAGATAAGCACGTTGTCCTTCTTCGACTCGTCAAGCAGTTTTTTGAGTTGAGCCTCTCTGCCTTTCTTAATACGCTCCAAGTTTTTGACCGAACCGGACGGCGAGTTGCTGTCCTCCCATTGCATTTCGATACTGCGCTCGATAGCGGCTATTTCTTCCCGTATTTTTGCAATCTGTCGTTCGGGCGAAATGTTTATTTTCGCAAAACTCGACTGCGCTATGATAACGGAATCCCAATCGCCCATCGCAACTTTCGACACGAACTGCTCTCTATGATCTTTATCCAAATCGTCTTTTGTTGCTATCAAGAGTTTTGCAGTCGGATAAAGTTCTCTGAACGAATTAGCCCATTGTTGTACCAAGTGATTAGGTACGGCAATCATCGGCTTTTTCGCTAACCCGTACTGACGGAGTTTCATCGCCGCCGCGCATATCGTAAACGTTTTGCCACTACCCACAATGTGGTGCAAAAGCGTATTTCCGCTCGTAATAATTCGGTGTACCGCGTCTTTTTGGTGCGGGCGCAGTTCGATAGCAGGGGTCATTTCGGGGAAACGAAGATAACTTCCGTCGTACTTTGGCAAACGAATCTGATTGAACAGTCTGTTGTAGATTGTTTCGAGTTCGTCGCGCCTTTGCGGATCTTTGAATATCCAATCCTTAAACGCTTCAACAATTTTGTTCTGTTTCTCCCTTGCTGCTACCGTTTCCGAATTGTTCAGAACTCGTTTTTCTCTGCCGTCTGCGTCCAAAACAGTATCGTAAATCTGCGTTGAACGCTGATTCAGACAATCCTCAAACAGGCGATATGCGTTCGCCCTACTTGTTCCGTAAACGCTCGTAACGTTCATTCCGCCGTAGTTTCGAGCATATCTTGTTCGGTCGATACGCCAGCTGCCGTCGTGCTTGTTGTAGTAAAGTTCCACGCCGTCGCGATAGTAGTAAGGCATACCGATAAGTTCACAGAAAAATTCTTTGTATAGTTCCTTATCTATCCAACTCGTACCGACTCTGACCGCAATATCCGAAGCCTTGACGGGCGAAGGTTGCACTTCCCGTAAAGCCGAAATATTCTTGTCGTAGTCGATAAGATTAGGGCTACTTTGCTTCATTCTTTCGGCGGTTTGCAGTTTATCTACCACTCTGCCCGAAAGATACTCTTCTGCCGTTTCAAAGCCCGAATATTTATCTTCCGGGTTGACCGCTACGGGATTACGGAATACCGCATTGCCAAGTTCGGCAAGCACGGTTTCGTAGTCTTTCTTTGTGAGTTCTTCGATATACGAAATATCCACGCACCCGCGCTCGTTTTTACTTATCTGCAACGCCTCGAAGCAATCGTCGGTACTTGTTACCGCCGTGTACGGTCTTATGGTTCGTTTCGTGAACACGTCGGCTTTCGTTACCGTTTCTTCATCATCAGAAACGTTCTCGCAAGCAAACAAAAGCGCGCTATCGCCGTCGGGCTTAAAAAGTCGCAAGTTGTTCTTACTGTTGATATACCCGAAACGCTTGACGAACATATCGTATCTTGCGCCGAGTTGCCATTGCTCACGGGTTAAAACGTCGTCCGAACAGCCCTCGACTTGCAAGTCCAAAACCTTACGCAGTTGTTTTCGGATAGAAATCATTTCGACGATTCTCTGATAAGCGTCTTTCGGGAACGTCGGTACGGGTTGTTCCACCATACTATCGCCCACACGCATATACAGTTTGCCGTTTACTGCTTTCAGATTCATCGGTTTGACGTCGTAGTCAACCTCGACTTCTTCTCGACTTTCCGTTTCTTCCGTGTATTCGGGATTGACATAGAAACCTTGCGGTAATCGACTTATAGCCGCATTTATCGCTTCCGATAAATCTCTACCGTCCGACTTAACCGTTATATCTTCCGCGCCGTAAAGCCCCGTTTCTTTGACAAGCGTACCGAGTAGCATTTCAGGGTGAGCGATATAATAGTTGTTTATCTCATACCCTTCTTCGGTCTTACCCGTTGAAAGCCATTCGGTATTTTCGATAGTTGCGTTTATTCTTTCTTCCCGCTTACGAAAAAACAAAATATCCGTTACGACTTCTGTATTCGCTGTCTGCTTGAACGCCGTATTCGGTAATCTGATTGCGCCAACGAGTTCGGCTCTGTCCGCGATATACTTGCGGATAGACGGATTTTGTTTGTCCATCGTGCCTTTGCTTGTGATAACCGCCATCAAACCATTCGGCTTGATTTTGTCGATACCTTTGGCAATAAAGTAGTCGTGAATATAAAAGTTATACTTGTTAAGACCTGGGAGCGTCTGGACAACCTGAAAACCTTACGTTCTCCGCAGCAGAGAAACGTTGTTCTGCATCCGGAGTTCGTAGACGGAAAATATGCCTTCTACACCCGTCCGATGGATGGTTTCATTGAGACCGGAAGCGGCGGAGGAATCGGCTTCGGACTCTGCGATGATATCACACATGCTGTCATCGACGAGGAGAAGATCATCAGCAAACGTATTTATCATACCCTGACCGAGTCCAAAAACGGTGCCGGAGCAGTGCCGATCCGCGGTAAGAAATGCTGGATCAACATTGCACACGGTGTAAGAAATACAGCAGCAGGCCTTCGCTACGTTCTGTATGTCTTCGGTACCGATCTGAACGATCCGTCCAAAGTCATTGCAGAGCCGTCCGGTGTATTCCTGGTTCCGCTTGGAAAAGAGAGAGTCGGAGACGTTTCCAACGTTGTATTTACAAACGGCGCGATTGCGCGTGAGAACGGAGAGGTTTACATCTACTATGCATCCTGCGATACAAGAATGCATGTAGCAACCACCACAATCGACAAACTCGAGGACTATCTGTTCAACACACCGCAGGATCCGCACAGATCCCCGGACTGCGTAAAACAGAGATGCGAGCTGATCTCCAAAAACCTGGAGCTGCTGAAAAACGAGAAATAAAAGCGTCCGCTGCGGCGCATCGGGATCTGTAAAGGTCATGAAAACCTGGAAAGTGTTTCGAGAAGAACCGAAACGTCAACGGGTTTCGCGATATGGGCGTTCATGCCGGATTCCAGTGCTTTTCGGCGGTCCTCTTCAAACGCGTTTGCCGTCATGGCGACAATCGGGATTTCCCCGCGTTTTCCCGGGAGTGCACGGATCGCTTCTGCGGCCTGATAGCCGTTCATGTTCGGCATCTGAATATCCATCAGAATAACATTGTAATAATCTTCTGGTGCGTTCTGGACTGCTTTTAAGCAGAGGGCGCCGTCTTTTACGTGCTCGGCGTGAATGCCGTTTTCTTCCAGAACGGTGAGTACAATTTCTGCATTCAGGTCATTATCCTCGGCAAGCAGCACGCGTTTTTCGGAAAGCGTCTGCAGGGACCGCTCGAGAATCTCGTCTTTATGCTGGTGAGCCGCAAGCTGTTCTTCGGTCGGAAGTCCAAACGTGAGGCAGACCGTAGTTATTGTTCCGGCACCGAGTTCGCTTTCCACATCGATCGTTCCGCCCATCAGATTCACGAGGGATTTGACGATCGGAAGGCCGAGGCCGGTTCCGGTGATGTGGCTTTCGGTGGAGGAATGTTCTCTTGTAAATTCTTCAAAAATATGCGGCAGATACTCTTTGCTCATGCCGATGCCGTTGTCCTTCACGGTGATGCGGTAGGAGGCAAAGCCCTTCCTTGGTGCCGGTGTCTCTTCGATTTTTACGGAAATTTTTCCGCCCTCCGGCGTATACTTGATGGAGTTGCTGATGATATTCAGCAGAATCTCCCGTATTTTTGTCCGGTCGCAGAGGATGGCATCGTGTTCCACCGTGTTGTAACAGAGATAGGAAAGATTTTTGCTTTTTAACGAAGGCTCAAACACTGCATTCAGGGAATTGATCAGCTCGCTGTAGCTGCCGAGCTCGATTTTCAGCGAGGCCTTACCGCTCTCAATGCGCGCCATCTCAAGCACGTAGTTGATCAGGGAGAGCAGAAAACTGCTGGAGGACTTGATTTTTGCAATGTAGTCGACCGCGCGGTCCTTCTCGTCGATGTGCTTTTCCAGCAGATCCGAGAAACCGATGATGGCATTCATCGGGGTTCGGATGTCGTGGCTCATGTTGAACAGAAAACGTGTTTTTGCTTCGTTGGCAGACTGTGCTTCCTGTACGGCTTTTTCCAGTTCTGCTGCGTGAATCTCGTCTTTATAGCGGCGCATCTGGAACTGCAGAAAACCAATAGAGGCAAGCAGGGAAAGGATGAGTCCGAGTGCAAAGGAAACAAAAACCTGCAGCGGACTGAGCCAGCCGTTTTTCGGTACAATTTCAAAATGCCAGGTGTCGTTCGGCACGGTGCAGAGAACTTCGATGGCATCGGAACGCCGGGAATTGCCGGAGTGTGCGATGGAAACGTGTTCGCCGGTGGCCGGAGAAATTTTCCAGAGTTCGTAGGTGTAGCCGGCTTCTTCCAGTGTATCCAGTTCAATTTCGTTCAGAAACGATTCCCAGTCGAGAACGAGAATCGAAAAGCCCCAGAAGGTCTGGTCACCGTTGGCATCGGTGGTATAAATCGGGTCAAAGAGCAGTGCTCCGATGTCGCCCTGCTGCAGCTCAAACGGTCCTGCAATCGTGTATTCGCCGCTCTCTTTGGCAAGGCGTGCCTCCTGTTTCCGGGCAGGATGCTCGTTTCCGCTCATCGGATAAATCAGTGTGACAATGCCGTCCTTTGCAAGCTCATGTGCTTTGATGACATTCTGGTCGTCCTGCATCAGCGAGGAGAGGACGGAAAACTCTTCGTCATTGACGGTATAACCGGCTTCAATCATGTGTTTCATCAGATTGGATTCGGCAAGATAATGGTTTAACTGCGATTTCACGCGGCCGATGGTCGTCTGTGCGGTATAGTCAGCTTTCAGCTTTGCTTCCTTTAACTGATTCTGATACAGAAAAACGGCGCAGAGCTCGAC
>ENA-USUJ01001147-USUJ01001147.1-human-gut-metagenome-genome-assembly--contig:-NODE-1147-length-23217-cov-9.321003_pt1 | contig 23217 bp, 20 predicted proteins | sample MGYA00250061_ERZ773398 | MGnify/ENA primary metagenome ERZ773398 (study PRJEB29103, sample SAMN06111992) | human gut metagenome | biome: human gut; feature: ankylosing spondylitis patient; material... | reverse complement strand
GGGAACTCAAAGAGCTTGGCGTCAGCGTCCAGTTCGAAGAACAGGGCATCGACACCAGCAAGGTGTCTAGTGAGATGGTTACGGCAATCATGGCATCGCTGGCGCAGAAAGGCAGCGAGTCAATTTCAGGAAATGTCAGATGGGGTGTCCAGAAGCGAATGCAGGACGGAACCTATTTGCCATCATCGCTTCCCTTCGGATATACGATGATAGAAAAAAGCATTCAAATTGACGAGACGCAGGCAGAGATCGTGCGAGAAATCTATACTGCATATCTTGCCGGAAAAAATGTAGATGAAATAGCTAAAAAACTAAACCAAACACAAGCGGGCAGCCGTAGATGGTACAATACAACAATTCGTTATATTCTATCGAATGAACGTTATATCGGAGACTCGTTGTGGCAGAAAACATACGCAACTGACACGCTGCCGCGAAAACAAATCAAGAATACCGGTGCGTGTTTACAGTATTATGTTGAAGGAACACATCCCGCGATCATAGCTAAAAGCACTTACGAAGCAGTCCAATTGCTTCGTGCTGAGCGAAAAAAGGCAGATCGTGCATCATTTACAGACACCTCAAAGGCATTCCGAAAGCGAATTTGCTGCGGCGTATGCGGAACACCATATCAGAGAAAGTTTATTGCGGATAATACTTATTGGGTTTGCCGTTTGCATAATCAATCAAAAGATAAATGCCTCAATCAAGCTGTCCCGGAAAAACAAATTACTGCGGCATGTTTCCACCTGTACTACAAACTCAAGCATCACGGCGGCCCCATCTTCGCGCAGATGCTCTCGAATCTCCAAAAGATCCGCTACAGCCGGATGCTTTGGAGCGAAGACGTGATCTCCCTTAACAAGAAAATATCCGACATACTCAGTCAGGTTCAATTCCTAACCCAGCTTCAACAGGCGGGCGGCGTTGATCCTGATAGCGAGCGGCAGTTTCATATTGAAGTGGACTATTTCATCGACGCGACCGGCGACGGCACGGTCAGCGCAAAGGCAGGCGTTCCGTTTTCGGTCGGAAACGGAAACCATGAAACGCTCGGCAATTCCATTCTCTATTACACGCGCAGGGAAGATCATCCCGTCTTCTTCATTGCACCGGATTACGCCTACGATATGTCACATATTGAGAAGATCCTCGGCTGCGGCGGGCGCATCATCAACGAACGGATGAGCGGCAGCGATTGCTGGTGGTTTGAATACCGCGGACTGCGCGATACGATCTCGAACGCGCAGGATATTGCGCTGGAGCTGCGGCGGCTGGTGCTCGGCGTCTGGAACCATGTGAAAAACAGCGGAAAGTTCCACGCGGACTGCTATACGCTCGACTGGATCGGCTCGATCCCCGGCAAACGGGATAGCCGCCCGTGGGGCGGTGTGAACGCATGGATTGCCGCGCCGGAGGACGCGGAACCGTGGGCAGAGCTGCGGTGGGCCGCTCCGGCCTGCGAAATTTGGTAAATCCCGAAAATGCGCCCCAATATCTGGACATATTTTCGGCAAAACGGAGAAAAAGGAAAACCGGAACAAAATTTCTTTTCATCCACCCAGGCACGTGATATACTCGGAATATCAAGAGAAAAAAGGAGGAAGCCGGGATTGAGTGAATTGCTGCGCATGGAGCACATCAGCAAACGGTTCGGCAACTTTTACGCCAATCAGGACATCAATTTCTCCGTCGCCAAGGGCGAGGTACATACGCTCCTCGGAGAGAACGGCGCGGGGAAATCGACGCTCATGAATATCCTCATCGGCCTCTACCAGCCCACTGAGGGCAAGATCTTTCTGAACGGGCAGGAGGTCCGCATCGAATCGCCGAGCCAGGCGGTCAAGCTTGGCATCGGCATGGTGCATCAGCACTTCATGCTCGTCGAGGCGATGACCGTCTTTGACAACATCATCCTCGGCGACAAACACGCCAAGGGCCTATTTATCGACCGCGCGGCCCGCAGAAAGGAGATCGAGGCGCTTTCGGAAAAATACGGCCTCGACGTCCAGCTCGACAAGCTCATCACGGAGATCTCCGTCGGCGAACAGCAGCGCACCGAGATCCTCAAGGCCCTCTACCACGGGGCCGAGTTGCTGATCCTTGACGAGCCCTCCGCCGCCCTGACCGACATCGAGGTCGAGGGACTGTTCGCCATCATGCAGAAGCTTGTCGGCGAGGGCAAATCCATCATCTTCATCAGTCATAAAATGCGCGAGGTGCTCCGCATCTCCGACCGCATCACCATTCTCCGCCTCGGCAAGGTCGTCGGCACGGTCGACCGCGCCGAGACCGACGGCCAGAAGCTCGCCGGCATGATGATTGGCAAAGAGCTGACCGAGTCACACTATGAAAAGGTCGACGCCTCCGGCCATGAGATCGTCGCGGAGCTCGACCATGTGGACTATAACAAGGAGAGCAAGCACAGCGGCCTCGCCGATCTGTCGCTCCGCATCCACGCCGGAGAGATCGTCGGCGTCGCGGGTGTCGACGGCAACGGCCAGACCCAGCTGGCCCAGCTCATCACCGGCGTCATCGCCCCGGAGAGCGGCACGGTCCGGCTCAAGGGTGACCGCGTCGCCGTCTTCGACCCGAACGGCTTCATCGAGCACGGCGTCAGCCACGTCCCCGAGGACCGCAACCTGCAGGGCCTGATCGGCGATATGTCGATCGCGGAAAATCTTGTACTCAAGGACACCGACGATCCGCGCTTCAGCCACGGTCATGGTTTGCGCCTGAACAAGCGCGCCATCCACGCCTACGCGCAGTCCATGATGGAAAAATATGATGTCCGCGCCACCTCTGACAGCCAGAGCGTGCGCGAGCTGTCCGGCGGCAACCAGCAGAAGGTCATCATCGCCCGCGAGCTCGAGAGCGGCCCGTCCGTCCTCGTCATGGCGCATCCTACGCGCGGCCTCGACATCGGCGCGACCAGCTTTGTCCACGACCAGATGATCGCCGCCCGCGCCCGCGGCGTCGGCATTCTGCTCATCAGCGCCGACTTTGACGAGATCCTCGAGATGTCCGACCGGATCGTCGTCTGCTTCGAAGGCCGCATCATGGGCGAATTCTCCGGCAGCAAGCCGCCGATCAACGAGATCAGCCTGGCCATGACCGGTAAGTGAGGGGGAGAGGTATGGGAAAAGTGAAAAAAGCGTTCGGCGCGTTCCTTGTGCCGCTGCTGTCCGTTCTGCTCGCGTTCCTGATCGGTGGTATCATCATGGCTGCCCTCGGCGCGAACCCGTTCCTTGCCGTGAAGTTCCTGTTCCAGGGCGCGTTCGGCTCCAAGGCCGGCATCGGTACCACGCTCACCAAGGCCACGCCCCTGATCTTCACGGCCCTCTGCGCCTGCTTCGCGTATAAGTGCGGCGTGTTCAACCTCGGCGGCGAGGGGCAGTTCCTGATGGGCTCCATCGCCGCGTTCCTGACCTGCTATTTCACCGGCCTGACCGGCTTTGCCGGCGTGCTGCTCGCGCTGCTGGCCGGCGCGGTGGCCGGCGGCTTCTGGGGCATGATTCCCGGCGTGCTGAAAATCGGCCGCGGGCAGAACGAGATGATCATCTCCATCATGCTCAACTATGTCGCCACGCTCTTCATGGGCGTCATCTACACCAGCTGGATCCGCGATGCCTCCGTCCCGCAGACACCCGCCATCGCCGATGAGGTGCATCTTCCGCGCATCATCACCGGGATGCGCTTCACTTGGGGCTTTGTGATCGCGGTCGCGGTCGGCCTGATCCTCTATTACGTCCTGTTCTGGACGAGCGCGGGCTTCCGCCTGCGCGCCGTCGGCTGCAACCTCACGGCCAGCCGCTTCAACGGCATTCCCGTCAAGCGCTTTATGCTCGCCAGCTTCATTGTCTCCGGCGCGATTGCCGGTCTCGGCGGCGGCGCGGAGCTGCTCGGTACGCAGTTCCGCCTCATCAACGGCTACGGCGCGGGCTACGGCTTCGACGGCGTGGCGATGGCCCTCATCGGCCAGCTGCACCCGATCGCGACGATGGTCGTCGCGCTGTTTTTCGCGGTGCTCCGCGTCGGCTCCACCACCATGCAGGCCGCTACCGGCGTGCCTACCAGCGTGTCCGACATCATTCAGGCGCTTGTCATCGTCTTCTCCGTCGCTGGCATGGCGCTGACCAAGCTCCCGGAATTCCAGGCGTGGCGCAGCCGCGTCTTCCACGGCAGAAAGGCGGGTGAAGCGTAATGGATTGGATCTCGAGCCTCCTTCTTGCAACGGTCCGTCTCGCCATCCCCGTGCTGCTCATCTCCCTGGCTGAGCTCTACGGCCAGCGCGCGGGCATGGTCAACATCGGCCTCGAGGGCCTCGCCTCCATCGGCGCGCTCGTCGGCTTCCTCGTCTGCTATGTCACGGGATCGAACTGGCTGGGCCTGCTTTGCGGCGCGCTTGCGGGCGTGATCGTCAACATGATCTACGCGTTCTCCACGGTCACGCTCTGCGCCGACCATACCGTCTACGGCATGGCCGTCAACATCTTCGCCCCGGCGCTCGCGTCCTTCATCTACCGCGTCTACTTTGGCACCGGGTCCGACCTCAAGCAGATCACCACCATGTCCTCCGTCGCCATCCCCGGCCTGAAGGACATCCCGGTGCTCGGGCCGCTGCTCTTCGACCAGAGCCCGATGGTCTATCTCACATTCCTGCTCGTCCTCTTCACGGCCATCTTCTTCGGCAAGACCCGCGCGGGCCTGAGCTATAAGGCCGTCGGCGAGCATCCGCAGGCCGCCGCCACGCTCGGCATCCCGGTCGTCGGCGTGAAGTACCTCGCCTGCGTGATCTGCGGCGCCCTGTCCGGCATCGGCGGCGCGTACCTCACCACCTGCTATTCCAGCACCTATACCGATGGTATCGTCGCCGGGCGCGGCTTCATCGCGCTGGCCGCCGTCATCTTCGGCCGCTGGAACGCGGGCGGCATCCTGCTGGCCTGCCTGTTCTTCGGCTTCTGCGACGCGCTCCAGATCCGCCTCCAGGTCTCCGGCATCGCCATCCCGTATCAGTTCTTCCAGATGATCCCCTACGTGGCGACGGTCGTCGTCCTCACGCTCATCGGCGCCCGCCAGGCCGGACCCAAGGCCAACGGCAAGCCCTACCGCCGTGAACAGCGGTAAACCGGTAATAACGCTTCGGCGTTGTTATAAACTTATGGCAGCACCGCATTGTGCGCTGCTGCCGAATCCTAATATTCTATGGAGGACAAAAAATGAAAAAGATCATTGCAATGCTTCTGGCGCTTGTCGTGCTCCTGTCGCTGGCGGCGTGTGCCGGTACTGCGAAGACCGACACCGCGGCTCCTGCGGACGACACCAGCAAGACCGACACGACCGACACCGCCGCCGAACCGGCTGACACCACCGAGCCCGCCGACACGACCGCTGAACCCGTTGTCACGGAAGAGCCCACCGCTGCCACCAAGGCTGACGGCTCTGCCTATAAGGTCGCCATGATCTGCGACTCCAGCATCAACGACGGCGGCTGGGGCGCGGCCTGCTACAACGCCATGATCGCCGCGGCCGAAAAGATGGGCTGGGAGACCGAGGTCACCGACTCCATCTCGCAGGACGCCTACTATGATTCCATCGTCGCCTACTGCACCCTCGGCTACGACATGATCTACGCCCCCGGCAACCAGTACACCGACGCCGTCCTGCAGGCGGCTGAGGAATATCCCGACGTGGCCTTCGCCCTGCTGAACGGTGCGGAAGATACCCCCGCCAAGGCCGTCAACGGCAACGTCTCCTCCCTGCTCCCGAACGCGCAGCAGATCGGCTGGATCGCGGGCGCCCTCGCCGGCCTCATGACCGAGAGCGGCAAGCTCGGCTTCATCGGCGGCATGGAGCTCGACACCACCAAGGGCAAGATCGCGGGCTTTGAAGAGGCGGCCAAGTACGTCGCCGAGCAGGAAGGCAAGACCGTCGAGCTGCTCAACGTCCCCTATGCCAACTCCTTCTCCGACGCCCCGAAGGGCAAGGAATTTGCCACTGAGCTGATCGCCCAGGGCGCTGACGTCTTCTTCGGCGACGCTTCCGCCGTCGACTCCGGCGCGCGCGAGGCCATCGACGCGGCCAACGCCGCCGCGGGCGAAGTCAAGATCTACGACATCGGCCAGCCTGCCGACATCCTCGGCCAGAACGAGTGCATCATCTGCTCTCAGGTCACCGACAACTCCGCCATGATCGTCGCCTCCATGCAGGCTGTCATCGACGGCACCTTCGGCGGCGCGACGCTCTACGGCACGCTGCAGAACAACACCCTCTCCGCCGGCGCGCTGAGCGATCTTGTTCCCGCCGACGTGCAGGAGAAGTACCTCGCCTACATCGACCAGATGATCGCGGGCACGTTTATGCAGTAATCTCTTGCGGAACGCCCAAAGCGCCCGGCGGACCCTGTGTCCGCCGGGCGCTTTCCCGTTTTCGGGCATTCTCGCCGGGAAATGCGGCTGCCGACCGGGGAAAACTGTCGATTTCTCCGGTTGACTCTTTTCCGATGCGTGTTATAATGTGGACTGTCTGAAACAATATAAAATTGTAGCGCCAAGGTGTCCACCGCAAGGCGGATGAAAAGGGAATCCGGTGAGAATCCGGAGCGATGCAGTCACTGTGTACGGGAGCGGACCTGCAAAGGAAGCGCCGGACCGGCCAGATGGCCGGTGTGTGCGTCCTTACCACTGGGAAACCGGGAAGGGCAGAGCCGCGAAGAACGAAGTCAGGAGACCTGCCTTGGCGTGGAATCTCAGATCCGCTGTCTACGGGTCGGCCTTCCTGCAAGTTTGTATGGTCTTCCGCTTTGGAAGACGACATTCGATACGGCTAGGGAGAACGGCTGCGCCAGCGCAGCCGTTTTTATATTTTTCAGAACATTTTAGAAAAGAGGTAGACCTCACATGAAAAAGACCCTCGCGCTTGTGCTCGCAGCCGTGATGCTGCTGAGCCTCCTCTCCGCCTGCAAGAGCAGCGCGGACGAGACCCCCACCGTAGACCCCGCAGAAACCGAACAGACCACTACCCCAGAAGAGACCACGCCCGCCGAGGAGCAGACCCCGGAAGAGCCGCAGCCCTCTCAGGAAGAGCTGGATCAGGCAGCCGCCGACAATGTCGCCGCCCTGATCGACGCGATCTATGTCCAGTCCCGCACCGATGAGACCGACGCCCAGTGCGAAGCGGCCAAGGCCGCCTGGGACGCCCTGACCGATGCGCAGAAGGAGCTCGTCGAAGGCGACGAGGCCAGCCCCGATTACTTCGGCCTCGATACCGGCGACGCTTCGCTCGACGATGCGCGCAATCAGGATGAGATCGGCGAGAACGAGCTGCTCGTTGTCTCCTTCGGCACGTCCTACAATGACAGCCGTGTTGCCGACATCAAGGGCATCGAAGACGCCCTGCAGGCCGCGTATCCCGACTGGTCCGTCCGCCGCGCCTTCACCGCGCAGATCATCATCAACCACGTGCAGGCCCGCGATGGCGAGAAGATCGACAACATGGATCAGGCGCTCGAGCGTGCCGTCGCCAACGGCGTCAAGAACCTCGTTGTCCAGCCGACGCACCTGATGCACGGCGCAGAGTATGACGAGATGTGCGAAGCCATCGAGCAGTATAAGGACAAGTTTGAATCCGTCTCCATTGCCGAGCCGCTGCTTGGCGAAGTCGGCTCCGACGCTACCGTCATCAATGCCGACAAGGAAGCTGTTGCCAAGGCCATCACCGCTGCGGCTGTTGCCGATTCCGGCTTCGAGAGCCTTGATGCCGCCAAGGACGCCGGTACCGCGTTCGTGTTCATGGGTCACGGCACCGCACACGTTGCCAAGGTGACGTACAGCCAGATGCAGACCCAGATGCAGCAGCTCGGTTATGAGAACGTCTTCATCGGCACCGTCGAGGGTGAGCCGGAAGAGACCGCCTGCGAGGCTGTCATCGAGGCCGTCAAGGCTGCAGGCTATACCAATGTCGTGCTGCGCCCGCTGATGGTCGTTGCCGGCGACCACGCCAACAACGATATGGCCGGTTCCGAGGAAGATTCCTGGAAGACCATGTTCGAAGCCGCTGGCTTCACCGTCGACTGCCAGATCCACGGCCTCGGCGAGATCGCCGATGTGCAGGCGCTCTATGTCGCCCACACCAAGGCTGCGATCGACTCGCTGAACGCCTAATTTGACTTAAACTGAGCTCCGGGGTGGGGAAGACCTGCCCCGGAGCCAAGCGCCATTCAGGAGGAACCATCATGAAAAAGACCATCGCCCTTGCGCTCGCTGCGCTGATGCTGCTCGCGCTGCTGACCGCCTGCGCGGCCAAGCCCGCAGAGACCGAACCTGCAGAGCTGGAACAGACCGTGCAGACCGAACAGCCCGCCGAACCCGAAACCGACGAGACTGCGGAGGATGCGGATGCGTCCGCCGAAGAAGAGACGCCCGCCGAACCGGCCCTGCCCGACGGCGTCTATACTGCCGACTTCAACACCGACAGCTCCATGTTCCATGCCAATGAGGCCTGCAACGGCAAGGGCACGCTCACCGTCGAAAACGGCGAGATGACTATCCACGTCAGCCTTGCGGGCACCAGCATCCTCAACCTCTTCCCCGGCGTCAAGGAAGACGCGGAAAAGGAAGGGGCCGAGCTGCTCCAGCCCACCACCGACACCGTTACCTATTCCGACGGCCTCTCTGACGAGGTCTTCGGCTTCGACATCCCCGTTCCTACGCTGGACGAGGAATTTGACCTCGCGCTCATCGGCAAGAAGGGCACGTGGTACGACCACAAGGTCTCCGTCTCCAACCCCGTTCCCGTCGAGGAATCCGGCAAGACCGTCGACGATCTCGCCCTGGCCGACGGCACCTACACCGCCGAGCTGACCTTCGCAGGCGGCTCCGGCAAGGCTTATATCCAGTCTCCCTGCACGCTGACCGTCGCGGACGGCAAGGCCGTGGCTACCGTCGTCTGGAGCAGCAGCAAATATGACTACATGCTCGTGGACGGCGAACGCTATGACGTCCTCACGACCGAGCCCGGCTCCACATTTGAGATCCCCGTCGCGGCCTTTGACACCGAGCTCACGGTCATCGGCGACACCACCGCGATGAGCACCCCGCATGAGATCGAGTACACGCTGAACTTCGATTCTGCGACGCTGACCGCTGCCGAATGAAGAAGCTCTTTATAGCGCTCCTCGCCGCGCTGCTGCTGGCCTTCGCGGCCTGCGCCGCGCCGCAGCAGGAGACCGCCGCGCCGGAACCGGCGCAGAGCGAGCCGGCAAGCGCGGTTTCGTGGGACGACCTGACGTTTGACCGGACGCTCCCGCTTCAATACGCCACGCAGTTTTCTGTTTCCTACGCGGGCGAGGACTATACGCGCCTCACGATCGGCGACGATCAAACATTCCTCGTCATCGCCGGGGACGCGCCCGTGCCGGACGGCGTCCCCGCGGATGTGACCGTCCTGACCCGGCCCCTTTCGCACATCTATCTGGTCGCGACCGCTGCGATGGACTATTTCCGGCAGCTGGACGCCATTGACGCCATCGCCCTCAGCGGCCAGAAGGAGGCGGATTGGTATATCGACGAGGCCAAGGCCGCGATGCAGGCCGGGACGATGGTCTACGCGGGCAAATATTCCGCCCCGGACTATGAGACGATCCTCGCTGCGGGCTGCGACCTTGCCATCGAGAACACGATGATCTACCATACGCCCGAGGTCATCGAGCAGCTCGAGCGCATCGGCGTCCCCGTGCTCATCGAGCGCTCAAGCTACGAGCCGGAGCCGCTGGGCCGCATGGAGTGGCTGAAGCTCTATGCCGCCCTGCTCGGCAGAGAGGACGCGGCCTGCGCATATTATGATGACCTCATCGCCGCGCTCGCGCCCGTGCTCGACCAGGAGCCGACGGGCCAGACCGTCGCGTTCTTCTACATCACGACGTCCGGCGCAGTCAATGTCCGCAAATCCGGCGACTATATCGCCAAGGCCATCCGTATGGCGGGCGGCGAGTATGTCTCGTTCGACGAGAGCGGCGAGGAAAACGCCCTGTCCACAATGACCATCCAGATGGAGTCCTTTTACGACACCGCCCTGGACGCCGACGTCCTCATCTACAACAGCACCATCGACGGCGGGATTACCTCCATCGATGAGCTGCTCGCCAAAAGTCCGCTGTTTGCGGATTTTAAAGCCGTCCAGACCGGCAATGTCTGGTGTATCACGAAAAACTTCTATCAGGAATCGCTCGCCCTCGGCGACATGATCCTCGACGTCCACGCCGTTTTGAACAACCCGGACGCCGCCGATCTCCGGTTCCTAAAAAAATTATCATAACAGGAGGAGCAGCATGGAACATACCCGCAAACTTCACACATGGGGCGGTTTCCTGCTGCTCCTCGTCCTGCTTGTTACCTTTTTGATCTGGAATCTTCTCGCGGGCAGCGTCCGGCTCCCCGCGTCTGAAATATGGGCGATTCTCCACGGCGGCGGCGACCTCACGCAGCGCCGCATCCTGCTGAATATCCGCCTGCCCCGCTTGCTTGCGGCGATGATTCTCGGCGGCGCCCTCTCCGTCTCGGGCTTCCTGCTGCAGACGTTTTTCCACAATCCAATCGCCGGGCCCTTCGTCCTCGGCATCTCGTCCGGGGCCAAGTTCACGGTCGCGGTCACGATGATCCTGCTGCTCAGCCGGGGCGTCACGTCGTCCTCCGCCGCGCTGATCGCAGCGGCCTTTGTCGGCGCGATGCTCTCAATGGGCTTTGTCCTGCTCATCTCGCGGCGCGTCCGCCGGATGAGCCTGCTCGTCGTCTGCGGCGTGATGATCGGCTATATCTGCTCCGCGCTGACGGACTTTCTCGTCACGTTTGCCGACGACAGCAACATTGTCAACCTGCACAACTGGTCCCTCGGCTCCTTCTCCGGCATGAGCTGGGACAATGTCCGCACGATGGCCGTGGTCTGCGGCAGGGCCCTGATCCTGACGTTCCTGCTCTCCAAGCCCCTCCGGGCCTATCAGCTGGGCGAGGTCTACGCGCAGAATCTCGGCGTGCCGCTGCGCGCGTTCCGTGCGGCGCTGATCTTACTTTCCAGTGTGCTCTCCGCCTGCGTCACGGCCTTTGCCGGCCCGATCTCCTTCGTCGGCATCGCCGTGCCGCACCTGATGAAGTCCCTTTTTAAGTCCGCAGAGCCGCTTTTGATGATCCCGGCCTGTTTCCTCGGCGGCGGCGCGTTCTGCCTGTTCTGCGACCTCATCGCGCGCACGGCCTTCGCGCCCACCGAGGTCAGCATCAGCTCCGTCACAGCGGTCTTCGGCGCGCCGGTCGTCATCTATATGATGCTCCACAGAAAGGGGGCGCAGTGATGGATTATCTGCAAACCGATGCCCTGTCCGTCGGCTACAACGGCAAGACGCTCATCTCCAAGGTCGCCCTCTCGGTACAGCGCGGCAGGATCGTCACGCTCATCGGCCCGAACGGCTCCGGCAAGTCGACCATCCTCAAGACCATCATCGGCCAGCTCCCGTCCATTTCCGGCTCAGTCTTCCTCGACGGCGCGGACATGCGCAGCCGCAGCCGGGGCGACGTCGCCCGCCGCATGGCCATCCTGATGACGGCCCGCATGGACCCCGAGCTCATGACCTGCCGCGACGTCGTCAGCACCGGCCGCTATCCCTACACCGGCCATCTCGGCGTCCTCCGCCCGGAGGACAAGGCCATCGTCGAGCAGAGCCTCCGCGAGACCGACGCGCTCGACTTTGCCGACCGGCCCTTCCAGTCCATCAGCGACGGCCAGCGGCAGCGCGTCCTGCTTGCCCGGGCCCTCTGCCAGCAGCCGGAGCTCATCGTCCTCGACGAGCCGACGAGTTTTCTCGACATCCGCTATAAGCTGGAGCTGCTGACCATCCTCAAGCGCATGGTGCGCGAGGAGCACCTCGCCGTCCTCATGTCCCTGCACGAGCTGGATCTTGCCGCCCGCGTCTCCGATACCGTCGTCTGCGTCGCGGGCGACCGGATCGACCGCGTCGGCCCGCCCTCGGAAATTTTCACGCCCGACTATATCGCGGCGCTCTATCGCATGGAGCCGGAAAAATACGATCCCTGCTTCGATTCCTTGGAATTTGTCCCCGGAGGTGCCAGATGAGCGAACAAACCGGAACCTTCTATGCCGTCTCCGTCGGGCCCGGCGACCCGGAGCTGCTGACGCTCCAGGCCGTCCGCGTTCTGGAGAACACGCCCGTCATCGCCGCGCCGCAGACGGCGTCCGGCCAGATGCTCGCGCTCGACATCGCGCGCGGCGCGGTCGATTTGACCGGAAAATCCGTTCTGCCGCTCCGATTCACGATGTCGCATGACGCTGCCGTCCGGGCGGAAAGCTATCGCGCGGCGGCGTCCGCCGTCGAGGCCGAGCTGCGGCAGGGAAGAGACGTTGCGATGGTCAACCTCGGTGACGTCGCCCTCTTCACTACGGCGTATTACATCTTCGCGGAGATCGAGCGGGACGGGTTTCCGGCCAGAATGCTCCCAGGCGTGACGAGCGTCGCCGCCGTGGCGGCCCGCCTCGGGCAGAGCCTGACCGAGATGGAGCAGCCGCTCCACATCCTTCCGGCGAGCTGCGATCTGGATGCGGCGCTGGCCCTCCCGGGCACGAAGGTGCTGATGAAATCCGGCTCCGCCATCCACGAGACCGTTGCAGCGCTGGGGCGCGCGGGTCTGTTGAAGCGGGCCTCGATGGTCGCCGACTGCGGCCTGCCCAGCGAGCGGGTCTTCCGCGATCTGCGGGAGATCCCGGAAAATGTCAGCTATTTTGCCACCATTCTTGTCCGATCGGAGTGAGCCTATGCAGCAAAATCTTCCGCGTCTGATCCTCGCCGGGACGAACAGCGGCTGCGGCAAGACGACCGTGACCTGTGCCGTTTTGCAGGCGCTCGTGAACCGCGGCCTTTCAGTCGCCGCCGCGAAATGCGGCCCCGATTATATTGACCCGATGTTCCATAGCCGCATCATCGGGGCCAAAAGTTCGAATCTCGATCCGTTTTTCTTCGACGAAAATACGCTTCGCTTCCTCCTCGCGCAGAATGCCTCCGGCTGTGATGTCACGGTCATTGAGGGCGTCATGGGCTATTACGACGGCCTTGGCCTGACCAGTACGCGCGCCAGCACCTACGAACTCGCGCAGAAGACGGTCTCGCCCGTGGTCCTCGTTGTGAACGCGCGCGGCGCGGCACTCTCGGTGCTGGCGTCGGTACGCGGCTTTCTGGACTTTCTGCCGGACGACCGCATCTGCGGCGTCATCCTCAACGGCTGCACCGCGATGACCTACACGCCGCTCGCGCGTGTGCTGGAAGACCGCCTTGGCGTCAAGGCGTGCGGCTTTCTGCCGAATCTGCCGGACTGCGCGCTGAAAAGCCGCCATCTCGGCCTTGTGACTGCGGCGGAGGTCGCAGATCTGCGCGAAAAAATGCAGCGCCTCGCCGCTGAGGCCGAGCAGACGATCGATCTGGACGCGCTGCTGACCATCGCGCGCGAAGCGCCAGCGCTGGACGTTGTGCCGCCGACGCTTCCGGCGCCCGGCGCACTGGTGCGCATTGGTGTTGCGCGGGACAATGCGTTCTGCTTTTACTATGAAGACAGCCTCGGCCTGCTCCGGACGGTCGGCGCGGAGCTCGTGCCGTTTTCTCCGCTCTCTGACAGCGCCTTGCCCGCCGGACTCGACGGCCTCTATCTCGGCGGCGGCTATCCGGAGCTCTATGCCGCGCAGCTGAGCGAAAATCGCTCCATGTGCAGCAGCGTCCGCGCCGCGCTGGAGGCGGGGCTGCCCTGCATTGCCGAATGCGGCGGCTTTATGTACCTGACAGAGGCTATCGGGGAGCATCCGATGGTGGGCTTTCTGCCGGGGCGCTGCTTCGACGCCGGGAAGCTCGCACGCTTTGGCTACGTCACGCTGACGGCCGAGCGGGACAACCTGCTCTGCCGCGCGGGCGGATCCATCCCTGCACACGAATTCCACCACTGGGATGCGGAGCAGACCGGAGACGCCTTCACGGCGGCGAAGCCCTTCGGCCGCAGCTGGCCGTGCGTCTTCGCCACGGACACTCTCTACGCGGGCTATCCGCATTTCCATTTTTACGCGAATCCATCCTTTGCCGTCCGCTTTCTGGACGCGTGCCGAAAGGGGAAACACCATGCTGGAACAGATCAGACCGATGGACATTGAGCGCCGCAGCTTCGAGATCATCACCGAGCTGTTGGGAGACCGTAAGCTCGACCCTGAAAACGAGCTCGTCATCAAGCGCGCCATCCACACGACTGCCGACTTTGACTATGCCGACAATCTCGTCTTCTCCGACCACGCGGTCACGAAGGGGATCGAGGCGCTGCGCGCCGGCTGCGACATCGTCACCGATACGCAGATGGCGAAGGCCGGCATCAACAAGACCATTCTGGCCTCCCTCGGCGGGGAAGTCCACTGCTTCATGTCCGATCCGGACGTTGCCGCGGAGGCAAAAGCGCGCGGCGTCACCCGCGCCATCGTCTCGATGGAGCGGGCCGCGCAGCTGCCGAAGCCCTGCATCTTTGCCATCGGCAACGCGCCGACGGCCCTTGTCTCGCTCGAGGCCCTGATGGAAGCGGACAAGCTGCACCCGGCGCTCATCATCGGTGTGCCGGTCGGCTTCGTCAACGTCATTGAGAGCAAGGAGCTCGTCATCGCGAACTGCCGCGCGCCCTATATCGTCGCGCGCGGGCGCAAGGGCGGCAGCAATGTCGCCGCCGCGATCTGCAACGCGATGCTCTACCAGATCCGGCGCTGAGATGGAAGAATATGTAATCAAGGACGGAAAACGACTCCGTCTCGGCTATACGACCGGCTCCTGCGCCGCTGCCGCCGCGAAAGCGGCGGCCTGGATGCTCCTGACCGGCCACGAAAAACGAACCATCGATCTGCTCACGCCCAAGGGCGTCGCCCTGACGCTGGACGTGCTTGAGATCACGAGAACCCCCGATACCGTCTCCTGCGCCATCCGCAAGGACAGCGGCGACGATCCGGACGTCACGCACGATACCCTCGTGTTTGCAGCCGTCCAACGCACGGAAACACCCGGCGTCACGATCGACGGCGGCGCGGGCGTGGGCCGCGTGACGAAGCGCGGGCTCGACCAGCCGGTCGGCGCTGCGGCCATCAACTCCGTCCCGCGCCGCATGATCCGCGAAAACGTCGAAGAGGTCATGCGCCTCTGCGATTATCGCGGCGGTCTGGCCGTCATGATCTCCGTGCCGGAGGGCGAGGCGCTCGCAAAAAAGACCTTCAACCCCCGCCTCGGCATTGTCGGCGGCATTTCCATCCTCGGTACGACCGGCATCGTCGAGCCGATGAGCGAGCAGGCCCTCGTCGACACCATCCATGTCGAGCTGCGGCAGCGTCGGGCGAACGGCGCGGACTATGTCCTGCTCACGCCGGGCAACTATGGCGCGGATTTCATCCGCGCGTCCATCGGCCTCGACCCGCGCACCGCCGTTTTGACCAGCAATTTCATCGGCGACGCGCTGGAGCATTGCCGTGCGCTCGGCTTCTGCGGTGCGCTGCTCGTCGGGCACATCGGCAAGCTCGTGAAGCTCGCGGGCGGCATGTGGAACACACACTCGAAGTGCGGCGACTGCCGCATGGAGCTCATCGCGGCGCATGCCGCCGCCCTCGGCCTCCCGCCCGCGCGCGTGGAGGAGGTGCTGGACTGCGCGACGTGTGACGATGCGCTCCGCATCCTGAAAGAAGAACAGTTATATGACGCGGTGCTGGCCCGCCTCGCGGAGCGCATCGAGTTTCATCTTGCGCACAAGTGCGGCGAGATGGCCGCCGGCGCGATCGTATTTTCCAAAGAATATGGCCGCCTGTGCCGGACCAGCCGCGCGCAGGAGCTGCTGGGAGCCATTATGGAGGGATAACTATGGTACATTTTGTCGGCGCCGGGAGCGGCGCACCGGACCTCATCACCGTGCGCGGCGCGCGGCTGCTCGGCGAGGCGGACATCGTCATTTATGCCGGGTCGCTCGTCAATCCAGCGCTGCTGGACGCTACGAAGCCGGGCTGTGAGATCCACGACAGCGCGAAAATGACGCTGGAGGAGGTCATTGCCGTCATCCGTCAGGCCGAGGCCGAGGGCAAGACCACTGTCCGTCTCCATACCGGCGACTCGAGCATCTATGGCGCTGTGCGGGAGCAGTTTGACGCGCTGGAAAAGCTGGGCATCGACTATGATGTCTGCCCCGGCGTCAGCGCCTTCTGCGGGGCCGCCGCGGCGCTCCGCGCGGAATATACGCTCCCGAACGTCAGCCAAACGGTCATCATCACGCGCGCACCCGGCCGCACACCCGTTCCCACCCGCGAGTCCATCCGCGCCCTCGCGGCCCACCACGCCACCATGGTCCTCTTCCTCAGTACGTCGCTGACAAAGCAGCTTCAGGCCGACCTGCTCGCGGGCGGCTACGAGGCGGAAACGCCGGCCGCCGTCGTCTACAAGGCGACGTGGCCAGAGGAGAAGATCTTCCGCTGCACCGTCGGCACGCTGCACGATACTGTCACGGCCAACGGCCTGACGAAGACGTCGCTGATCGTGGTCGGCGGCTGCCTCGGAGGCGACTATCTCCGTTCGCTGCTCTACGACCCCTCGTTCACGACCGAATTCCGCGAGGCCACAAAATGAACATTGCGATTTTCGCTTACAGCCGTACTGGATGCAAAACGGCGCGGCGTATCTGTATGGCGCTGCCGGAGGCGGAAACGCTTTGTTATGCGGTGCCGCGGCTGGCGGAGCCGGGATTTCTGCCGCTTGAAAAAGCGGTCTATGGCGCGGCGTTTTCGGAAATGGACGCGCTGATCTTTGTCGGTGCGGCTGGGATCGCGGTGCGGGAGATCGCGCCGTATGTCCGCGACAAACGGACGGATCCGGCGGTGCTCGGCCTCGACGAGCGGGCGAATTTCGTCATTCCGCTGCTCTCCGGGCACATCGGCGGGGCCAATGCGCTCGCCCGCAGGCTTGCCGCAGCGCTCGGCGCGACCGCCGTCGTCACCACGGCGACGGACGTGAACGGCAAATTTTCTGTCGACACCTGGGCGGCGGAGCACGGCTGCGCAATCTCCGATATGGGGGGCGCCAAACAGATTTCAGCGGAAATTTTAGAGCATTCTGTTCCGGTTTGCAGCGATTTTCCGATTCAAGGTCCGCTGCCGGACGGGCTGATTTTGGGCGAGTCCGGCGAGCTCGGCATCTATGTCGGTTATCGGTGTTCTGCACCGTTTATGCACACGCTGCGCCTTGTGCCGCGCGTGCTGCGCGTTGGAGTCGGTTGCCGGAAGGGCATCTCGAGGGAAGCCGTCGAGGCAGCTATTCAAACGGCGTTTGCGAGCCATGACTTAGATTTGAATGCGGTGAAGGGCGTCTATTCCATCGACTTAAAGCGGCAGGAGGCGGGGCTGCTCGCCGCCTGCGAAGAGCATGGCTGGTCCGCGACATTCTATACAGCGGAAGAATTGCGGGCTGTGACGGGGGAGTTCACCGAATCTCCCTTCGTGCAGGGGGTGACAGGCATCGGCAACGTCTGCGAACGGGCGGCGATGCTGGGCGCGGAGCGGCTTCTGGTTCGGAAGTGTGCGGGAAACGGCGTGACCATTGCGGTCTCGGCGGAAACATGGGAGGTAGACTTTGGGTAAGGTATTTATCGTGGGCATCGGCCCCGGAAATGAGGAAAACAGGACTATTCGTGCCGACCGGGCGCTGGAAGCGTGTGATGTGATCGCCGGTTACCCGGTCTATGTCGATCTGGTGAAGGACCGCTATCCCGGCAAGGAGTTGGTCTCCACGCCGATGACGCAGGAGGCCAGGCGCTGCCAGATGGCGCTCGACCTCGCGAAGAGCGGGAAAACCGTGGCGCTCGTCTGCTCCGGCGACAGCGGGATCTACGGCATGGCCGCGCTGGTCTATGAGCTGCGCGGCGAGAACAGCGAGCCGGAGGTCGAGGTCGTCCCCGGGCTGACCGCCGCGTGCAGCGGCGGCGCGGTGCTCGGCGCGCCGCTGACGCATGATTTCGCGGTCATCAGTCTGTCCGACCGGCTGACGCCCTGGGAGACCATTGAAAACCGGCTGCGCTGCGCGGCGGAGGGCAACTTTGCCATTGCGATCTACAACCCGGCGAGCCACGGCCGCCCTGACCACTTAAAGCGCGCGTGTGACATTTTACTGCGTGTCCTGCCGGAGGAGCGGCTCTGCGGCATTGTCCGCAACATCGGACGTGAGGGGCAGAGCAGCCGCATTCTGACGCTCGGCGAACTGCAAGCGGCGGATGTCGATATGTTCTGCACCGTGTTTGTTGGAAATTCGTCCACAAAGGTCGTAAACGGCGCGCTCATCACGCCGAGAGGATACCGGAATGTATAAAATTTGCGTGTTCGGCGGCACGACCGAGGGCCGCGAACTGGTGGAATTTCTGAATGCGCAGCCGTGCGAGGTCACGGCCTGTGTGGCCACGGAATATGGACAGGCGCTGCTGCCCGAGGCAGAGCGGCTGACCGTTTCGGCCCGCCGGCTGCCGGCCGATGAGATCAAGGCGCTCTTGACGGACAGACAGTTTGACCTCGTGATCGACGCGACGCACCCCTACGCGGCATCGATCACGAAGAGCATCGCCCGCGCGTGCGCCGAGACCGGTGTGGAGCGCTGGCGGCTGCTGCGCGGCGCGTCGGATGCGCCGGAGGATGCCGTTTTTGTCGAAAGCACCGAAAAAGCGATCGAATTTTTGGATCAAACAGAGGGGAACATCCTGCTCACCACCGGGAGCAAGGAATTGAAAGCATACAGTCAGATCAAGGACTTTGCGGAGCGCGTCTATGCGCGCGTGCTGCCGCTGGAGGACTCGCTCGTGCTTTGCCGTGAGGCGGGCGTCAAGGCGGCGCATATTCTGGCAATGCAGGGGCCATTCTCGGAGGAGATGAACACGGCGATGCTGCGCGCCATCGGCGCAAAATGGCTGGTGACGAAGGACGGCGGGGCCGCGGGCGGCTTCGCGGAAAAGGCGGCAGCCGCCGCGAAGACCGGCGTGCGCCTTCTGGTCATCGGACGGCCCGCAGAGGCGGACGGGATCGGACTTTCAGAGACGGTCGCGAGACTCTGTGCGCGGTTTTCGTTTGGGCGCGTGCCGCATATTTGCGTTGTGGGCATTGGGCCCGGCAGCGAGGCGGCGCAGACGGGCGAGGTCCGTGCAGCGATCGAGCATACGGACTGCCTGATCGGCGCGGCACGGATGCTGGAGGTAGCGGCCCGGCCCGGTCAGCTGCGCGTCGCGGCCATCGCGCCGGACGCGATCGCGGCGGCCATTGCGGCGCACCCGGAATGTTCGAATTTTACGGTCCTGATGTCCGGGGATACGGGATTTTTCAGCGGCACGAAGAAACTGCTCCCGCTGCTGCCGAATTGTCATGTCCGCGTGTTGCCGGGGTTGAGCTCGATGAGCTATCTCTGCGCGCGGCTCGGGAAGCGCTATGAGGAGGCCGTGCCGGTCAGCCTGCATGGGCGGGAACACGACATCGCGGCCGATGTGCGCGCACAGGAAACGGTCTTCGCGCTCGTCGGCGGCGAGGGCGGCATGGCGAAGCTCTGCGCGCGGCTCGTGGATGCGGGCCTTGGCGCGGTGCGCGTCAGCGTCGGCGAGCGGCTGAGCTACCCGGACGAGAAGATCACCTGCGGGACGGCGGCAGAGCTGGCATCGCGGGAATTTGACAAGCTCAGCGTGGCGCTGATCGAAAATCCGGCCCCGGATGCGGTCGTGACGCACGGGCTGCCCGACGAGGTATTTTTGCGGGAGATGGATCCGGCGCACATTGTGCCGATGACAAAAAGCGAGGTGCGCGCCGTCTGCCTTTCCAAGCTGGCGCTGACGGAGCGCGCGGTCTGCTGGGATGTCGGCGCGGGCACCGGTTCGGTCTCCATTGAGATGGCTTTGCAGGCGAAGCGCGGACGCGTGTACGCCGTGGAACGACAGGAAGATGCGCTGGCGCTGCTGGCGCGCAACAAGGCGGCGTTTTCCGCCGGGAATCTGGAGATTGTCTCCGGGACGGCCCCGGCGGCGTGCGAGGCGCTCCCGGCGCCGACGCATGTGTTCCTCGGCGGGACCGCGGGAAATTTGAACGGGATATTGGACGCCGCGCTGCGGAAGAATCCGCACGTCTGCATCGTGGCGACGGCGGTGACGCTGGAGTCTGTGGGGGCGCTGGCGGCGCGCATGGCGGACTTTGAAAAGGCGGAATGCGTCAGCCTGCAGGCGGCCCGTGCGCGGACGGCCGGAAGCTATCACCTGATGCAGGGACAGAACCCTGTGTATATTTTCACGATGCAAAACAGGAGGGAACAGGCATGAAATGGTCCCTATTCGCACTTTGCATCGGATTTTGCATCGATCTGCTGATCGGTGACCCGCACGGCCTGCCGCATCCGGTGGCCGCGATCGGACATCTCATCTCACTGCTGGAACGGCTGTTCCGCCGCCTTTTTCCGAAGACGCCCGGCGGCGAGCGGGCCGCCGGAGCCTGTATCTGGATCCTGACGGCACTGATCGCTGCGGCCCTTCCGGCGCTGCTCCTCTGGGGCTGCGCGCGCGTGAGCGTCTGGCTGCGGCTGGCGGTGGAGAGCGTGATGTGCGGACAGATCCTCGCGGCGAAGTCGCTGCGGGACGAGAGCATGAAGGTCTATGCGGCGCTGAAGCATGGGAGTCTGGACGAGGCCAGACAGGCCGTGTCCATGATCGTCGGACGCGACGTGGCGCGGCTGGATGCGCGCGGCGTGATGCGCGCGGCGGTGGAGACCGTGGCGGAGAACACGTCGGACGGCGTGATCGCGCCAATGCTGTTTCTGGCGATCGGCGGCGCGCCGCTCGGCTTTTTCTACAAGGCCGTGAACACGATGGATTCGATGCTTGGCTATGTGGAGCCGCCGTACAAGGACATCGGACTTGTGCCCGCGCGGATGGACGATGTGTTCAATTTTATCCCCGCGCGGCTGTCGGCGCTGCTGATGCTGGCGGCGGGGGCGCTGCTGCAGCTGGATGTGAAAAACGGCTGGAAGATCTTCCGCCGGGATCGCTGCAAGCATGCGAGCCCGAACTCGGCGCAGACGGAATCGGTCTGCGCGGGACTGCTGGGGCTGCGGCTGGCGGGCGATGCGTGGTACCACGGGGTGCTGCACAAGAAGGACTATATCGGCGACGCGAAGCGGGAGATCGAACTGGAGGACATCCCGCGCGCGGGGCGGCTGATGTATCTGACGGCGGTTCTGGCGCTCGTGGTGTTCGGCGCGGGGAAAGCGCTGTTGATCGTTCTGTGAATTTTGAGGAAATACGATGCTTTATGGAGTCAAAAACCCGCATGGCGGGGACCGATACGGCGATGGGATCGCGCTCGACTTTTCGGCGAACGTGAGTCCGCTCGGCACGCCGAAGTGTGTGACCGAGGCGATCGAACGGGGCCTGCCTGAGCTCTACCGCTATCCCGATCCCTACTGCCGGGCACTTGTGCAGGCGATCGCGCGCTATGAAGGGGTGCCGGGAGAATTCATTCTCTGCGGGAACGGCGCGTCTGAGCTCATCTACGCCTATTGCGAGGCCGTGCGGCCAGGGCGCGCGATGGAGCTCGCGCCGACATTTTCGGAGTATTCGCTGGCTTTGCAGCGGAGGGGCTGCGGGGTCGTGCGCTTTGCGCTCAGTCAGGAGGAAAAGTTTGACTTGCAGGAGCGCTTTCTGGCGCGTCTTGCGCGCGAAAAGATCGATGCGCTGTTCCTCTGCAATCCGAATAACCCGACGGGACGGCTGATCGCGGGCGGGCTGCTGGAAAAGATCCTGCGTGTCTGCCGAGAGAACAACATTGCGCTGTTTGTCGACGAGTGCTTTTTGAGCCTGTCGGACGGCGGCACCGATCTGACGCCGTTTTTGCGGGAGTTTCCGCAGCTTTTTGTTCTCAAGGCCTTTACGAAGAGCTTTGGTATGGCGGGGCTGCGGCTGGGGTACGGCTTGAGCGCGGATGGGGCCTTGCTGCGGAAGATGTCGGCGGCGGTGCCGCCGTGGAATGTCTCGGCGCTTGCACAGGCGGCGGGCGTCGCCGCGCTGGGCGATGCGGAATTTTTGGAGAGGAACCGCGCGGTCATCCGCGCGGAGCGCCCGCGGCTCGAAGAACGGCTGCGGGAGCTTGGCTTCTGGGTAGTTCATTGCTGTTCTCGGTACCCAGAATCGTGTGGATATGATAAAACTTGCTCAAATGAATCGTGAGCACATAGCCCTCGCCCTTTCTGCGGAGCCGGTCCTCCAGCTGCGATTCAAATGCCGTCCCGTTCCCGATTCCTGTTGTCGTGTCCAGAAACACCACCGGATTCTGAATCTGCAGATAGAGCATTATGAGCACGACCGTATTGCTGACGCTGGTGCAAAGCATCTCTCTGTACCGGTATTGCAACCCGATCATGGCGGCTGCCACAGCCGTGTAGGCGCACACGATGACCTTCGTGCGAAGCGTGGTATATTTATGCTGCCGCACGACAATCAGAAGCCCCAACAAACAGAAGATCACAATATACGCATATCCGTAATCCGCGCCGACGCCCTGATAATAACTGCCATCCCTAAAGTAATAAAAAAATCCAGTCACCGGCGTCACTGCCACCAACACAAGAAACACGGCAAACGGAATCATGCCGGCAGCCGCAAATACCGTTCTCTCCCTGCCGCGGAGCGCACATGCCGCCATAAAATACCGGTAAATCAGATATGACGAAGCCCCCTCCAGCACAAAAAAAGCAAACGCCAGTACCTCGTTCAGACGCTGCGGAACGAGGGCTGCATTTGCTAATCCCACACATGATAGAATGTTCATCAGACACTCTGCTTCACACACAAACAGAAGCCAGCCGAATACCCGTGTCTTCTCCCCGGGAAACTGGCGCACGAATACAAAATCCAGTAATACAATTTACATAATTAATAGTGATGCCATCTCAAAATCATAATTATACTGCACCTATATCGCCCTCCTGCTCTTCCTGTGCCGCCTTTGCCTCCAGAATTGCCTCATTGAGCTGGAGCATCTTTGCGTCCAGCATGGAAACGATTCCCGAACACTCGCGCAGATCCCTGCTGATGTAATCCGGCGCATTTCCCTCAAACTTATAGTAGATCTTGGCCGGGGTGCCCAGGGCTTCTTCCAGCCGGT
>ENA-USUJ01001139-USUJ01001139.1-human-gut-metagenome-genome-assembly--contig:-NODE-1139-length-23324-cov-8.282703_pt1 | contig 23324 bp, 20 predicted proteins | sample MGYA00250061_ERZ773398 | MGnify/ENA primary metagenome ERZ773398 (study PRJEB29103, sample SAMN06111992) | human gut metagenome | biome: human gut; feature: ankylosing spondylitis patient; material... | reverse complement strand
GTTTGGAATTACTCGACGGATTGTAAAAGATAACCCGGAAATTTTTGGTTGTGCGATCGCTTTCGAACCCTACTATTTCCCAGAAAAAGGGCAGTACTTTGCACCTTATTCATTTATGGTTGAAGATTCCGTGAAGACCATTCAAGTGGGAAGTGAAGATTATAATTATTTTGAAAAAGGCTGGTATAATGGTGCGAGGGAGCATCGGTACTGGAGTAAACCCTATTGGGATGTGGGCGATCCGGATGTGATCACAACGTCTTACGCGGTTCCGATTCACGGGGAAAAGAATGAACTAATTGGTATTTTATCAGTAGATTTAACCAATCGTTGGTTGCATGACCTGGTAGATTCGATTAAGCCTTACAAGGGGAGTTATACCGTGGTTATAGATAAGCAGGGACGTTATATATTACGTAAAGAAGGCGAGACCATGATTGGTAAAAACATGTTCGAAACAGCAAAGGAGGCACGAGATACTAATGTTATTGTATTGGTAAACGAAATGGCTGCCGGCAAAAGTGGTAGTATCATCGTGGACGACGGGGGTGTGCTGTCTTACGTGTATTACACACCCGTGGTGGCAACTGACTGGTATATGGCGGTAATTTGTCCATACGACCAAGTGTTTGGTAAGTTGAGCAGATTTAGTATGTATCTTTTGATTGGTTTTGTCCTGTTATTGCTATTTGTTTATTTTATTTGTTTCGTGTCCGTACGACGAATCACGAAACCGTTGACCATATTTGCCGCTTCAGCCCGCGATGTGGCATTGGGAAACTTTAACACGCCGTTACCGCGTATCCGATCTAAGGATGAATTGGGAGAGTTGTACGAATCCTTTCTTTTCATGCAGAAACAATTAACGGAATACGTGGACCAGTTACGTCGGACAACGACAGCGAATGAAAAAATAGAGAGTGAGTTACGCATCGCTCATGATATTCAGCTGGGAATGGTCCCTAAACAATTTGTTCCCACCTTGGGAGCAGAATGTGTTGATATTCATGCCGTGTTGTGTCCGGCCCGTCAGGTAGGAGGTGATTTGTATGATTATTTGATGTTGAATGAGGACGAGTTCGGTTTCGCTGTAGAAGACGTTTCTGGGAAAGGTGTCCCCGCCTCTTTGTTTATGGCAACCACAATTAGTCAGATACGATCATTGGCCCTACAGGATACCTCGTTGAATTATATTATGAACTCGGGATATAACGATACGTTCGTGCCGCCGCTCGGTCACGACTATGAGGAAATCGAAGTTGCGCCGACCTGCACGGAAGAAGGCTATCGCGGAAAGAAATGCCGCCGTTGCGAAGATTGCGTAAAGACGGAAATCCTGAAAGCGGTCGGACATAAATTCACCGATTCGTATTTCATCGCAACTTGCGAGGACGAAGGTTATACGCTTCATACCTGCCTGTCTTGCGGAAACGAATATAAAGACAACATCGTTCCGGCAACCGGACACGATTATGAAACGGAAGTCGTGCGTGAGCCGCATTGCGAAACGGAAGGCGAGAGAAAATTCCATTGCACAAAGTGCGAGAAAGAGTATTATTCGGATATACCTGCGACGGGGCATAACTACGAACTTACGGGAACGGAAGAAGTAAACGGCGAAAATATTCGTACTTACGTTTGCACGAACTGCGGAGCGATTACCACGCAGAATATGGGCGAGCAGTATGAGCAGGTATCTTCATATATAGGATATTTGTTCGGTCAATATCAGCCTTATATGTGGTGGGTGCTATTAGCGACCGCGGGCGTATGGAGTATCGTGATGGGTGTATTCTTTGCGATTGCGCAGAAGAACGAAGATAAAGAAAAGGCTCGGAAGATGATTAAAAATTACGTCATCGGAATTGTCGTCATCTTTGCTATTCTCGTTGCTTGTCCGTATCTTGTAAAAGGAATCGCGGCGCTGATTGCTGGGTAAACAGTAAAAAGACGTTCCGAGAAAACGTTTTAAGTAATATTTTCTCGGAATTTTCTAAAATTTATGGGATGTCATAATATTACTCTTGACTTTTTAGGTAAACCGTAGTATCATATAAGCGAAGGTAGAGCATAATATATCTATAAAAGGAGGTTAAGTCTATGTTTGCCGAAAGAGTTAAAAGCAGTTTTGCTGTGAACGAACCCATATATACGGAAGAAATCATCGGGCTTTTCCCAGATTATTCAAGACCGCAGATATTCAGGTTTATCAAAGAAGCAGAAGCGAAAAATGAAATCGTCAACTTCGCAAAAGGAATATATTATATTCCGCGTAAAACGTTTATCGGTTTATCCACGATAACGGCAGATACGGTAATAGCTCGCAGGTATTTGAAATGGAATGACGAAGTTTTCGGCGTGTACGGCGGGTTAAAGTTACAGAATATGTTTTCTGTAACAACGCAGGTTCCCAATATTTATGAAATCGTATCAAATAACGAATCTGCCAAGCGCAGAGAAGTGAAGATGGACGGCAGAACGTTTATTTTGCGGAAATCGCGTTTCGAGATTAACAAGGACAACGCAAATGCTTATATGATTATGGAACTGTTCAACGATTTGAACGGTGAGAAAATCGACGAGTTTGCAAAAAAAAGGCTGATTGACTTTATGCGGGAAAGAGGCGTTACGAAAGAGCAGTTGATGGACGTAGCGATGAAGTTTCCGGCAAAAGCGTTAAAGAATCTGATGGGGAGCAAAATATTAAATGTGGTTGCATAAGAACAAAGAAAATTTTACCGAAGCGGTACAGGCAGTAAGCCGAGGGTTAAGTATTTCGCCCGCACTTGTCGAAAAAGATTATTACGTTACGTTGGTGCTGAAAAGGATAAATGAAGAAGTACCGGGACTTATTTTTAAGGGTGGAACGTCGCTTTCCAAATGCCATAAGGCGATCAATAGGTTTTCGGAAGATATAGACTTAACGCTCGACAGCGAACATCTTACGGAAGGGCAAAGAAAGATCGTCAAACCAACGATTGTGAAAATCTGCGATGAACTCGGCTTGACCATCAACAATCTTGAAAATACGAGAAGCCGACGGGATTATAACTGTTATCAGATAAGTTACCCGCTTTTGTTTGAGAACGATGAGATAGATCCGGTTATCAAAGCGGAAACCGTGTTTATACAGGAATGCTATCCGGAAGAAGTGAAAACTGCGGATTCTCTTATCGGAGAATGGTTGAAAGAGAACGGTTTTGCAAAACAAGCAGAAGAATACGGACTTCTCCCGTTCGATATTCACGTTCAAACAATGGAAAGAACGCTTGTAGATAAAGTGTTTGCATTATGCGATTATATGCTTGCGGACGATATGCAAAAGCATTCCCGCCATATTTACGATATATACCAACTACTCGGAAGAGTGGAGCTGAATGATGACTTCCGTGCGCTTGTGCATAGAGTCAGAGAAGATAGGAAATATCATTCGCTATGCGTATCGGCGCAGGATAATGCCGACGTTCCTGCATTGCTTGAACAAGTAATAAAAACAGGGTGCTATAAAAAGGACTATGAAGAGCATACGCGGACGATGTTATATGCGCCTTGTGATTATGAAGAAGCAATTACGGGACTTGAAAAAATAATCGACAGCGGAATGTTCGGTAAGGACGAGGAATACGAAAAGAATACGATACATATATCCGTTTCGTCGGCTGCAAAGATAGCAAGTTATAAGGAATACAGATTGTGTGCGATGCCTGAAAACAGTAAGTACGGCGATTATACATATAAAATTCCGAATAAGTTTATTAGCATTAACCGAAGCGAAAAGGCGATTGTGTTTCATTTGCCGAAAGATTATGTGGTTGAATTAAGAAATGGCAGGACGAATCAGACCGCAGAATTGACGGTAACGGCATTTGCCGCAGAAGTAGCGGACAAAGATGAGAATGCGTATGGAACGAAAATAGTTCGTCCGAGTCAAATAGCGAACGAAGGCAATGCCCCGAAAAAGAAAACAGGTGGCAACGCAAAGTAATTAAAAACATAAACGTATAAGGAACGTTCTTCGGAGCGTTCCTTTTCTGTACCGAAAACGCACTAAAACTATGTAAATATCAATAGTTTTAGTGTAAAATCGGTTTTTTAGACAGATTCAGAAAATAATTTATGAAAAGAAGGCAAAACAGCTTGACAATATCGTGCTATCACGATATAATAAAGACGAAGAAACCAAAGGAGGTGCTTTTATGAACGTAGAAGCGATAATCAAAAAGGCTGAGTCAGACGAAGGTTTGACGGTAAAAGAGATTAAGGTTTATCAGAAGGCGGTAAAGCCTGTAAAGCACGTTTACGGGAAATACGGCACTCTCGCTAAACGGTATTTGGAGGATAAAGGACTCGATTGGACGATTGCGAATATTCCCGAATATCTGCACGGCGTAGATAAAGCCGCCGATGAACTGTACGAAACGATGTACGAAAAATTCTCGAAAGAAGAGCGGTTCAAAAAGTCGGCGGACTTTATGGAAAATCTGAAACGGGAAACGGAAATGCAAAGGCTTATCGAAGAGGAAATCTTAAACGAAATCGTTTACGTCAAATAAGGAGGCAGAATATGAAAGCGTTAAAGGTTACGGGAAAGGTTATAGGCACTATCGGAAGATATACGCTTGCGGGCGCGCTCATTTTAGGACACTTTATAATGAACATTATAGGCGCGTTGATTTGCGCAATCACTTCGCAGGGGTGAAATAATGGAAAAGAAAAAAACGCCATTACAACAGGCAAGGCAAAGATACGAGGTTGTTCACAAGGAAGAACGCGAACAGGCGACAAAACAGTTCAATACAAGACTTCCGAGTGACGAGTATGAGGAAATCGTCGCATTTCTTAAAAAGCACGGGATTCCGAAAGTTGACTTAATTCGCATAGGATACGGAACGCTTTTGGAAAACTACAAAGAGATCAAACAAAAATAACTGATTAGCTGTAAAGGCATAATCACGGATAACGAATCAATGAATAATTGATGGAGCGTAATCGTGGTTATGCCGATACGACAACTTAATATTTTTTACGCTTCATCGTAAGGAGGAAACAACGATAGGCGTGGAAAATAATAAGAAAAGAAGTTACACGGTGAAAATCGACAATACGATTTTTATTGTGGAAACGGAAGAATCGGAAGCGGCGCACGAAACCGCAGAGCAGAAAATCAAGAAATTGATAGAAGCGGGAATAGACGATTTGGTAGACGAAGAACGTCGTCGATTAAATAATCAAAAGGCTACATTTGAAGGCTGATTTTTCAAAAGGAGTATTAAATGAGAAATCAGTCAGCAATCAACAAAATACCATTAGCAGAAGGTGATGAAACCGCACTGTACACTCGTTTGAGTAGAGATGACGAGTTGACGGGCGAATCGAACAGTATTAAAAATCAAAGAGAATTACTCTTGCAATATGCGAAAAGTAAAGGCTATGCAAACGTTCAGGTTTATGTGGACGACGGGTATTCGGGAACAAACTTTAATCGACCTGATTTTAAGCGGATGATGGAAAGAGTCGAAGCAGGGCTTATTAAACGAGTTATCGTTAAAGATATGTCCCGTTTCGGCAGAAACTATCTCGAAGTTGGTTACTATACGGAAGTTATTTTCCCCGAATACGACGTGCAGTTTATTGCGGTCAACGACAACGTGGATAGCGAAGTTCAAACGGATAACGATTTCACGCCGTTCAGAAACATAATGAACGAATGGTATGCAAAAGACATTAGCAAGAAGATGAAGTCGGCAATCAAGGCAAAAGGCAATTCCGGTAAACACACAAATCCGTTACCGCCTTACGGATATATAAAAGATCCGAACGACAAGAACAAGTGGCTGATTGACGAAGAAGCGGCAACGGTTGTAAGAAGAATATTCGGACTTTGTATGCAGGGCTTCGGTCCGACGCAAATCTCACGGATATTGACGGACGAAGGTGTCGATACGCCGAAAATACACGCTAAGAAAATGGGCAGGAAGGTTACGATAAGAGCGAACGAAATGCCCGAAGCGTGGGCAGACCAAACGGTTGGAGCAATACTCGGTTATTGGGAGTATCTTGGGTGGACGGTAAATTTCAAGACGAAGAAAAAATCGTTTAAGTCGAAAAAGGTTATCTTGTTACCTTCCGATGAATGGCAAGTATTCAAAGATACACAAGAGCCGATCATTGACGAAGAAACGTTTTGGGCGGTACAAAAAATTCGAGAAGGAAAACGCCGCCTTGACAGTCTTGGCGAACCGAACGCATTGTCGGGAATGTTGTTTTGCGGAGATTGCGGACATAGGCTGTATTTGCGCAGACAACGTGATCCGCACCAAAAAGATTATTTTGTGTGTTCGGTTTATCGAAAGAAGCGCAAGTATTTCTGCACGTCGCACTTCATAAGACTTGCGGACATTGAGAAAATTCTTTTACGGGATTTACGTCAAGTAACGGCATTTGCAAGAGAACACGAAAGCGAGTTTTTAGACTTGGCAAAGAAACGTTCTTTAAGAGAAACCGAAAAATTGCGAGCCGAAAACAAAGCGTCGCTCGACAAAGCCGTCAGACGCATTGGCGAAATAGATGGAATTATTCAGAAACTGTACGAAGATAACGTTTCGGGTAAAATAAGCGACGAGCGATTTGCAAAGATGACGGCAACGTATGAAACGGAACAGAACGGATTACAGCAAACTGCTCAAAGGCTGAAAGATGAAATATCTGTCGTTCGAGAAGAGGGTGAAAGCGTGGATCGGTTTATGAAGTTGGTAAACAAGTATTCCGACATCACGGAACTGAACGCCGAAATCATAAGAACGTTTGTGGAGAAGATAATCGTTTATGAAGCCGAAAAAAATGACGGTGTAAAAACGCAGAAAGTGAAGATAGTCTATAACTGCGTTGGAACAGTAAGTGTTCCGAACACCGACAACGAGCCTGTAAAAACAGACAAAACAAAAATTATAGAAGTGGCGTGACAATGAAAGCCGCGCCACTATCTAAAAAGAAAGAAAAATCCCTGTGCCTATTGATTGTGCCTTCAATGGTTGCACCAGACTTACGAGTGTAATAATTGATAACGGCGTGAAAAGCATCGGCAATTCAGCCTTCTATGGTTGTAGCGGGCTTACGAGCATAACAATCCCGGATAGCGTGACGAGCATAGGCAATTATGCATTCTCTGGCTGCAACTTGATCAAAATAACCGGACCTTCCAATGCTGTTTCTGCTGTTGCAAAGCAGTGCGATAGCAAGGCAATTGAGGAGATTGTTATAACAAGCGGAACGAGCATAAGCGATTCCGCCTTCCGTGATTGCACTAGCCTTACGACTGTGACAATTCCCGACAGCGTGACAAGCATCGGCAATTATGCATTCTCCGGTTGCGATAATCTTCAAAGCATATATATATCAAACATAGCGGCATGGTGTAACATTTCCGGATTAGACAATTTGATGGAATATGGTACAAGCGACAAGAACTTGTATCTAAATAATAAACTTGTCGCATCGATTATAATCCCGAATGGAGTAACGGCAATTCCTTCTTATGCCTTCCGTGGTTGCAGCGGTTTAACGAGTGTTACAATCCCAGACAGCGTGACGAGCGTTGGCAGTTCTGCATTTTCAGGATGCACTGGATTGACAAAAATAATTGGACCTTCCGACATGGTTTCTACTGTTGCAAAACAATGTGACAGCAATGCGTTTGAGATTGTCATCACAAGCGGAACAAGTATAGGTGGGGCATTCTCCGGTTGCACCGGCTTGACAAGCATCACAATCCCGGACAGTGTAACAAGCATCGGTAATTATGAATTCTCCGGCTGCGATAATCTTCAAAATATATACATAGCGGACATGGCGGCATGGTGCAATATTTCAGGATTGGATAATCTTATGAGATATGGCGCAAGCAACAAGAACTTGTATCTAAACAATGAGCTTGTTACATCGGTTTCAATCCCTAACGAAGTAACCACCATCCCGTCTTATGCTTTCTATGGTTGTGATAGCATTGAGAGCATAACTATTTCCGACGGCGTGACGAGCGTTGGTAGTGCTGCATTCTCTGGTTGCAATGGTTTGACAAGAATAATTGGGCCTTCCGACATGGTTTCTACTGTTGCAAAACAGTGTAACAGCACGGCAGTTGAGATAATTGTTATAACAAGCGGAACAAGCATCGGTGATTCTGCATTTTCTAGTTGCAGCGGCTTGATAAGTGTGACAATTTCCAACAGTGTGACAAGCATCGGCAACGATGCTTTCTATAAATGTAGCGGCTTGACAAACGTTACAATCCCCGACGGTGTGACAAGTATCGGCAGTGATGCTTTCAGGGGTTGCAATAGTTTGGCGAGTATCGCAATTGGTAACAGTGTGATGAGCATTGGCACGTTGGCATTTGATGGCTGCACTAACCTTCAAAATATATACATTGCGGACATGGTGGCTTGGTGCAATATTTCAGGATTAGATAATTTGATGAGATATGGCGCAAGCAAAAAGAATTTGTATCTAAACAAGGAACTAGTTACATCACTCGTTATTCCTGAAGGTGTAAATACAATTCAGTCCTATGCTTTCAACAACTGCAGTGGGTTTTCTGAAGTCATGATAGCTGATGGCGTAACGAGCGTTGAAAACTATGCTTTCTCTGGTTGTATTCTGACCAAAATAACCGGGCCTTCCAATGCAGTTTCTACAGTTACAAAACAGTGTAATAGCAATACTGTTGAGCAGATTGTTATAACAAGCGGAACGAGCATCGGCGATTCTGCCTTCCGTAAGTGCACCGGGCTAACGAGCATAGTAATTCCCGACGGCGTGACGAGCATCGGCGGTTCTGCTTTCGAGGGTTGCACCGGGCTTACGAGTGTTACAATCCCCGACAGCGTTACAAGCATCGGCAAGGATGCCTTCAGAGAGTGTAGTAGTTTTACAAGTGTATCACTGGGCAATAGTATTGTAAGCATAGGGGAAACAGCATTCTTTGGCTGTGAAATGATTACATGCATTACAATTCCAAAAAGTTTGAAAAGTATTGGTGATTCAGCATTTTTAGGTTGTTGGCGACTAATCGAGGTGCACAATAAATCATCATTGACGATAATATCCGGAAATCCTGACAATGGTAGAGTTGCATCATATGCAAAAAATGTTTATACAGACACAGAAGGCGAAAGTAAACTTTCAACTGACAATGGTTATGTTGTATATACAGACGAAACAGAAAAGATTTTGGTTGCTTATGTTGGCGCCGAAACTGAATTAAAGTTGCCAATTTATATAACACAAATTAATCAATATGCCTTCTCCGGTTGCAGGAATTTGACGAGCATAACCATCCCTGACAGTGTGACTAGCATCGGCCATCATACTTTCTCTGGTTGTAATGGTTTGACAATGTTGGTAATCGGCAATGGTGTGACTAACATTGGATGGAGTGCCTTCGATGGTTGTAATGGGTTAACTAGTTTGACAATTGGGAAAAATGTGGCAGACATCGGTTCTAGTGCATTCCGTGGTTGCACGGGATTAACAAGTATCATTGTTGATAATGAGAACACAAAGTATCATAGCGCTGGCAATTGCCTCATTGAAACAGCAACTAAAACGTTGATTTTAGGTTGTAAAACAAGTGCTATTCCTTCCGATGGTACTGTGACGAGTATTGGGAATTCTGCATTCTGTTATTGCAGTGATTTGACAAGTATAACAATTCCTGACAGCGTAACCAACATTGGCTATGGTGCTTTCCAAAACTGTAGCGGACTGACAAACATCAATTTTGAAGGCACAAAAGAACAATGGAATGCAATAACAAAAGGCAATAAATGGAACGATGGTGTAGCAGCTGGTTGCACAGTTACTTGTTCCGACGGAACGATATAAATTGGTAGATTAAAAAGGCGCAAATATGAATCAGGTTAAAACGGTATACATTATTGGTGCGGGGTCAACTGCCAAGTTAGGTATTCCTACATCTAATGCACAGTTAGAACTTTTTAAAAAGTTGGCGAATAGCAATAAAAAAATGCTTCGCCTGCTCTATTGTATCGTAAGTGAGAGATTCAAAGATAATAATTATAGTGTCAATGATGTTTTTAATTTGATTGACACGGCATTGTATCTAAAAACCGGGTTGTATGTCATCAAAGAAGGCAAAGAACACAGAATAGAGTACACAGAGTTGTTGCAGGTAAAACGCGAGCTTATCTCTTGTATTTTTAAGGAATTCAAAAATAAAATTACAACAATTAACGATTGCGACTATAAAAAGTATGTCGAATTCTATTATCAACTTGCAAAAAGAGAGTTGAACAAAAAGATTAACAGCAATGTTAAAATGGATGCACGTGAGTTTTTCATTGCTGATTATTCTATAATAAACTTCAATTGGGATTTGTGCTCATTGTTTCCTATTATAGCGGCGAACAAACAACTTAATGATGAAAACGATAGATATATCGATATTGATGGACATCCTCAATTGAGAATGTACACAGACTTTAATTACGAGTGTGCATCAATGTTAAACTGTTTGCCTTGGTATCCATTTACGGAGCCAGCGGCACATGTTGCAAATTCTGATAAACATATGGGCAAAAGGCGTGTTGTTTTGCTAAAAGCATTTTTCCCACACGGTCTTATGAACTCTTTCAAATGCCCTAAATGCGCTCGACATTCTTTGTATCTTGGAGAGAAACTGGAAATAAAAAAAGTAAGTAAATCTATAAATTATAACTTGAACAAAAAACTTTATAATTGCCCAAGCTGTGGCGCAGAAATAAGTTCAAAAGACTTCAACATTCTTGTGCAATCGAACTTTAAGGATAGAAACTCTTTTCTTGAAGAAACTCGTATAAAAATGTTTTGCGAACTCGAATCTGCTGAAAAGTTGGTCTTTATCGGGTATTCGATGCCTCAAGACGATGTTGATTATAGAACGTTTTTCAAGTCGCTCAACAAGGTAAAAGAAGTGCATGTGGTATTATATGATGAGAATTCGCATGACTTTAAACAAATATCTAAAGGTGATGATTTAAGTTATTATTCGGACGATACAAGAACAGCAATAGGAAATTATCTTTCAGTATTCAAGGATATAAATCTCAACACAAAAGGTTTCCCTGATGCCGCTAATGACATTCTGGAAATTAAATAAAATATATACAAAAGTGGCTCGCCATGTGTGAGTCACTTTTTGTAGTATGATAGCTACTTGCATTATCCATAAATTGCGGCATATCGTTGTCGCATTTTGATAAAGTATTCAAACACGGTGGATTGCGCTCTCTCAAGTACGGCGGCGATTTCGGGATAACTCAGTCCGTTTTGCCTGCATTCGAGCGCAATTCTCATATTGTCCGTTAGATTTAGGCTGTCAACGATTGAATCATAGACGGTATAGTCTTTGACGACATCTTCTTCAATCTCGCAAGACGGATCGCTGACGGGCGTTAAGGCATCAAGGCTCACTGAACGATAATCATCACTTGTTTTTCGAGTTATAAGTTTAGACATTGCTCTAAGGCACGCAATCTTGACTGTTATTGCCTTGCCTTTTTTATCGTGTGCCAAAACGTCGTTTAATCGCTTTCCATAATGATTACAAAGGAATAGCGCGCATTCTTGGACTAAATCATAACTGTCGCTGTAAGTGTGGTTAATATCGTTTTTACGCTTTATGTCAACGCATAGGTCGGCATATATCTTTTGCATTTTGGCGCCCATATAACCGATAAGGAATCGTGTTTCGTACATAGCCAGTTGCTCTGCCATTGCAAGAACATTATTTTCTGAGATTGGTTCTTTGAAAACGTCATAATTTTCAATATGTTTTTTCATTTCTTTATACGCTCCGAGTTTTATTTGCCTTTCGGCAACAAGACGGCACAGCACCGAGAAAACTCAAAAACGTATCACTGCAAATCACATAATGCCTATGTCAACGAATCGCATAAAAATGTTGTGTAAAAAGCACATCAAAAAATCCCTCGCGCACGCGCGTGCGCACTTGTATCAAAGACTACGGCACGTCTAATCGTCACACTTGTATCAAGACTACGGCTCGTCTAACAGGCAAACGACTAAAAAGCATATAAAATGCGCATTAGATTTGAGATAATTTTTGAAGCAGTATTACAAGATTTTTATGCCGTTGACAAAGGCTTTTCTCTGTGCTAACTCTCCGCGACGAAAGGCAATAAAACTCGGTGCTATTGAGATAGATGTAGAATTGAAACTTTTATGTGCGCTTAAATTGGATTGCACAATTTCAAAATATGAAAGATTGTGCCTTTTCGTTGCAAAACAATAAAATCATTGATATTTTGAGAAAAAAATTCCAAGAAAATAAAAATACCAATCCGTCACTGGTGCGGATTGGTAAAATGTGGTGGAGGCAACAGGACTCGAACCTGTGACCTCACGGATGTGAACCGTGTGCTCTAACCAACTGAGCCATGCCTCCATACTTCGTGCGACAGAATCGCACGAATGTTTTTGATTACGCTTTGTACATTCTCTTGCGAGCTGCTTCTGCTTTCTTTTTGCGTTTTACGCTGGGTTTTTCATAAGCCTCTTTCTTGCGAAGGTCGCCGATGATGCCGTCACGTGCGCATTTTCTCTTGAAACGACGGATAGCGTTGTCCAAACTTTCGTTTTCGCCAACTCTTACTGTAGACATCTTTTTCACCTCCTTGGAATGAAACTTACCATACTATTATACACGAATTTTGCGTTATGTCAAACAAATTTTCGGAATGGATATTCAAAAATACGCCTATAATGAAAAACGCACGTTACAAGTCGGAATATATGCTCGTATGACTTGATTTTTGCGTGTTTGGCAAGTATAATTGCTCTTCGCTCGGCACGATTTGTATCGGGCGGGGCAAACAAGGCAATCATTTTACAGGAGACAAATTTATGGATTGGCAACAAACGTGGGAAACCGTACAAAACTGGCTCACAAACACCGGAATTAAGGTGCTTATTTCAATCGTGATTATGATAGTCACGTTCTCGTTCATCAACTTTTTGAGCAAGAAAATCGCAAAACGCGCCGATAAAAAGGTCGAGGAAAATAAAAAGATAGACAAGACGATTTACAAGACGTTGAGTTACGTGGTGAAAGTTGGGCTTAAAGTGCTTGTCGTCGTGTGTCTCATCGGCTATCTCGGCATCGATACGAGCGGTATCACGGCATTGCTCGCGTCTCTCGGCGTCGGCGTCGGACTTGCAATAAACGGCACGCTCTCAAACTTTGCAGGCGGCATTATGATTCTCATCACTCGTCCATTCAAAGACGACGATTATATCGAAGCGTGCGGCTACAGCGGAACGGTTGAAGACATTCGTATCTGCCACACGAGACTTCGCACCACGGACAACAAAGTCGTGTATTTGCCCAACGGAAAACTTTCGACTGCGGAAGTCGTCAACTATTCCGAAAAAGATTTGCGCAGGGTTGATCTGACCTTCTCGATATCTTATTCCGACGATTTTGAAAAGGCAAAAGGCATAATTAAGGACGTATGCGACGCACACGAACTCATTCTCAAAGAACCTGCGGCGCAAATCAGAGTCGCAGCACAATCCGCAAGTAGCATAGATATCGTGACAAAAGTGTGGTGCAAGAACGGAGATTACTGGACGGTCAACTACGATTTGCTTGAAAGCGTGAAGACCGCGTTTGACACAAACGGCATATCTATCCCATTCAATCAACTCGACGTGCACGTCAAAAACGACGCACCCGAAAAAGAGATAAAACGCGAAGCGGCGGTTCAAGAATAAAAAAATGCTGCATTTTTTCATACAAACGGTATGATAATCGCTATTTGTCCACAAAATAAGAAAAAGGAAACAATTTTACAATTTAATGTATAACATTAAAAAACGGCAATATTTTTCCTTGACAACTTGCGATTTCGGTCTATAATTTTCAACTGCAAACAAGGAGTAGTGAAAGTATGAAAAAATCAACGACAATTATGTGGTTTGTGGCAAGTATACTCATGATAGCGGCAGGCATCGTGTGTTTTGCGCTTCCCGTCGGCACGTCTATAAGAGTTTTCTCGTATATAGTCGGCGCGCTTGTGCTTTGCATGGGTATTGTCGAGCTTGTGATGTTTTTCACTTCAGTGGGAATCGTCGGGGGCGGAATGTTCCTTGCGGACGGCATCATAACGACGCTTCTCGGCATATTCTTCCTTGCAAACGTCAACGTGGTGGAGGCAATCCTTCCCATCGTGTTTGCGATGTGGTTTATCTATGAAGGCATCAGCGAACTTGTGCTTGCAATCCAAGCGGGCAAATTTAATGTGTCAAATTGGTGGGTGCTTCTCATCTTTGCAATCATCGAAATCATCTTCGGTTTCGTGGCGTTGTTCGACCCGATCAGCAGTGCGATATCGCTTACGGTTCTTGTCGGTATATTCCTTTTCGTCCGTGGCCTTTCGATGCTCGGCGACTGGATAGTCGCTCTCCGCGTCAAGAATTTCGCAAAGAATTGGTTTGGCAAAGCGGCGTCGGCATTTAGAAACGACTTGGACGATCAAAGAGTGGACGACAACGTTGACAGACAATAAAGCCAATCTCCCTGCCCGATTTATCGGGCGTTAATCCCCTATTTTTATGAAAGGAGCGAGACCGTTTGGTCTTGCTCCTTTCATTATATAAATAGTTTTATGCGTTAGTTTTTATTCAGTCCGAATTGCCTTGTCATCAGAGTGTTTTTCCAATGTGTTTCTCTTGATATGACGTATTCGTTGCCCAAATTCATATTGCAGATTTCAAGCACGCTGTATTTGAAATTGTATTTATAATTTTCGCCGTTTTCAGTCAATAGGTTTTTCAATTCTGCATTTCCGCCGTGTCCTGTTTTTGCATAGGAACACCAACGTTGCCAAATGCAATCGTCACCGTATGCGCTGCCTATATATTGTTTGCCGCTCTTTGTGTCTACAATCAAATACACACCTTTTGCGTTTGACAGGGCAGTTTTCCAAGACGGAATATTGTTGGTGACTATGTATTGCAGAGTGGAATAGTCAATATTTATGCTGTCAAAACCGTTGAAATCGGTTATGCTTGCCTTTTTGTCGGATATGTATGATATCTGCATATCTGCGACAGCTATGTTGTTTGAAACAAGTTCCAAACACGGATATGACGCACGAAACTCTTTTTTGAAACGAAAGAACGCCCTTCCGATCATATCTTGCTGTATATCTGTTGCGATTAGGGAGTATTTCCACAGTTCGATTCCGTCACGATTTGTTTTTTCAGGTTTGCCGCAAACTTGATATACTCCTGCAAACATCCACACGTCTTTTTCAAAATAAATGAGAGAAACAACGTATTTTCGATTGAAATTTTTGTTTGTTTGAAAAGATTGCCATTCTTCAAAATTGCCGCACAAAAACTCGTTGTATGGTTTTCTTTTTTCTTTTGCACCGATTGCAAAATGTATTTTATATTGCGAAAAACGCGGCTCGTCAATATTGAGAAAATCGGTTAGTTTTATCATTTTTAAACACCATTTAGACGTTTTATTTTGTCACAGCACTTGCATGACGAAAAATTTGAGATATTGGGTTTCTTCGGCGCAGAGCAGGGACGGGTGGTCGGGTGATTGAGATTTGACTTCAACGCATCTGACGATTCTGCCGCTTTCTTTTGCCGCTTCCACGAGCATTTTTTCAAACAGCGGAAAAGTCATATAGTGAGAGCAAGACGACGAGATGAGATAGCCGCCGCTTTTTGTGAGTTTCATGCCCAGCACGTTGATGTCCTTGTACCCGCGGTATGCGTCCTTGACTTCGCTTGCGCTCTTGCAAAAGGCGGGCGGATCGAGAATGACAAGTCCGAATTTTTCTCCGTCCGCTTTGTAACGGCGCAGTTCGTCAAACACGTCGGCACACAGGGTGGTCACGTTTGTGTATCCGTTTAGAGCCACGTTTTCAAGCACGTTGTCGAGAGCGGTTTGAGAGATGTCAACGGCGGTCACGGACTTTGCAACGGGCGCGCAGTTCATGGAAAAACCGCCGCTGTTGCAGAAACAATCAAGCACGTCTTGGTCTTTTGCATATCGTCTTGCGGCAAGTCGGTTTTCCTTTTGGTCAAGGAAGTAGCCGGTCTTTTGTCCGCCGCGCACGTCAACCGCCATTTTGACGCCGTTTTCGGTGATTGCAATGCGCTCCGGCACTTCGCCGAACAAAGTGCCCGTGACTTCTTGCAAGCCTTCTTTTTGGCGCACAGGGGAGTCGCTGCGCTCGTATATGCCTTTGGGGGAGAACAGATCGACAAGGCACTTGACGATGACGTCTTTTTGTTTGTCTATGCCAAGGGAAAGGAATTGACACACGAGATAGTCTGCGTATTTGTCAACGATGAGAGCGGGCAAGCCGTCCGCCTCGGCAAAAACGGCGCGATAGGAGTTGTCAAAGCCGAGATTTTTGCGCATATCCACCGCTTGTTTTATGCGTGCGCAGTAAAAACTTTCATCATCAATGCTCTGGGTGTCGCGAATGAAAATGCGCACGAGAATTTTGGACAAGTGATTGATATACCCTTTGCCCACAAAACGACCGTCGTGAGTAAATACGCTTGCAAGAGAGCCGTTTTTGTCCTTGCCTTCTATGCGCGCGACTTCGTTGGCATACACCCAACTGTGACCTTGCAAAATACGTTTTTCTTCGCTTTTTTTGAGATATACCGAGAATGGCATGTTAACCGCCTTATCGCGCGAGCGTGCGCTTATCTTTATAGGTGCATTATAAGTTTTCCGACGAGAAAAGTCAACGTGCGCGTGCAAAATGGCTTTGACGTATTCGGCGAGAATATGCGATTTTTCCAAATTGAGTATTGACGAATCGGCTTTTTCGGCGGATAATATAATATATAAAAAACACGGCTTTCAAGCGGGGCTTTATGATCGCAAGAGAGCCGCAAGTGAAAAGGAGATAATTATGAACACAGTTATCACCATATCAAGACAATACGGAAGTGGCGGAAGATTTGTCGGCAGATTGCTTGCCGATTCGCTTGGTATTTCGTTTTACGACAAAGAAATCATCGCAATGGCAAGCGAAAACTCGGGCTTCGCGCAAGATTTTATCAAAGAAAACGAACAGAAAATGAAAGGACTCGCTTCCGTGTCGTTCACGCCGTCGGTGTGGGGCGGAAGCCTTATCAACAGTTTTGAAAACTTCGAGTCGCGTATATACGCAAGCGAGACCGAGGCGATTGAGGAGATCGCCAAGAAGGGCGCATGCGTAATTGTAGGTCGTTGCGCCGACTACGTGCTTAAAGACAAGGTCAGATGCATGAACGTCTTCATCTATGCCGATATGCCTTCAAGAGTGGACAGAGTCATCAACGTCTTCCGTCGCACCGACGATCAAAGGAAAGCCGAGCGGCTCATCAAGGAGAACGACCGTATGCGCGCAAGACACTATCGCTATTACACGGACTCGGAGTGGGGTGCAAGCGAAAACTATCATATCTCGCTCAACACGTCTGCTTTCGGAGTGGAGAAGTGTGCGGAAATTCTCAAAGAAGCGTATCTCAAATTTGATTCTCTCGACGAGAAAGGAGAGAAAAAAGATTAAAATCAGGCGATTTTAAAACGCATTATCGAAAAAAGAGTATAAAAAAGGTCTTCCCGTCGGAAGACCTTTTTTGTCTGTCAATTTTTAGATTTTCAATTCGCTTCTTATTATAAGCAACGAACCGCATGCGATTGCAAGCGCGCCGATTGTGATGAGAAGTTCGTCAAGGATTCCCCAGTAGCAAGCGATAAGCAATGCGCCGAACACAATGAAGAGAACGGGCACGAGAATGATTGCGATTTTGCCGAAAGTGCTTGCGCTCTTAAATTTCGACGCCGTGGTTGCAATGAGATAGATTGCGTACAAGATAAGCACGATGCCGATGATGAGAAGCGTGATTTCGAGAATAAGCCATGTGCATACGATGACCACTATGCCGACTGCAAGTTCTATTGCGCCGACAACCCAGTTTTTGTGCATAAGGTCGATTGCGCCCATGAGAATGAAAAGCACACCCAAAGTTGTGATGAGTGCCTGAACGGCAGCTCCTTGCAAAATGCAGAACAACACGCCGATAATCACGAGTGCAACGCCCGTCGTCACAGCATTGCCGCTGAATTTGATAGAAACGTTTGATTTGTTTGCCATGATTTGCTCCTTATATGAAACTTTTTTATTTTCTAAATATAGTATAATTCAACAGGCGGCAATAATGCAACGTGTTGAAAATATTTTTATTAAAAATTAAAAATTTTTAATGCACGCAGGCAAACGTTGCGCGTATGCACGCAAGAGAATAAACGGCGATTTTTGCGGTTTTTGGGCAAAATTGTGCGCCGAATATGCACCCAAAAGAGATTTGCCTTGAAAAATACACAAAAGGTTGTATAATGAAGTCACAAAGGAGTGTTTTTATGTCAAAAGTCGTGTGTATAGGAGAATGCCTTGTTGATATGATGCCGTCAAAAAACGGCGGATATATTCCAAATGCGGGCGGTGCGCCTTGCAACGTTTGCGCGTGCGTGGCTCGTCTTGGCTCGGATGCGGCGTATCTTGGCAAACTTGGCGGTGACAGCTATGCCGACTTTTTGTATGACCAAATCAAATCAGCAGGGATAGATACACGATTTGTCGTGTTTGACAAGTCGCTCAAGACAGCGTTGGCTTTTGTGGATATAGACGAGAACGGTGATAGAAAATTTCGTTTTGAAAGAGAGAATACGGCGGATTTGAATTTGACCGCCGATGACGTGAAAGACGATTTCGAGACAGGCGATATTTTGCATTTTTGCTCGCTCGGGCTTATGGGGCAATCGAAACTCGCGCACGAAAAAGCCATTGCGCTTGCACGGCAAAGCGGCGCGCTCGTTTCTTTTGACGTCAATGTCAGGGCAGACCTTTGGGACAGCGTTGACGATTGCGTGAAAGCCATAGGAGAGTTTTTGCCGCTTGCCGATATCGTGAAGGTGTCAAGCGAAGAGCTTGACTTGTTGTCGCAAGGTGGCAGTGAAGACGAAAAAGCAAAAAACCTGATGTCTAATGCGCTCGATTGCAAAATTTTGATCGTCACAAAGGGCGCGGACGGCGCGGTGTGCTATGACAGAAGTCTTGCAAAAATCATGCAAAAAGCGTACAAAACACACGTTGTCAACACCACGGGCGCAGGGGATTGTTTCATCGGCTCGATACTCTATTTTTTGTCGCAAAAGACGGTGGGACTTGACTTAACGGGCATGTCCTACGCTCTCGATTTTGCATCGCGCGCATGCGCCATCCAAATCTCCCGCAACGGCTCTATGACCGCCATGCCGTCCAAATCCGAGATCGCCGCTTTTAAGGAGTGTTGAACGAGTGTGTGAAAGGTATTGTTTGATTTTTTTCAAATTATCCGAAGTGCAAGTTTAGGAAAAATATTGATTTAGAATAGCGTTTTTTGTGTGATTTGCGTTGTTGAGCGATACAAGGTTAAATCGCCATGGCTTTGCGGTCGAGAAGGGGACGGAGCGTTTTGCCGACTCTTGAAAGAGTGATTTCCTTGGTTGTGAGCTTGTAGATGAAAGCCACGGGGAGCGCGCATGCAAACGTTGCGAATGCGCCTGCGATTTCAAAGGGAATGTCGCTTGCAAAGTATGCGCCGAAGTCCCAACCCCAAATGAGCGCGGTTGCCACAACCGACACCCAGAAGTAGAGAATTTCGCCCATTGCGGCGAGTGCGGCGTAGGAGATGACGCTCATATCTTCGTGTTTTCTGTTGAATGCTTTGTAGCACGCAAGCGGCATGAAATAGCCGATTATCACTTCAAACAGCCACAGTTGCACGCGGGGCAGTTCGCTCGGAAACCAGCCGATGCAGCTTATCTCGAAGATCACCGAATAGGTGATGACAAGCACGGCGTTCTTTGCCGGGCTCATGCAAGCGGCGCACACCACGAGAATGGGAAACACCACGTTTTCAAACGGGATCTCCAACACGAATTGGTCTAGGCACATAATTGCCAACAGCGCAAACATAGCCGTCCAACCCTGTATGCCGCCTGTCTTTGCGAGCCTTTCGATTTTGGAAAACGAAATTTCTTTTTTCATACTATTTTCAACCTGCCTTAATACAGCCATCCTTTATATACTAACACCAAAACCTGCAAATCGTCAACCGTTCCCGCCGTGCCGTCTTCGCCGAAAAGCGTCTGAAAATTGGCGCACATGGCATATTTGCCGTCGGCAGCGATGTATACGGTTTCGAGATTGTACGTCGTGCCGTCTTCGAGCGTCAAATCGTGGAACATATAGAAGCGATGTTGCGAGAGTCTGAAAGTGATTTTTTCGTCCTTATCTTCAAAGAATTTGACGATAGACTCATACACGGTGTTGCCGTAGCAATCGATTCGCCACGATTTTATCAACTTTCCGTCAAGAGTGGAGTGCGCAAAATTGTCTCCGTCGCTTATTTCCGTGCCGGAACCGATATCGCGGAATTCGAGCGTGAAAGACAGCCTTTTGCCGTCAATGACGTGATAGCCGGGATCGTCCGTCGTTTTGTCGTTGCCCCACACCTTGTCGCAGGCGCACAACAGCCCCACGAGCGTGAAAAGCAGCACAAACACAGTGAAGATTTTCAGGATTTTCGAGTTCATATCACACCTTGCCGCCGATTGCCTAAAATCGAAGTTTTCGGCAATCTAAACGGCTATGTTTGTTATATTATTTTGTCGTTGTTCTGATTAAAGACCAAGGTCTATGCAGGCTTGCGCCGCATTGTAAAGTCCGAGCGGAGTGGGGGCTTCGACTCTGTACACGTGTGCGATATAAGCAATCGCGACTGCCATGTCAACGTTGCCGGAAATGACGTATTTGCCGTTTTCGTCCTTTTTGAGCGTTTCTCTCCACATGGTGACTATATTGTAAACTTGTCCGTCTTGTTCGTCAATATGGTATTTGCAATCTTCGCCCGTGCAGACTTGAGAGTGATACACTTCTTTTACGTAGTGCTCCATATCGATTCCGTTCATAAATCCGTACAGAAGACCGTATCTCGGATCAACGTTTGCGTTTGTGGTGAGCGTGTGGTTGTAGTAGTTGCAAAGTCTGTCCATGTTGATCATCTCATTGAGCGGTTGATTCCAGCCGTCGGTGAAAGGGAAGTATCCTTGCATGGTTTTTTCAAACTTAACGTCGTATTTTTCGTTGGTGCGGAAAACGGAACCTGCGAGCGGTCTTCCGGAAAAACCGACCCAGTTGGGAGTGCCGCCGTTCTTTTTGAAGTTGCCTTCGTCGTCCTTTTCATAGTAAGAAAGCATATAGTTAGAGCAGTACGGAACGGTGGTTTCAAGGTCGAAACCGAGATTGTATGCCGTGATAACGGACACGTTGATTGCAGAATATCCGAATGCAACCTGAGTTACGGGCAAGCAACTCTTCCAAAGAGCCATAATCGTAGGCTTGATTTTGCCGTATTGCGTATTTTTGTCTGACGCGGCGTCAATGGTCGCAAAGTCGATTTTCTTGTATTCGGCAAGGAAAGCCGCATGTCCGTCGGTGTTGCCCGTTGCTTGTGCGACGAGTGAGAGAAGTTCTACGAAATCGTCGTAACTGAGACGGTAATTTGCATTCGATATATTGTTGATTGCATTGTATCCCTTATAATAAAGGTTTGATTGAGTGGTTTCTTCGCCTTTGAAGGTGTATTTTACGTTGCTGTTTGAGAGATAAGTGTCGATATTTGAGATATACGGCTTGATTGCGCCGAAATAGAGCGCGTAAGACGTGTCGGTGTTGCCCGATTCCGCGCACCACTGCTGATATTGATTGTAAATCGCGCTCCAACTGTAAATGAAGTCGAGCATGCCGTACCAACCTTGTTTGCCTGCGGCGGAATTCGCAAAAAGGTTGTCTTTGATTTTGCCGTCTTCGATGACGCCGTCAATCATATTGAGATATTTTTTGAATTGCAACACCACTTCATCGGTGTAGAAATCGCCTTTGACGTAGCGAAGATAGAGAAGGGGAACTCTCGCTTGCGTTGTTTTTGCGTTTATAATCGAGTTTGAAAACGCTTCGCTTTCGAGATAAGTGCTGAGAGACTCTTTAAGTTCGTTCGCAAGAGCGTCGTATCTTTCCCATTTTCCGACTATGGTCATATCTTTTGTCGGAGTCAGTGTGTAATCGAGAAGGTTTTCTCCTTCGTACCAACCGACGAACACGTAACCTTCGCGTTCGGCAGGTGTAGGCAAAGTATAATTCTCGCCTTCCGTGACGGTTGCGACGGTGACATCGCCGTCTAAGTCGATTGTCAGTGTAAATGTCGGTTTCGTCTCTTCTCCGCACGCTGCGAGCGTGAAGAGCAGGACTGCGACTAAGAGTGTGCATACAATAGCTATAATGCGTTTTTTCATTGTTTTTCTCCTTGGCGGTATTTTTGCGGATAAAACCGCGGTTTTTCTCTCGTACCGCCCAAAAAGGTTATCTTTTGCAACAAAAAATGCGCTCATAGAGCGCACAACCGTCTTTTTCGTATAGCACAAGCCCACGCCAAAACGGTTCGCTCCTGCCATAACGATAACCAAAAAATACGGAAGACTTGCTGTTTGACGTATTGCAAAGAGATTAAACTATCGCCGTTTTTCCGTGGCATTTCTGCGACTAAACAAAACAGTTGAAGAGTTTAGAATACGACGATACTATTATCGTTTCGCAATAAGTCAAACACGGCAATGGCGGTTGCTCGGGAATAGAACCCGATGTCTAAATCTACTCAGTTTACAACTTTTCAAACCGTATTTTCATATTCATTTTTTATATACTACCACATTTTGACGTGTCTTTCAACGGTTTGCGCCAATTTGCCCTTGCAAATTGCCGTCTTTGACGAAAGAATAATAATGTTAATATAAAACAACGGCGTAGTCTTTCCAAACTGCGCCGTTGATTTTTGATAATTTAGCTATTAGCATTTCTTAATCTTAGAAACCAATTTATCTCTATTGTCAATAATGCCTGTGATGTTCTGGAAGAAATCACTTGCATATATCCTGCCTTTTTCAAGTTCGGCTGTAAGTATACTTGCTTTTATATTCACTTGTGCGCTTGATGTCCGCAAATGCCTTGCGCTTGCGTCTCTCTTCGCTTGCGGTCTACTGCATGGCAGGGCAGGTTGCAAACAAAGTTTGCCGACAATGCAATCTGAATTGTCGCAAGTCCGTACCTCAAAGTGATAATGCCAACATTTGTTCAGATACTCGATTTCATTGGCACATTTGCCTTTGCCATCAGTGGCATACG
>ENA-USUJ01001129-USUJ01001129.1-human-gut-metagenome-genome-assembly--contig:-NODE-1129-length-23436-cov-7.253436_pt1 | contig 23436 bp, 18 predicted proteins | sample MGYA00250061_ERZ773398 | MGnify/ENA primary metagenome ERZ773398 (study PRJEB29103, sample SAMN06111992) | human gut metagenome | biome: human gut; feature: ankylosing spondylitis patient; material... | reverse complement strand
ATGAGCCCGACGTTCGGGCGGGTGGGGTCCTGATTGACCCGGCGGATCTTCGCCTTCATCTCGGTGATGGTGATGCCGGACGTGTCGTCCATATAGATGGGCGCATCGTGGAGCTTCTCGGTCGCCATGGCCAGATACTCCCAGTCCTCGGCACGGAGGGCACCGGTGCGGAACGCCTGGCTGTCGATGCCCGCTTCCGCCGAGAGGATGCGGTTGGTCAGCTGTTCCTTGGTCATTTCGAGGCTGAAGATGGCCACCGGTACCTTCTGCTGCATGGCCACGCGGGTGGCGATGTTCAGCGCAAAGCTGGTCTTGCCCATACCGGGGCGGGCAGCCAGGATGACGAGGTCGCCGCGGCCCAGACCGGTCAGGACGGTATCCAGCAGGCGGAACCCTGTGGGGATGCCCTTGTATTTGTCGGCATCGGGGCCGCTGATCTTCTGCAGGTTGGTCAGCGTTTCCACCATGCTGGAAGAAAGGGGCGTCAGTGCGCTGGAGTCCCGCCCGGAGCGGATCTCGTAGATGCGCTGTTCGGCGTTTTCCAGCAGCAGGTCCGCGTCCGGCTCATCGCCCGCATCCTGCAAGATATCCTTCGCCACCCCCATCAGCTGGCGGACCAGATACTTTTCCTGCACGATCTGGGCATAGGCCTTGACGTTTGAGATGCTGGGCACCGTCTCGGCCAGACCGGTCAGGTAGACTTTCGCCTCGTCCGCGCTGGGAAACACGCCGTCTGAGATGACCGCGTCCAGCAGGGTGACGAAATCAATGGTCTGGTCGCTGGTGAACAGCCGCAGCATTTCCGAATAAATTTGGGCGTTCTGCCGGGTGTAGAACATCTCAGGCCGGATGATCTCAACCAGGTCGGTCAGTGTTTCCGGCTTGAGCAGCACCGCGCCCAGCACGCTCTGCTCGGCCTGCATGTTGTAGGGCAGATTGATGCCCACGCTTTCCAGATTCAGTTCATTGGAGTAATGTCGTTCGTTCGGCATGATCGTTTCCTCTGGGTCTCATACTACAAAAAGCGCCCCCTGCCGTGAGGGGGCGCAGACAGGCTTTTTCAGATCAGGCCTGCTCCACTTCCACTTGAATTTTGAACGAAGCCACCACACCGACATGCAGGCGGACTTTGGCGTTGAAAACGCCCGCGTCCTTGATGTCCTTGGTTTCCAGCTCGATCTTCTTTTTATCAATGGCGGTGCCGGCCAGTTCGGAGAGGGCTGCCGCCACTTCTTTGCCGGTGACCTTGCCGTGCAGGCGGCCGGAAGCGCCGCCCTTGGCCTTGATCGTCACGGTCTTGCCGTTGATCTTCGCAGCCACTGCCTGAGCAGCGGCCACGTTCTCTGCCTCATGGAAGTCCGCAGCCTCTTCCTTGCCGCGGGCAATATTCACCGCGCTGGCGTCGGCCACAGCGGCCAGCTTGCGCGGGAACAGAAAGTTGCGGGCGTAGCCGTCGGAGACCTCATGGATCTCGTCCTTTTTGCCAATGCCCTTGACGTCCTGCTTCAGAATCACTTTCATGATGTTATCCCTCACTTCTCACCGGAGAACCGGTGCAGTTTTGTAGCTCTAGTATACCGCAATTGCAATTATTCGGCAAGCTCTTTCTCCGCGACGCTCAGTGCCACCTCAATGACCTTGTCCATATCGTAGTATTTGTACTCGCCCAGGCGGCCGCCGAAGAGGACCCCCGGCTCCGCGTCGGCCAGCTGCTTGTAGGCAGCATACAAAGCGCCGTTCTTCTCATCATTGACGGGGTAGTACGGCTCGTCGCCCTTTTTCCACTCCGCACTGTACTCCCGGCTGATAACGGTCTTGGGCTGGGTGCCAAACTCAAAGTGCTTGTGCTCAATGATGCGGGTGTAGGGTGTCTCGGCGTCGGTGTAGTTCACCACGGCGTTGCCCTGATAGTTGTCGGTGTCCAGCACCTCCGTCTCAAAGCGGACGCTGCGGTACTGCAAAGCACCCAGCTTGTAATCAAAGTAGGCGTCCACCGGGCCAGTGTAGACGATCTTATCCGCCAGCTTGTCCAGCTCCGCCCTGCGGGCCAGGTAATCCACACCCAGCTCAATCTCCACGCCGTCCAGCATCTTCTCCACCATGGCCGTGTAGCCGCCGTTGGGGATTCCCTGATACAGAGCGTTAAAATAGTTGTCATCGTAGGTAAAACGGACGGGCAGCCGCTTGATGATGAACGCGGGCAGCTCGGTGCAGGGGCGGCCCCACTGTTTGCCCGTGTAGCCCTTGATGAGCTTCTCGTAGATGTCGGTGCCCACCAGACTGATGGCCTGTTCCTCGAGGTTCTTCGGCTCGGTGATGCCTGCCTCGGCCCGCTGCTGCTCGATCTTTGCTTTTGCCTCGGCGGGAGTCACCACGCCCCACATCTTGTTGAACGTGTTCATGTTGAACGGCAGGTTGTAGATCTCGCCGTGGTAGTTGGCCACCGGGCTGTTGGTATAGCGGTTGAACTCTGCAAACTGGTTCACATACTGCCACACAGCCTTGTTGTTGGTGTGGAAAATATGGGCACCGTAGCGGTGGACATTGATGCCCTCCACGCTCTCGGTGTAGATGTTGCCCGCAATGTGGTCCCGCTTATCAATGACGAGGCAGCGCTTGCCTGCCTTTTTGGCCTCATGGGCAAACACCGCGCCGTACAGGCCCGCGCCCACGATGAGATAATCATACTGCTTCATGGCTTGTTATCCTTTTTCTTTGGTTCCGCGTCCGCCTCGGAAGAAGTCTTCTTCTGGGATTCGCGGTATTGGTCGATGGCGGTCTGGATGCGTGCCCGGGCCGCCTCCGGGGTGATATGCTTGAGCTGTGCCGCCGCCATGGTCTGGTGGCCGCCGCCGCCCAAAGACTCCATGATGACCTGCACATTGACCGCGCCCAGGCTCCGGGCCGAGATGTTCACGCCCGTGCCCACCTGCACCGCCACAAAGCTGGCTTCCACGTTCTGGATGGTCAGCAGGTCGTTGGCGGCCTGCGCAGTGGCCACCCGGGCCTCCGCGGGGGTACTTCCCCGCTCACCGAGACGGCACAGTTTTTGTACATCTGGGCCGCCTCCACAAGGTCGGCCTTGGCGTTGTACTCCACCATGGTCACATCAAACAGCTGGCGCACCCGCTCGGTCTCCGCGCCGTAGCGGCGGAGGGCGGCCGCGGCCTCAAAGGTCCGCACGCCGGTGTGGAGGGTAAAGTCTCTCGTATCCAGCATGATGCCGGCCAGCAGGCCCTCAGCTTCCACCCGGTTGGGCTTGTCATCCCGCTCGCCCACATACTGCAAAAGCTCCGTGACCAGCTCACTGGCAGAGGAGGAGTAGGGCTCGTGGCAGACAAGGGCCGGGTTCTCAATAAAGCCCACGCCCTTGCGGTGGTGGTCGATGACGGCCACCTTGCCGCATTTTTCGAGAATTTCTTTGCTCTCTACCAGATTGACCTGGTATGTATCCACCACAATGCACAGCGTCCGCTTGGAGATGATGGGCAGTGCACCTTTGGGGTCGATGAAATCGTCCTCCTGCCCGGCGGCAACGAGAGCATTGATCAGGCTGGCAGCCAGGGTGGCATCCCGGCGGACCGCGATAACGGCCGGCACATCACAAATTTTGCAGATGCGGAGCACACCCTCGGCAGAACCGATGGCGTCCAGGTCACTCATCCGGTGGCCCATGATGACCACATGGTCAGCCTCCTTGATAAGCTTGACCAGCTGGTCGGCCACAATGCGGCTGCGCACCTTGCTGCGCTTTTCCACGCCATGGCTGACGCCGCCGTAGAACGTAAAGCCGTCCGGCGTCATCTCGGCGGCCTGGTCGCCGCCGCGGCCCTGGGCCATATCCAGTGCCTGCACCGCCATGTCCTGGGCCTCCCGCAGGGTCTTGGCCCCGCGGCCAATGCCGATGGAGAGGGACAGGTTCACACTGGGGTCAAGGGCGCGGATCTTATCCAGCACGTCGTAGCCCCGCTTGGCAAACTGCTCCAGCTGGCGCTCCTCCACCACCGCGATGTAGCGGCCGCTGGCCACCCGGCGCAAAAAGCCCGTGCCCCGGCCGATCATCTCTTCCAGCACCCGGTTGATGCCCTCCAGCAGGCGGGCGCGCTCGCTGTCCAGCATGTCGCTGAACACATCGTCGTAGCCATCCACCAGAAAGACGAGGTAACCCGGGCGGCTGGCTTTATACTCCGCCTCCACCCGGCGCAGGGCGGTCTCCTCATTGAAGACCACCAGCGTCATCGTTTCCGCATCGCCGGGCACGGTGGAGCTGTGGGCAGACCACACGCCATCGGCCAGGGTCAGCTGCTGGCCCTCCTGGGTGCGGGCCTGCTGCAGATCCAGCCCGGGGATGACTTTCTGCACCCGGCTCACCAGCAGGTCCTGCCCGCCCAGCATCCGCTGGCGGAACTGGTCATTGTACCAGAGCACGGTTTCCCCCGAGAGGAGGACCACCGGCTGGGAGAGGGGTTCCAGGCTGAATTTTGTTTTCGATTTTGTAAAGTCGCCGCCACAGACCCAGCGTGCCAGCTGGCTGCGGAGGCGGTAGCGGAACAGGCCCATGCCAATGCACCAGGCCGCTGCCAGCACCACCAGTACCGGCCAGATGGCTGGGCGCTGCACCAGCAATACCAGCATCAGCAGGACACACAGAATCGCCAGACAGGCGGTGAGCATCTCCAAAGTCCATCTTGGTTTTTGTTTCATCAGATCATATGCCTCCTGGCGGGCCTGCTCCTGCACAGCAGGGCCCGGTCGATCAGACCTCCATCAGAATGGGGAGGATCATGGGGCTTCGCTTGGTACGGCGATAGATATAGCTGCTCAGCGCCTCGCGCACACGGGTCTTGACGCTGTTCCAATCCCGCACATGCTCTTCCACGCAGCGGTCCAGCGCCGATTCCACAATGCTCTGGGCACCGTCCATCAGGCTCTCGTTCTCCCGCACATAGACAAAGCCGCGGCTGACGAGGTCGGGGCCAGCCAGTACCTGGCCCGTCTTGCTGTCCACCGTTGCCACGATGATGACAAGGCCGTCCTCGGAGAGGTGCTTGCGGTCCCGCAGGACCACATTGCCCACATCGCCCACGCCAAGGCCGTCCACCATGACGGCACCGGCGGTGACAGGCTCGCCCAGCTTGATCTCATCCCGGCTGAGGATGACGTTGGAGCCGTTCTCCGCGATCAGGATGTTGCTGGTGGGGATGCCCAGGCTGGCGGCGGTCATGGCGTGCTTTTTGAGCTGCTTGTACTCGCCGTGCACGGGCAGGAAATACTTGGGTTTGGTCAGGGTGAGCATCAGCTTCTGCTCCTCCTGGCAGGCGTGGCCGGAAACGTGGACATCGTACATGCCCTCGTAGATGACCTCCGCACCCAGCAGCAGCAGGCCGTTGACGATCTTGGTCACGCTCTTCTCGTTGCCGGGGATGGGCTTGGCCGAGATGATGATGAAGTCGCCGGGGCCCACGCGCACCTGACGGTGGCTGCAGGAAGCCATCCGGCTCAGGGCGCTCAGAGGCTCGCCCTGACTGCCGGTGGTCACCAGCACCACCTGTTCCGGCGGATACTGGTTTATCTCATCGATGCTGATGAGGGTGCCTTCCGGGATGTGCATATAGCCCAGCTCCTGAGCCATGGCGGTATTGTTGACCATGCTGCGGCCGCTGACGGCCACCTTGCGGCCCGACTCAATGGCCAGATCAATGATCTGCTGCACGCGGTAGATGTTGGAAGCAAAGGTGGCAATGATGATCCGCTTGTTGCGGGCACGGGCGAACAGATTGCGCACGCCTGCAGCCACCTTCTGCTCGGTGGCGGTAAAGCCCGGACGCTCGGAGTTGGTGGAATCGCTCAGCAGAGCCAGCACGCCGTGCTGACCGTACTCGGCCAGCGTGGACAGGTCGGTGACGCCGCAGGCCAGCGGGGTGTAGTCGATTTTAAAGTCGCCGGTCTGGATGATGGTGCCCGCCGGGCTGTCGATGGCAAAGGCCACCGAATCCGGGATGGAGTGGTTCACATGGATGGGCTCAATGGTAAAGCAGCCCAGCTTGATCTTCTGTCTGGGGGTGATCTCCACGAACTTGGTCTTGCCTGCCAGACCGAACTCCTCCAGCTTGTTGCGGATCAGGCCGCAGGTCAGGCGGGTGCCATAGATGGGCAGATCAAATTTCTGCAGCAGATACGGGATGCTGCCGATGTGGTCTTCGTGGCCGTGGGTGATGAGCAGGCCCTTGATCTTATCCTTGTTCTGCACCACAAAGGTGAAGTCCGGGATGACCATGTCCACGCCGTACATGTCGCTGTCCGGGAACACAAGGCCGCAGTCCACGATGATCATATCGCCGTTGCACTCGTACACGGTCATGTTCTTGCCCACTTCGCCCAGACCGCCCAGCGGGTAGATGTGGATGGGCACCGCGGCCTCTCTGGGCTGCTGCGGGCGGCGGGGCCGACGGTTATAATAAGGGCGGCGGGTGGTGCGGGGGCGCTTTTCGCCCGTCTGCGCGGCGGGTGCGCCGGTGCTCTGAGCAGCAGCTGCTGCCTTGCTGCGTGCGGAATTATTGGTATTTTCTTTCGACTGTGCCATTCTGACCTCCAAAATAATTACAGCGCAGGCCGTCCCCGCTTGTGGGAACAGCCGCGCTGTGCATGGGAAGCACCTTGAAAAATCGCATCGGCTTCCGTTGGATGCACCGTATAGAATTTATTTCTCAGCGTGTTTTTTGCAAACCGCTGCCTGTTCCGTAAGAGGTTTTGTGCCAGATAGGTCCATCTGCTCGATGCGACCGTGGCTTTTCTGTTGGAACGCCCGGGCACACGCCTGCGGTGCGCCCCTATACGCATTTTGTTAGGATAAGTATAGTATTTCCCGGCGTTTTTGTCAATTCCAAGGTTTGGCAGCTCCGGCACGGAATATACATTCGCACTTGACAGAAGCCGGAAAATAGCGCTAAATAGAAGCAACTCATTTTAGAAGGAGAACCGCATGAAGCAGGTCGAAGTGTACACCGACGGCGCATGCAGCGGCAATCCCGGCCCGGGCGGCTGGGGTGCCGTGCTGCGCTACCGTTTTAACGGCAAAGTTTACGAAAAAGAGCTGAGCGGCGGCGACGACAGCACCACCAACAACCGCATGGAGCTGACAGCCTTTATCGAAGCACTGCGCCAGCTCAAGGAGCCGTGTGAGGTACGGCTGTGCTCCGACAGCCAGTATGTCATCAATGGGCTTCAGAAGGGCTGGGCCAAAAACTGGCAGCGCCGGGGCTGGAAAAAAGCAGATGGCTCCCCTGCCCTGAACCCGGACCTCTGGGCACAGGCACTGGAGCAGGAAGCCCGGCACAAGATCACCTATGTCTGGGTCAAGGGCCACGCAGGCCACCCGGAGAACGAACGCTGCGACCAGCTGGCCGTGGCCCAAAGCAAAGCACATGGAGGGAGGCAGGGAACATGAGCGACACATTTTTGCCCGGCAGTGGGTTCGACACCTACGAGAGTCAGGATAAGGTTCTGGTGCAGATGGACGGCAGCAGAGAATGCGCCGTAGCTGTGCGCATTTTACAGCAGCAGGGCTTTGCCGTGGCGGGCGCTGCCGTGCGGCTGGCAGCAGAACAGACCGCCGATGCGGAAAGCGCCAAAAAGGCAGCAGAGGCCCTTGGCATCGAGTGCATCGTGCTGAACGCCGAAGCACTGGCCGGGCAGGACGCAGACGTTCTGGGCGAAGGCGGCACGCCGCTGTTTGCCGCCCTGCTGACGGCTGCAGACAAGCTTGGGATGCAATATGTGGCAACCGCTCACCGTGCCCGGGTGGAGACCGGTGCAGACGGCGTATACACCGTCTGCGCACCCGCAGGCACCGGCAGTGATGACAGCACGATTCTTGCAGCTCTGCCGCAGGAAACGCTGGCACGGCTGATCTTGCCGCTGGGCGATTTTGCCCCGGAAGATGTGGCGGAGATGGCCGAGGATTTTAAAGTTTAGCGGAAACATTATTTTTATATTAGAATTCCGGAAAATCTGCGGATTTTCCGGAATTCTTTTTTCACAGGCAAGGCCGCTGCGGCACACGGCATCTGCTGTTTTTGCTTCCTGCGGAAACAGCCGCACGGCGGCAGAAATGCATTCTGCGGTTCGGACCCCATTCCCGTGAAAATGAAAATCGGAAACATCCGCAGATGTTCCCGATTTTCGCATTATCAATATAGTTTCCGCTGAATATGGCGCAGCGCACGCGGAGCCATTCCAAATCGTTTTGTCAGTTCTGGGGATGCACGATATCGCGCCAATCCAGATCGCCGCGCTCCAAGCCGTGGATCAGTACCTCGGCAGTGGCAATGTTGGTGGCCATGGGGATGTTGTGCACATCGCACAGGCGCAGCAGCGTCATTTCGTTGGGTTCGCTGGGCTTTGCGTTGATGGGATCACGGAAGAACAGCAACAGGTCGATCTCATTGCAGGCGATGCGGGATGCGATCTGCTGGTCGCCGCCCTGCACACCGGCCAGAAAGCGCTGCACCTGTAAGCCGGTAGCTTCTGCGATCAGTTTACCGGTGGTGCCGGTCGCTACCAGTTTATGCTGGCTCAGGATGCGGCAGTACGCCGTACAAAACTGAACCATCAGCTCCTTTTTGGAGTCATGCGCAATGAGTGCAATCGTCATCCGTTACCCTCTCCTCTTCCTAAACGATTGGAACGCTTTTTCAAAAAAGTCCTTTGCTTGAAATGATATCACAAAATCCAATCTTTTACAACTGGTTTTTATACAAAATATTCAATTTTGTTTTCTTTTCCAGTCCCATGTGGTTCAAACCGACGCTGCAGCGCCCTTCCGTCTGTCCGTTTTGTCTCCCGTTTTCAGTTCTCCGGCGCAATGGCATCGGGGTTCTGCTCGGTGTCTGCGGCGGGCTGCTGCTCGTCCTGCACGGCAGGCTGGGCTTCCCCTTCTGCTGCCGTTTCCGGCGCAGCGGTGTCTGCGGCAGGTGTCATCTGTGCAGGCTGGGCTGCGGCATTGCCGGTGGTCTGGCCTGCAGCGGCCTGAGCTGGGTCAGTGGTCTGCGCCTGATCTTCCTGCTGGGCCTGCTCGGCTTCCTTTTCCGCTTCAGCCTGCTGGGCAAGGCTGCCATCCTTCAGGGCAAAATAGGCATTTGCAATGTCCACCACCAGATCACCGGTACGGGCACCATAGCCGCCGTACTCAATGCTAATGCCAATGGCGATCTGCGGATCATCCGCCGGGAGGTAAGCCACCATCATGGCGTTCAGATAGTGCTTACCGGGCGCATAGGTCTCGCTGCGCTGAGGTGTACCGGTCTTGCAGGCGATCGGCACCGGATAGCTGGAAATTTTGCCGCTGATGGTGCTGGGCACCTGCTTCATGCCCTGCCGCACCAGCTCAAAGGTGTTGCCGGTGCCTTCGATCACATCCATGACCTCGGGCTTGGTCTCGCTGAGCACCTCGCCGGTGTTGGTGTCCAGAATGGCCTTGACGAAATGGGTGCGGTAACGGGTGCCGTTGTTGGCCAGCGTTGCCGCGTAGGTAGCCAGCTGGATGGGCGAGACCACCGTGTTGCCCTGACCGATGGCGGCCTGCACATCCAGCGATGCCGTATAGTTGGAGTCGCTCTTGGTGGTCAGACGGCCCACGGCCTCGCTCACCTCCACACCGGTGCGCTGGCCAAGACCCAGCTTGTAGGCATAGGCATCGTACACATCGCTGGTCAGGCGGCGGCCAACATCATAGAAGAAGATGTTGCAGCTCCACTTGATGGCCGTTACCACATCGATGTTGCCGCTGTGGCCATGGCGGGTACAGCGGGGGTGGTAATCCTTGAAGTAGTTGTACACGCCGTTGCAGTAAACGGTAGAATACTGGTTGATGAGGCCGCTGTCCAGTGCAGCCACCGCCACGGCGGGCTTGAAGGTAGAACCCGGCGTATACAGGCCCTGCAGTGCGCGGTTGAACAGCGGCAGGCTCGGGTCGGAGCTGTACTCGCTATAGTTGGCGGCATACAGGTTCTGGTCATAGCTGGGATAGTTGGAAGCAGCCAGCACACTGCCGTCCTTCACGTCCAGAACCACCACCGCACCGGCGGCAGCTTTCATGGTGCCGGTATTGTACACGCGGTTGATCATATCAATGTTGTCCGCCAGTGCCTTGTCCACGGCACGCTGGAAGTTGCTGTCAATGGTCAGCTGCACGGTATGGCCCGGCTCTGGCACAGTGGTGAGCTTTGTATCCACGATCACGCCGTCCGAATTGCGGGTGATGGTCTCCACGCCGTCCTTGCCGCGCAGCTCGTCCTCAAAAACGGATTCCAGACCGGAAATGCCCAGAACATCGTTCATGTTATAGCCTTTTTCCCGCAGCGGATAGGTCACCTGACCGTTGGAATCGGTCACCTTCCACTTTTCCGCCGTGATCTTGCCCACACGGCCCAGCACCGCCGGGATGATATCGCTCTGGTCGTAGCTGCGGGCGCTGGTCTCCACGATCTCCACACCCGGCAGCTGCAGGCTGTGCTCCTTGATGGTGGCCACCGTTGCCGCACTGACGTTTTCTGCCATGACAAAGTTGTTCACATTGGAGAACGCCTGCCGGTCCATCTCGTAGTGGATGCCGGCCAGCACACGCTGCCATTCCGGCGAAAAATCCTGCAGATCGTTCTTTTCCACCAGCATTTCCATTACATCGTTGGCGGTGGCGTACTGCTGCAGACCAAGCGTTTCCTTCATGTCTGCCAGCTGCTTCTGGTCGCTGGTGGACGTGTCATCGTCCGTAAAGGCGTAATTGCCTGCTGCGTCCGCCTGACCGATCAGCAGCGTATCATTCCAGCTCTCGCCATTCGCACGCAGCAACTCCACGATCTGCTGCAGCATGGTGTCCAGATCCCGGTCGCCCATCAGCAGTTTGTTGAGGACCACATTGTAGCTGGTGGCCGTGGTGGCAATGCGCCGCCCGGCGCTGTCCACGATATCGCCGCGGGCCGCCGTGACCGTAAAGTTATAGTCGGTGGTGTTGGTGGCCTTGGCCTTGAAGTCGTCGCCGTTGACCAGCTGCAGAAAAATCAACCGCATCACGTACAGGCCCATGATAACACATGCCACTGCAATGAGCAGGATCATCCGGTGCACAACGGTTTTTCGTTCGTTTTGGTTCATCCGCGTTTCCTCCGGCGGTTCAGACTACGCCGTTGTCGATTTTGAATGCGCTGTAAATGTGCCGCACCAGACTGAACAGCACCAGCGACGGCACCAGCGTCATCATGGCCGAAGGCAGCACAAAGGTCAGCCAGCGGCTCAGCGCCCAGCTGTAACCGGGCATGTAGTAGAAGAACAGCCAGTCCAGCGAGAGCACCACAAGGGCCGTGCCGGTGCTGATGAGCGCAAAGTTCCATGTGCTGCCCTGCAGATACACCTGAACCAGCACCGAAAGCGCAAAGCAGAGCAACAGCAGTTCCAGCGCCAGCATACCCACGGTGCGCCCGGCAGTGTAGTCCCACAAAAGGCCGCTCACGGCACCAAACAGCGCACCTGCAAACTCGCCTTCATACACGGCCACAGCCAGACACAGCGGCAGAATGAACAGCGGCTTTGCCTGCCCCAGCTGGAACAGGCCGGGGGTCGTCTGCAGTGCCGCGCACACAAACAGTGCCACCGCGTAGCAGACCCATTTCAGGATCTGGCTGCGGCTGCGCATGCGGCGTGATTCCATACAAATGCGCCCCCCTTAATAGTCGGTAATAACGAATACGTGCTTGACCGTGCGCGGGTCTGCACCCGGGCGCACCACTGCAATGGAAGATTTGCCGCTGACTTCCGGCTCCACCTTCTGCACGGTTCCCACCAGCAGATCCGGCGGGAACACTCCGCCAAGACCGGTGGTGATCACCTGATCGCTCATCTTCGTCTCAGTGGCGCGTTCCAGATTGGTCAGCACGCACAGGCCGTCACCGGCATAATCGGTGCTGCCATTGATAATGCCGTTTTCCCGCGTGCGGGATACCACGCCCGCAGCGCTGAAGCTGGGATGCAGAATGGTCATCACTTTGCAGCTGGTGGTGTCGGCTTCCACCACCATGCCGATCAGATAGCCCTTATCGCTGATCACGGCATCGTTCACGGCTGCGCCGTTCACCGTGCCGCAGTCCAGCGTAAAGCCTCCGAACTCATCCAGTGGGTCGCGGCCGATCACAAAGGCAGAAATATAGCTTGCTTCGGTGTTAGAATCCTGAATGCGGGCCAGTGCCTTGTAGGCTTCGTTCTCCGCCTTGATGCGGTCGTAGTCCACCATCTGCTGGCGAAGCTCGGCATTCTCCGCTTCCAGCTGTTCGTTCTGTTCCATGACTTCATCGATGCTGGTGTATTTTTCCCACACCGAGCCAATGCCGCCGCTCAGTGCCGATGTGACCTTCTGGAGCGGCATCAGCACCACGCCCAGCAGCTCCTGCGGGGCAGCGGTCAGCCGTCCGTTGGCACCGGCATAGGCCATGATGCCCACCAGAAACACCGCCACGGCTACCAGTATTTTAAATTTCCATGTGTCAAAAAAATCCTTCAAGGGAGTACCCTCCTGTTTCGGGTGGATGCCATGCCATAAGAAAAGCGCGGACAGCCCTGCCATCCGCGCAAGAGACATTGTTTGCAGCGGAAATCAGCGCAGACGCTGCGCAAAAGAGCCTTTTTCCGCAAGTGTGGGCCTTGCCCGTGTTACATGTGGCCGCCGTCGGTGTCCAGCACGTCATGCAGGACATCCACATGATCCAGCACCGCACCGGCACCCTTGGCCACGCAGTCCAGCGGGTCTTCCGCAATGTGTACGTCGATGCCGGTCTCGCTTTGGATCAGCTGATCCAGACCGCGCAGCAGTGCGCCGCCGCCGGTCAGGGTGATGCCGCGGTCGATGATATCCGCACTCAGCTCCGGCGGGGTGCGCTCCAGCGTTTCCTTGATGGCGCTGGTGATCTTGACCAGGCATTCAAGCAGAGCTTCGCGCACATCCTCCGAGTGGACGACGATGTTCTTGGGCAGGCCGTCCACGAGGTTACGGCCCTTGATCTCCATGGTCATTTCGGGGTCCAGCGCATAGGCGGAGCCGATCTCGATCTTGATCTGCTCTGCGGTGCGCTCACCGATCAGCAGGTTGTACTTGCGCTTGATGAAGGCGATGATGGCCTGATCGAACATATCACCTGCCATGCGCACGCTGCGGGAGGCCACGATGCCGCCCAGAGAGATCACAGCGATCTCAGCCGTGCCGCCGCCGATATCCACGATCATGCTGCCGGTAGGCTCGCTGATGGGCAGGCCCGCACCGATGGCTGCTGCCATGGGTTCCTCAATGACGGACACCTGACGGGCACCGGCCTTCAGGGTAGCTTCGCGCACAGCGCGGCGCTCCACCTCGGTAACGCCGGACGGGATGCAGATGACCACGCGGGGGCGGGAGAACATGCTGTTGCCGCATGCCTTCTTGAGGAAATTTTCCAGCATGTTGGTGGTGATGTCAAAGTCAGCGATCACGCCATCCTTCAGCGGACGCACAGCCACGATGCTGCCGGGGGTACGGCCAATGACAGCCTTTGCCTCGGCACCCACACAGCGCACCTCGTCGGTCTTGGTATCCACAGCCACGACCGAAGGCTCCCGCATGATGATGCCCTTGCCCTTCATATATACCAGAGTATTTGCGGTACCCAGATCGATACCTACATCTTTAGAAAACAGGCCCATTGTAAAAATTCTCCTTATGCTTCCCATTTTATCTATAGCGCCAGAACATCCGGCAGCCCTTTTGTGCCGCCTTTGCGCAGAATAACACGGTTCTATTATAGCCGCAAGGCAATGATTTCTCAAGCGTTTGCGCAAGTTTTCTTCGTTTTTTCCAGTTTTATCACACAAAATGTGCCAGCAGCTGTACGGTGCGGCTCACCGGCAGACCCATGATGGTGTAGTAGTCGCCCTCAATACGGTCCAGCCAGAGGGCCGCCCGCCCCTGAATGGCATAGGCACCGGCTTTATCGTAGGGTTCGGCGGTGGAAGCGTAGAAATCGATTTCCTCTTCACCCAGCGGGAAGAAGGTAACGCGGCAGCTGTCCACAAAGCTTTCAGTGCGCGCACCGTCCGAGATGCACACGCCGGTGTGCACCTCGTGAGTGGCACCGGAAAGGGCGCGCAGCATCCGCTTTGCATCCTCTTCGCTGTGGGGCTTGCCGAACACCTCGCCGTTCACATCCACCACCGTATCACAGCCGATGACCACAGCGCCCGGATGCTGGGCCGAAACAGCAAGGCACTTGCCCCGGGCCAGCTGTTCCACCAGATGGGCAGGCGTAGCGGCCTGCACTGTACTTTCGTCAAAGTCGCTGACGCAGACGGTGAAATTGGTGGTATATAAGGAGAGCAGCTCCCGCCTGCGCGGGCTGCCGGAAGCTAAGATCAGGTTCATGATTCCATCTCACTTTCCGGTAGAGCCAAAGCCGCCCTCGCCGCGCTGGGTATCGCCCAGCTCTTCGGCAGGCACAAAGGCAGCGGTGTACACCGGTGCAATGCACAGCTGGGCCACACGCTCACCGGGCTGAATGGTGTAGGCTTCCCTGCCCAGATTGACCATGGGCACCTTCAGCTCGCCGCGGTAATCGCTGTCCACCACGCCCACGCCGTTGGCCATGCACAGGCCGTGCTTGATGGAAAGGCCGCTGCGTGCGTACACCAGTGCCACGCTGTGGGGGCCGGGCAGCTCGATGGCAAGGCCGGTGGGCACCAGTGCCCGCTCCATGGGGGCAAGGGTGAGCGGCGCGTCCAGTACGGCGCACAGGTCGGCGGCAGCAGAGCCGGGGGTTGCGTAAGAGGGCACCTTGGCACGGGTGTCCAATACCTTATATTTTACTGTGATGGGTTCCATAGTATACCTCGTTTTGATTTTATAGCAACTCCTTCAGGGAGGGAGCTGGCATTGCGTCAGCAATGACGGAAGGAGTTTCAGTTCGTACCTTTAAAATACAACCCACGGGTAAAATCACCTTCAAAGGGTGCATGGGTGCGGATCATCTCCAGAATTTTGGCCGCTTCCTCCCGGCTTTCCAGCGTGAAGTAAGCCACACCGTAGTCCACCGTCAAAGCGCCCGGCTTATCCCCCATATAAATAGGTACAGGGTTATAGATGGTGCGCACACCAAGGCCGCACCGCACTGGGAACTTCTTGGCCTTGCGGTCGGTCAGCACGCCGGTCTTGTCGCAGTGGGCGCAGTCGTGGATGTTCTGCAGCGGGCAGGCACGGGTGATCATCAGCGGCATATGGCCGTACACCAGCACGCCGGTGGGCACCGGCCTGCCGTTATGGGTGGGCGCAATGGTGCTGATGTCGCTGTCCTTCACCTCGGGCAGGATGAGCATGGAGCCAAGGCCGTTGTCCGCGTAGAACTGCGCGGCCAGCTGGTTCGTGATGTTCAGGCCAAAGCTTCCGCTCATGGGCAGGCCCCGGCACAGGCGCAGGTGGGCGATATTGCTCACCTCATAGCCTGCAAAACCGGCATCCTGCGTGGCCGCGATGCGGCGGGCGGTATCCTCTTCCAGCTTGCCAAACATGACCCGGGGCAGTTCCAAAAGGGTCTTTGCCCGCCATTCCCGGGGCACGCGGTCGGCCTGCGCAATGGGCAGGATGAGATACTCGATGCCGTCAAGCGCCCGCTCCGGCACCTGCTCCCAGCTCTCAAACCGGGCACGCAGGGTACGGTGGGGCGGCAGGGTGCGCAGCGGCAGGGCAGGCACATGCTCCTCGGTGGTGGGCCACGGGCGCAGCACTTCCCGTTTTTTGAGCAGGGCATCCAGCGCTTCACGGCGCAGCTCGTTCACCGCACTGCCCGGGATAAACCACGGCCCGCCGTCCATTTCCACGGTAATATCCTGATCTTCCACCGCAAAAGGCGTGCCGCCGGTCTTGGCAAGGCTGCGGTGCAGGCTTTCGGTGGGATCCGTACGGGCAGGCTGCGGCTCTGCATCCCCATAGGCAAAGGCCTTGCTGCCGTCTGCATCGGTGACAGTGAGCTTTTCGCCGCCCTCTTCAATTTCCAGCTTCATCTTTACCGGCACGCGGCTGCGCTCACGGCGGTAAAGCTCCCGCAGCATGGGCAGGGTCTTTTTGGTCTGTTCTGCATCTGCTTCGCTGCGCACGCCGAACATGGTGCCGTCGATCTTTCCATCCAGATAGCCGGAGGTGAAGCCGGAACGGCTGAAAGCATTCTTCAACAGGTCGCGGTCGTAGGCGCGGCCCTCGCGGCCTGCCAGACAGGCGCTGACTGCCGCCGCCACATACTCCGGCGTGCGCAGACGGCCCTCGATTTTTGCCGATGCCACGCCAAGCGCCTGCAGCTTGTCCAGCTTATCAATGACCGAATTATCCTTTAAGGACAGGTGGTGCAGGCGGCCTGGCTTGCCCTCCGGCAAGGCATTTGCCTCAAACGGCAGGCGGCACGGGCCGGCACAGGAACCGCGGTTGCCGCTGCGTCCGCCCAGAAAGGCCGACATGTAGCACTGGCCGCTGACGCACATGCACAGCGCGCCGTGCACGAAGCACTCGGTCTCGATGCCGCAGTGCTTTGTGATATGCTCCACCTCGGGCATGCTCAGCTCACGGGCCAGCACCACGCGGGTGAAGCCCAGCTCCTTGAGCTCCAGCGCACCCTGCAGGCTGTGCACGCTCATCTGGGTGGAGCCGTGGCGCGGCAGCTGCGGTGCAATTTTACCGATCAGCGTTGCCACTGCCAGATCCTGACAGATGACCGCATCGGCACCGCTGGCTGCAACGGCACGGATGGCCTGTTCCAGCGCGGGCAGCTCGCCGCCATAGACGGTGGTGTTCAGCGCCACATGCACAGCCACGCCCCGCGCATGGCAGAAGGAGACCGCATCTTTCAGCGTATCCGCGTTAAAATTGTCGGCACTGGTGCGGGCATTGAAACCCGAAAAACCCAGATACACTGCGTCGGCACCGCTGAACACAGCGGCACGCAGCATTTCTTTGTTGCCCACCGGGGCAAGGATCTCGATCTTTGACATACTTCTCCTTTATCCTGTAAACGGCTTATTCTGCCTTGTCCGCTTCGTCCTCGGCAGCAGACTGCTGTGCCGCCTGCTGGGCGCGCTCCTCGCGCCGGGCTTCCTTATTGCGCATCTTTTCCAGCTGTTCGCGCAGGGCGGCAGCTTCCCGCCGCAGCACCTCATTCTCTGCTTTGACCTTATCTTCCGCCAGCTTTGCGCGGGTGGCATCCGCAATGTAATCCTGGATCTGGCTGCGCATATTCTCAGCACTGCCGGTGCTCTTGCGGTATTCGTCCAGATAATCCATGGCGCAGAACACCGCCGCCTTAGTCACCGAAAGATTCGCATTGTCGTCCAAAAGCTTGGTGATGTCTTCATCCAGCTTTTTCGCCAGCGACAAAATATATTTTTCCGGGTCCGTCGTAGCAATGGCATACGGCGTACCTGCAATGTTCACCCGTACCTTGTTGACCATATCTGTTTCCCCTTTTTATCCTTTTCTGCCCGCAGCGGGCAGTGATCTTCTGATTTTTGCCGGGAAACGGCACCGTTCCCGGTACCGTTTTGGTGTCTTGTCACCCGCCGGGCGAGTTACCCGGCACATTTCTCCCGGAGTTTGTCCCCGAAAATGTTTCGGAACACAGCTTTCTTTCTCTATTATAATATAAATAAGCATCAAGAAAAAGTGTATTTTTTGAAATTTTGGCATATTTATCAGAAAGTTCAATAAAAAAATGTCAGTTACGGAAAAAATGCCCTGATTCCTTGCATTTGTCATTCTGCCATATTATAATATCTTTGTCATGTTGGCGGCAGAGCAAGTGAGGGAAAGTGCCTGCAGGCGCCAATTATTTCAATTATTTTAGCAAAGCTGAAAACTTATGCGGATAGGAGTACCTTTATGACATCGAAAGAATTCGGTAAACTTCTTCAGGACAAGCTCACCAGCGAGTACGGCGTGGAGCTGAGCGTTGCTTCCAACCAGCAGATCTACCGCTCTCTGGCTCTGATCTGCCGCCAGATGATGAGTGAGAACCACAAGAAGTTCCAGTCCAAGGCCATTGGCACCGGCACCAAGCAGGTGTATTACCTGTGCATGGAGTTCCTGATGGGCCGCAGCCTGAAGACCAGCCTGCTGAACCTGGGTCTGGACGAGGTGGCAAAAAAGGCCCTGTCCGACGCTGATATCAGCATTGACAGCATCTTTGAGGAAGAGCCGGATGCAGGTCTGGGCAACGGCGGTCTGGGCCGTCTGGCTGCCTGCTATCTGGACGGCATGGCCACCACCGGCATCTGCGGCACCGGCTACTCCATCCTGTACGAGTACGGCATCTTCAAGCAGAAGATCGTGGACGGCTGGCAGCAGGAGCGTGCCGACAACTGGCTGCCCGGCGGTCAGGTCTGGCTGAAGAGCCACCCCGATCAGGCTGTGGAAGTGCGCTTTGACGGCGAGATCCACGAGAACTGGGACAACGGCTTCCACTATATCCAGCACACCAACTACAACAGCGTCATGGCTGTTCCCTCTGATATGTATGTGCAGGGCTACGACGGCAAGGGCGTTGCAAAGCTGCGCCTGTGGCAGGCAAAGGCCCCGGACTTTGATATGTCCAGCTTCTCTCTGGGCAACTACAACACTGCAATGAGCAAGAACGCCAATGCAGAGCTGATCTCCAAGGTGCTGTACCCCAACGATAACCATGTTGAGGGCAAGATCCTGCGCCTGCGCCAGCAGTACTTCCTGTCTGCCGCATCCATCGGCGATATCGTCCAGAACCACCTGTCCAGCTATGCGACCCTCGAGAATCTGCCCGACAAGGTGGCCATCCAGCTGAACGACACCCACCCCACCCTTGCCATCCCCGAGATGATGCGCATTCTGCTGGATGAGTGCGGCTTTGGCTGGGACAAGGCATTCAACATCTGCCAGAAGGTCTTCTCCTACACCAACCACACCGTCATGGCTGAGGCTCTGGAAAAGTGGAACGTGGACATCTTCAAGATGACCCTGCCCCGCATCTACCAGATCGTGGTGGAGATGGACCGCCGCGCCCGCGCAGAGCTGGAGAAGGTCTTCCCCGGCGACAAGGGCAAGATCGACTATATGGCACTGATCGGCGACAATCAGGTGCGCATGGCAAACATCTGCGCCTACACCGCCAACAGCATCAACGGCGTGTCCAAGCTGCACAGTGAGATCATCAAGGACAGCGTCTTCCACGATTACTACCTGTTCAAGCCGCAGGCCTTCAAGAACGTGACCAACGGCATCGCTTACCGCCGCTGGCTGCTGGCCTCTAACCCCGGCCTGTGCAAGCTGCTGGACGAGACCATCGGCGACGGCTACAAGCATGATGCTTCCGATCTGTCCAAGCTGAACAAGTTCGAGAACGACAAGACCGTTCTCAAGCGCCTGAACGAGATCAAGCTGGAGAACAAGACCAGCTTTGCCAACTATCTGGCAAAGAGCACCGGTCAGGTCATCGACCCGAACTCCATTTTTGACTGTCAGGTCAAGCGTATGCACGAGTATAAGCGCCAGCACCTGAACGCGCTGAACATTGCTGCCCAGTACCTGTACCTGAAGGAGAACCCCAACGCCGACTTCATCCCCAAGACCTATATCTTCGGTGCAAAGGCTGCTCCCGGCTACTACATGGCAAAGCAGATGATCCGCATGATCTGCAAGCTGGGCGACCTCATCAACAACGACCCCGCTGTGCGCGACAAGCTGCGCGTGGTCTATCTGGAAGAGTACTGCGTCTCTCTGAGCGAACACCTGATGCCCGCTGCCGAGGTCTCTGAGCAGATCTCTCTGGCAGGCACCGAGGCTTCCGGTACCGGCAACATGAAGTTCATGCTGAACGGCGCTATCACTCTGGGCACTCTGGACGGCGCAAACGTGGAGATCGCAGACGCTGCCGGCAAGGAGAACGAGCTGATCTTCGGTATGCTGACCCCCGAGGTGAACAACCTCAAGCAGGTGGGCTACCATCCCAACGCCTTTATCACGGGCGACGACGTGGCCAACTACACCCTGAACTTCCTGGAGCGTGGCTGGAACGGTGAGAACTTCCACGAGGTGACCGAGAACCTGCGCACCAGCGACCCGTACATGGTCATGGCCGACTTCAAGGATTACCGCCGTGCACAGGCCGACCTGCAGAAGCTGTATGGCGACCGTGAGAAGTGGGCACAGATGAGCCTGAAGAACACCGCCAACAGCGGCATCTTCAGCGCCGACCGCGCCGTGCTGGACTACGCACGCGACATCTGGTACGCTTCCCCGGTGCCCATGGGCAAGTAATTTTCCCTTAAAAAATCCATCTGCCCCGGCGGCGTTTGGCCCGCCGGGGCTTTTTTGAGAAAGGACGACCCTGCTTTGTCTTGTCTGTTCAATAGCTACGACCCCTATTTCAAGCAGCCCTTTGGTGCAGTGCGGGCCGGGCAGTCCGTGCACCTGACCCTCTGCATCCCGGAAGAGCTGGGCTATGTGGACCCCCATCTGGTGATCCAGAAGGAGGGAAAATATGACGTGCCGGTGCACTACCGCATGAAGTTCGACGGCCAGACCCCCCAGCAGAACCACTTTTCGGTGGATGTGACCCTGAACGATGTGGGCCTGTACTTCTATTACTTTGACCTGTATACCGACTTCCGCCGCATCTACCGCGGGCCGGACAACTGCGGCGTTGTCAGCTGGCAGGAAGGCGAAAAGTGGCAGATCACCGTCTACGATGCCGGTTTCCAGACCCCGGAGTGCATCAAGGGCAAGGTGTTCTATCAGATCTTCCCGGACCGGTTCTGCGAGGGCATTGAGAACAAGCCCATGCCTTTCCCGGACCGGCTGTATCAGACCGACAAACACGCCGAACCCTTCTGGCAGCCCAACGAGACCGGCGGCCACCTGAACGAGGACTATTTCGGCGGCGACTTGGAAGGCATCCGCATCAAGCTGCCCTATCTGCGGGAGATGGGGGTGGACTACCTTTACCTCAACCCCATCTTTGAGGCGCACTCCAACCACCGCTACAACACCGCCGACTATCTCAACGTAGACCCGCTGCTGGGCACCAACGAGGAGTTCGAGGTGCTCTGCCGCGAGGCCGCTAAGTACGGCATTGGCATCGTGCTGGACGGTGTGTTCAGCCACACCGGTTCCGACAGCCGCTATTTCAACCGCGAGGGCCGCTACGGCGAGGGCGGCGCTTACCGCGATCCCAGCTCCCCGTACCGCAGCTGGTACGATTTCGACCCGAAGTACAAGGGCGGCTACCGCAGCTGGTGGGGCTTCGAGACCCTGCCCGAAGTCAACGAGGAGACCCCCTCTTACGTCGAGTTCATCACCGGCGTGGGCGGCGTCATTGATACCTGGCTGCGGCGCGGTGCCGCCGGTTTCCGGCTGGATGTGGCCGACGAGCTGCCGGATGAGTTCATCGAACAGATCCACACCGCCGTCAAGCGGGTCAGCCCCGAAAAGTTCCTGCTGGGCGAAGTCTGGGAGGACGCCACCACCAAATACGGCTTCAACCAGCGCCGCACCTACCTGCTGGGCAAGGGGCTGGACAGCGTGATGAACTATCCGTTCAAGAATGCCGTGCTGGATTTCGTCAAGGGCAAGCCCGCCGAGCAGGCTGCCAACGAGATCCTGACCATCTGCGAGCACTACCCTGCCCCCGCCATGGACACGGCACTGAACTTCCTCTCCACCCACGACACTGAGCGCGCCTTGACCGTCATCGCCGACGAGCCCGCCAACGGCCGGGGCCGGGAATGGCAGAGCGGCCGCTGTGTGACCGGCGACGCCTATGAGGAGGGGCTGCTCCGGCTCCGGATGGCCTACGCCATCATCTACACCCTGCCGGGTGTGCCCTGCCTGTACTACGGCGACGAGATCGCCATGCAGGGCTACCGCGACCCGTTCAACCGGGCCTTCTTCCGCTGGGACGCCCACGAGCAGCGTCTGCGCCCCGTTCTGGCACAGCTGGCCCAGCTACGCCACACCTGCGAGGCGTTCCGCACCGGCAAGCTCAACGTCCTGCGGGCCGAGGGCGGCATCCTGCACTACCAGCGCATCGGCGAGGCGGAGACGGCGGAGATCATCGTCAACCGCACCGAACACATCATCGTGGAGACGCTGGCCAGCGGCAAGAGCACCGAAGTGAACCCCATGGGCTTCACCATCGTGGTGGAAGAGGTCGGCCACAACCCGAACCACAGCTACTACGATTATATCTGACCCTCAACGAACAAGGCCCGTGGGATCGCAAGACCGCGGGCCTTGTTTTCTTAAATCAGGACATCTTGTAATCCCGCTCTTGTTATTATATAATAAACGAAAAGAGACCCTTCGTCTCGTTTCCATCTGCAAGGGAGGGAGTATCTATGCCCATCGACCCCATCTTCTGGCTCATCGCAGCCATCGGCTTTCTGGTGCTGGAGGGGATGACCTTCAGCATGGTATCCATCTGGTTTGCAGCGGGCAGCGCGGCCGCTCTGCTGAGCTGCCTGTTCTGGCCGTCGTTCCGGGTGCAGGCGGTGGTGTTCATCGTGGTCAGCATCCTCTGCCTGGCGGCGTTCAAGCCGCTGGCTGACAAGCTGCGCCGGAAGCACACCCCCACCAACGGCGACCGCAGCCTTGGCCGCGAGGCAAAGGTCCTGACCCCGGTCTCCGCCGGAAAGACCGGCCGTGTCCGGCTGGACGGCGTGGACTGGAACGCCCGCTGCGCCACCCCCGGCGACGCACTGGAGCCGGGCCAGACCTGCCGTGTGACCGAGATCCACAGTACCCTGCTCATCGTGGAGCCTGTCCTGACCGAATCATCCACCCACTGAAAAAAGGAGCGTTCCTATGCCCATCATGCTGTTTGTGATCCTTGCACTGGTCTTCGTCATCCTTCTCATCGTCATCACCAACATCGTCATCGTGCCCCAGTCCATGACCTACGTCATCGAGCGGCTGGGCAGCTACTCCGACAGCTGGAGCGCCGGCCTGCACGTCAAGATCCCGTTCGTGGAGCGGGTGGCCAAAAAGGTCAGCCTGAAGGAGCAGGTCGCCGACTTCCCTCCCCAGCCGGTCATCACCCGCGACAACGTCACCATGCAGATCGACACCGTGGTCTTCTTCCAGGTCATGGATGCCAAGCTCTACACCTACGGCGTCAACCAGCCCATTGCGGCCATCGAGAGCCTGTCTGCCACCACCCTGCGCAACATCATCGGTGAAATGGAGCTGGACCACACCCTGACCAGCCGCGATGTCATCAACGGCAAGATCACGGCCATCCTGGACGAAGCCACCGATAAGTGGGGCATCAAGGTCAACCGCGTCGAGGTCAAGAACATCATCCCCCCGCGTGAGATCCAGGAGGCCATGGAAAAGCAGATGAAGGCCGAGCGCGAGAAACG
>ENA-USUJ01001107-USUJ01001107.1-human-gut-metagenome-genome-assembly--contig:-NODE-1107-length-23661-cov-33.533455_pt1 | contig 23661 bp, 17 predicted proteins | sample MGYA00250061_ERZ773398 | MGnify/ENA primary metagenome ERZ773398 (study PRJEB29103, sample SAMN06111992) | human gut metagenome | biome: human gut; feature: ankylosing spondylitis patient; material... | reverse complement strand
ACCGTAACTCCTGAAAAATCTTGTCATTGAAATCGTTCAAAGTCCGTCGTTTATAGACAAACTTACTGCTAATTTTCATGGATTATCTTTTATAATCCGGTATCGTCCGTTTTAGGAATCAAATCTGAGCGCGGCAAACCCGAATTTATTGCCAAGAGTAAAGGGATGTGCTAGAATAGCGTCAAAGCATAACAATCTAATACATATTTATCATATTCTGTGGTGAACTGACACAGAAAGCAAGTTAATTCAAATGTCATAGAATCATGCTTTTAAAATCACAAAACAAATGAATATTTAAGAATGCTAGGACAATGGGGAAGTCTGTTTGTATTCGGAAATGGAGGAAGTGTATTGGGAGAAACACCAGAAAAGATTCAGTGGCACCCTGCATTCTATGCAGCAACTGAATTGGAACTACAGGAAGATATTGAACATTTGGAGTTCACGAGGGAATATAATCTCAGCAAAGAACCGATCCGGATTGATCTTCTGATTATTAAAGAACCGAATAGAGGAATGAAAATTAAAAACGAGATTGGTCATATTATGCGACAATATAATGTGATCGAGTATAAGAGTCCGGAGGATAATCTGACGATTGACGATTTTTACAAGACGATTGGATATGCTTGTCTTTACAAGGGGTATGGAAAACATGTTGATCAGATACCGATTGAGGAACTTACAGTTTCAATATTCAGGGAGTCCTATCCGAGAAAATTGTTTTTGACATTGGCGCAGCAAGGGCATAAAATAGAAGAAAAATACGCAGGAATCTATTATATTTGTAATCTTCCGTTCCCTGTTCAGATCGTTGTAATGAAGCAATTGAGGCGGGAAGGACATAAAAGTCTTAAAGTATTGTCTGCGAAAGCTAAGAAAGAAGATGTTAAGGGATTTTTAAAGGAGACGGAAGAACTATGCAGTCCAAGAGAAAAGCAAAATGTTGATGCAGTGTTACAGGCAAGTGTACGTGCTAATTATGAACTGTATGAAGAAATCAGGAGGGAGTCAACGATGTGCGAAGCATTAAGAGAATTGATGAAAGATGAAATCGAGAAAGATGTAAATGCAGCCAAGAAGATTGCAATAAAGGAAGGCAGAGAACAAGGTATAGCGGAAGGAAGAGCAAAAGGTATAGCGGAAGGTATAGCAGAAGGAAGAGCAAAAGGTATAGCAGAAGGAAGAGCAGAAGGTGAGGCTAATATTATTCGAATTATGAACAAGAATGGACTTTCACCAGAATTGATCGCTACTTCGACGGGAAAAAGCATTGAGGACGTGAACTTGATCCTCGAAGGAAGAGAACTGGAGTTAGTATAATACAATATGAGACAAGCCGTGGAAACACGGCTTGTTTTATGAATGAAAACGAAACGTCATAAGCGCAAAGACGTGAGAAAAAAGAGAACAGGGAGAGAATCATGGCTTTAATTTTTTTTGATATAGATGGAACTTTATGGGATGAAAACATGCAGATCCCGGATGGAACAATTGAGACCTTAAAGCAGGTACAGCAGAATGGTCACAAGATTTTCCTGTGCAGCGGGCGGGCACGCGGCAACATCCGTGATAAGAAGCTTCTGGATGTGGGATTTGATGGAATACTGGCGGCGTGTGGTAATCATGTGGAACTGGATGGGAAAATTGTGTATGAGAATATTTTGTCATCGGAGCTGACGGAGAAGGTGATCCGAATACTGAAGGAATGTCATATGCCGGTGGTGCTCGAGGGACCGGACTACCATTGGATTGATGAGCATGGGTTCGAGGATGATCCGTATGTGATCTATTTATTCGAAGAGATGGGACGAAGTGCCAGAATTTTAAGGGAATATACACCGGACATCCGGATCAACAAGTTTTCTGCGGATGTGCTTCCGGATACCGATTATGACCGGATTAAGGTAGAACTTGGGAATGACTTTGATTTTCTTGAACATGAAGGAAATGTTGTGGAGTGTGTGCCGAAGGGAACGTCCAAGGCGACCGGAATCGAGTGGCTTTGTAAGTATCTTGGAGTGTCGCGTGAGGAGACATATGCAATCGGTGACAGTGTGAATGATCTGGACATGCTTGCATATGTGGGTCATGGTATCGCGATGGGAAATGCGACGCAGCCACCGAAGGAGGCAGCAGAGTTTGTTACCACTGATATCCATGAGGATGGAATCCGCAACGCGATGCTGCATTACCATTTGATATAGTTTTACACCCACAGCCGGGAACTGTCCGCCTGTGAGCGGAGCAAAACTTATCAAAGGAGACAAAGGAAGAATTTACAAAATGCAGGGGAAATACAACGAGAGGAAGTTGGAAAAGTGAAAAGAACAAAGATCTTATGTTCAGTACTTGCTGCAACCATGTTGTTGCAAGTGCAGCCGGTTTATGCAGCACAGAAACCGCTGCAGGAAGAAATTCATTTGCAAAAAGAAAATCTGCAGGAAGCTGCGGATCAAAACGGCACGGATCAAAATGGCACAAATCAAAATGGAGCAAATCAAAATGGCGCGGATCAGAATGGCACAAATCAGGACGGCACAAATCAGGATGGCACGAATCAGAATGGCACAGATCAGGATGGCATGAATCAGGATGGTGCGGATCAGCCCGTCCCGATTCCGTCAAAGATTACCGGACTTCGTACAACGTCACAAACTCAGACAAAAGTTAAAATCGAGTGGAATGCATGTGAGAACGCCGCCTATACGATCTACCGTAAGCAGGGGAGCGGAGCATACCATGAGCTTGCGACGGCAGAGAAGCCTTCCTATACCGATAAGAAAATCAAGGAAGGAAAGAACTATCATTACAAAATCGTTGCATACAATACCCTCAATCAGGAGGGAGAGGCAGCAACGATCGCCTTTTCCAATGCGGCAATCGTAAAGATCGCATCGCAAAAGTATACCTATGCGCAGATGAAGCAGCAGATGAAAATGTTGAAAAACAAATACAGCGATTATTGTGAAATGACGGAGATCGGTTCATCGGTGAAGGGGCACAGCCTCTACGATTTTACCATCGGCAGCCCGGATGCGGATTCTTCGGTTCTGGTTGTGGGAACGATGCATGCCCGCGAGTATATCTGTGCGACAGTGCTGATGCAGGAAATTGAGTATTACCTGAGTAATTACAATTGTATGATCGGCGGCATGAAGCCGGCGGATGTCTTGGAAAACACACAGATTCACTATGTAGTGATGGCCAATCCGGATGGTGTCGAAATCTCGCAGAAATCTTATGCAAGATGGAAATCCAATGCGCGGGGCGTCGATCTGAACCGCAACTTCCCGACTAAGAAATTTGTGTCCGGCGGCACAAAGGGGGCAGAAGGCTATTCGGGGAAAAAGGCGTTGAGTGAGCCGGAATCGCGGGCTATCGCTGTGCTCACGGTGAAGTTAAAAACGAAACAGAAGCTGCAGGGCGTGATCAATTATCATGCGATGGGGCGGATTATATACGGAAGCTGTTCATCAAAGAAAATCGCGAAAGATACAAAAACCATGTATCAGATCGCAAAAAGGGAAACGAATTATATAGCGGCACCGGAGTCCTCAAAGACGAAATCTCCGGGAGGACAGTACCGGGAATATGTGATGTATCTGCTTGGGATTCCGTCGATTACGATCGAAGTCGGAAAGACCTGGGCGCCTTGTTTTTACTATGAATATAAGACAGAATTTTTAAAAAACAAGAATGTTGTTTTAAAGATCACGAAAGCGATTTCTTAAATTGATTAAAAAACGCTCCGCGGGGATGCATAGCCCGCGAAAATGAAGTTTATGCCTGAGCGTACCGCTCGCGCGCGAAAGTGTGCGGCAGGCGCACACTTTATTTGAGACAAGTTGAAATAAATTGCACAAAAAAATACAAATTAGGGTTTACACTATTGCATTATGTTGTTGAAAAAATTATAATAGTTGTTATGCAATAGAGAAACCTGCGTGTGTATAGGCAGGTCATCAGGTCTTGTATGGTGACCTGATATACATGTTAGGGGGAAACATGGATAACTTAGTGGGGGGAAGCCGAAAGAAGCGATTGGGCGATCTGCTTGTGGATGCCGGGGTCATTACACAGGATCAACTGATGCAGGCTTTACAGATACAGAAAACCGAAAAAAAAGGATATCGTCTCGGTGTCGTGTTGATTGATTTGGGAATGACCGATGAGAAACAGATCATGGATGCACTGAAAATGCAGCTGAAGATCGAGAGCATTGATTTATCGACGATCCGAATCCCGGAAGAGATCATCAGACTGGTCGAAGAGTCCGTTCTTCGAAAGTATATGCTGATCCCTTTTCAGTTTAATGAGAAGAATCCGAATCTCCTTAAAGTGGCGATGAGCGATCCGCTGGATATCCGCGCGATGGACGATATATCGATCATCACGGGCTGCCAGGTGGAACGGTATGTGGCCGCGACAAGTGATATTGCTGCGGCGATCGACCGGTATTACGGCAACGCGGAAGCGCTCCGAGTGGCGGAACAGTACACAAGAGAGCGTGAGGAGCAGGCCAAGGCAAAGGCGGCAGTCGAACCGGGGAGCGGCGAAGAAAGCAGCGTGCAGCAGGCACCGATCGTTAAGCTTCTCGCGCAGATCATCGAACAGGCAGTCCATAAACGAGCCAGCGATATCCATATTGAACCGATGGAAAATCAAGTCAGGATCCGCTTCCGAGTCGATGGTGTGCTTCACGAAGCGATGCGGCACGATATCGGTCTGCATGCGGCTTTGATCGCACGAATCAAGATCGTCAGCGGACTTGATATATCCGAGAAGCGCCGTCCGCAGGACGGACGAGCGACAAGTATTGTCGACAGACAGGAGTACGATATCAGAGTATCCATTCTCCCGACGGTTTACGGTGAGAAAGTCGTTATGCGACTTGCGCAGAAGAAAGCGCTTACCATGGATAAAAGGGATTTAGGCTTCCCGGATGACGAATTGGAAAAATTCAATCGTATCCTAAGCCATCCGAACGGTCTGATTCTGGTAACGGGACCGACCGGAAGCGGTAAGTCCACCACGCTTTATACAGCACTCAGTGAGCTGAACGTGGAAGGTGTCAATATTATCACGGTTGAGGATCCGGTTGAGGCCAATCTAAACGGTGTCAATCAGGTGCAGGTAAACGAGAAGGCGGGGCTGACCTTCGGCAGCGCGCTTCGTTCGATTCTGCGTCAGGATCCGGATATCATTATGATTGGAGAGATCCGAGATCAGGAGACGGCGGAGATCGCGGTCAAGGCATCGATCACCGGCCATCTGGTTGTCAGTACCTTACATACCAACAGTTCTGCCAACACGATCACGCGTCTGGCGGATATGGGAGTGGAAAATTATCTGATCGCAGACTCTGTGGTCGGTGTGATCGCGCAGCGTCTGGTACGGCGCGTCTGTCCGGCGTGCGGCGTGGTAAGGGACGCAACCGAAGAAGAGAAAAAAACGCTTGGCTTTGCAGGCAGCCCGAAACGCATCCAGGTGCGCACCCCGGGGCACAAAGAGTGCGTCCGCTGCGGCGGAACCGGCTATTTCGGACGAATCGGTGTCTATGAGATCATGCCGATTACCTCCGATTTAAGACAGGCGATCAACAGGGGTGAGAATGCGGACGTGTTGGAGGAGATTGCACGAAAGCATGGAATGAAAACGCTTCGTATGAGTGCAGTGGAGTATGCACTCAGGGGAATTACCACAGTCGAGGAAGTGCGACGGGTAGCTTACGAAGAGGATGATGAATAAAGGGGTTTTTAAAAATGGAATTATCAATGCACACACTTCTTTCTATCGCAAAAGAGAATCATGCATCCGATGTACATATCACAGTAGGAGTCAGACCCAAATGCCGAATCAGCGGCACGCTCTATGAGATGGATGGTTTCGAGCGGCTGACACCGGCGATGACGCAGCAACTGGTGGAGTCGATGTTTGGCCCAAAGCAGAAACAGACCATGGAAGAGGTCGGCGAAGTCGATTTCGCATATTCCGATCCGAGTATCGGCCGTTTCCGTGTGAATGCCTTTCATCAGAGAGGTTCCTATGCGGCAGTACTGCGTATTGTTGCAAGCGACATCCCGGCGCCGGATCAGCTTGGGGTACCGGAGTCTGTCTTAGGGCTTACCAAGAAAAAGAGGGGACTGGTTCTGGTAACGGGGCCGACCGGAAGCGGTAAGTCAACGACACTGGCATCCCTCATCGATGTCATCAACAAGGAACGAAACGAACATATCATTACATTGGAAGACCCAATCGAGTATTTACATAAACATATTCGGTCGATTGTAAACCAGAGGGAAATCGGACTGGATACGGATTCGTACGGCAACGCGCTTCGTGCGGCTCTCCGTGAGGATCCGGATATCATTCTGGTGGGCGAGATGCGAGACTTTGACACGATCTCCACGGCGATTACTGCGGCAGAGACCGGCCATCTGGTATTTTCGACCCTGCATACGATCGGTGCGGCACCGACGATCGAGCGTATCGTCGATGTGTTTCCACCGCATCAGCAGAACCAGATCCGTTCGCAGCTTGCATCGGTTCTGGAGGCGGTCATCTCGCAGCAGCTGCTGCCGACCATCGATGGCAAAGGCAGAGTGGCGGCGTTTGAGGTCATGCTCGGGACACCGGCGATCAAGAATCTGATCCGCGAGGACAAAGCGCACCAGATCCCATCGATCATGCAGACAAGCAAAAAGCTTGGCATGCAGACGATGGACGAGTCACTTTTCAATCTGTACTTAAAGCACAGGATCGATGGCGCCAATGCTGTCGAGTATGCACAGGATACCGCTGCAATGCAGCAGAAACTGTATTAGGAGGCGGGATATGGCAAGTTACAAGTATGAGATCGTAGGACCGGACGGTAAACCAAAATCAGGCACGATCGAAGCGCAGAATATCGAGATGGCGACCGCGGAACTGAAGGCGGGTGGCAGTACGATCGTATCCATCGCGCGGGCGAATGCGTTCAACAAAGATCTGGAAATCCATATCGGAAAAGCGGTCAGCGTCCGCGAACTTTCCGTCTTCTGCCGGCAGTTTGAGAGTGTGTTAAACGCCGGCGTAACCGTGATCGAAGCATTAAACATGCTTTCGGAGCAGACGGAAAACAAGCGGTTTGCCGCAGCGATCGCGGATGTGCGCGACTCTGTGCAGAAAGGTGATTCGCTTGCGGTGGCGATGTCCCAGCATCCGAAGATCTTTCCGGAGCTGATGATACATATGGTTGCAGCGGGAGAGGCATCCGGAAGCATCGATAAAGCCTTCGACCGGATCGGTGGACAGTTTGAAAAGGAAGCCCATCTGAAGGGACTGATCGTGAAATCGGCGATCTATCCGGTCATCCTGATTGTTGTCATCATTGCGATCGTTGCCATCATGATGATCAAGATCGTGCCGACCTTTACGGCGCAGTTTGACGAAGTCGGCGGAACGCTTCCGGGCATCACGCGTGCGGTCATGAGTATCAGTGATTTCTTTGTACATAAATGGTTTATGATGGTTGTCATCGTAGTGGGCATCGTGCTCTTTGTTAAGTCGTTTAAGAAGACGGAGCACGGAGCGATCCTCTGGGGCAGGCTGATGCTAAAGCTTCCGATGATCGGAAGCCTCAATATCAAGACGGCAAGCGCCAGCATGACGCGTACCTTATCCACGCTGATGGGCTCCGGTATCCAGCTGGTCGATGCGATGGGGCTTGTCACCGGCATGATGAAAAATCAGGTGGTCAAGGCGGCGCTCAAGGAAGCACAGGAAGAGGTCAGCCGGGGTATTCCGCTTTCCAAGCCGCTGGAACAATCCGGCGTCTTTCCTCCGATGGTCTATCACATGATCGAGATCGGTGAGGAAACCGGTAATATGGAGGATATGCTCGACAAGATTGCGGCGTATTACGACGAGGAGGTCGAGATGGCGACGCAGTCGCTGCTTGCAGCGATGGAACCGCTTATCATTATCGTGATGGCGGTCATTGTTGTTCCGATCGTGCTGGCGATCATGATGCCGATGTATAGTTTGTATGACAGCATCGGAGTGTAGAGGAGGATGGAGAAGGTGTTCGTATGATATGATATGATATGATACACGAATTGCTCCGTTGTTGCACAACTTCCGCAATTCTACGCATATTCGGAATCCGTTGATTTTTCAAGAAAATCACTACTTCCTCATATGCGTTGCGAGGCAATAAAGCATAAATCTTTACCTGCAAGCAGGATCGATTTATGACTTTTTGCCTCTTGTATCGTTAGGTTATGACATGCTGCCATGGGCATGTGGTAATAAATAAAAGGTATTTATAAGTAAAGGAGATCTAAGGTATGAAGAAGATTATGGAAATGCTTCAGAACATGAAGGCAAAGAATGAAAAGAAGGATAACAAAGGTTTCTCTCTCGTAGAGTTGATCATTGTTATCGCAATTATGGCAATTCTGGTAGGTATTGTTGGTACACAGGTTATTCCTTATATCAATAAATCTAAAGTAGCTAAGGATCAGCAGGTTTTAAATAGCTTTTCTTCAGCAGCAGTAACTGCATATGCGGAAAATGCAGAAACTATGCCAACTACAGGAAAGATAATAGTTAATGTATATGGAACAAATACAGAAAAGAGTGCTGCAGCAACATTGGCAGCTGCAATTCAGAAAAATACGGGATATGATGGAACTGATGGATTAGCCAATGTAAAAAAACAATTTGCATCAGATGCAAAGACTATGACAGAAGATATTGTTGTTACATTTGATATTGATGGTCATGATGTGACTACCTCAATTAAGTATTCAGGTACACCAAAAGAAAAAGTTGCTGACGTAAAGGCAACATTATAATTTGAAATAATTTTTAGGAGCGAACATTTACCATGCTAACCCAACTTACCATTTTCATCTACACAATTGTATTTCTCTACGGAATCGTGATCGGCAGCTTTTTAAATGTCTGCATTTTCCGCATTCCGAAGAAGGAGAATATCGTGCAGTCCTCGCACTGCATGAGCTGTGGACGTAAGCTGGGCTGGCGTGATATGGTTCCTGTATTTTCGTACATAATGCTTCGGGGCAGATGCCGGCAATGTGGTGCTAAGATTTCCATACAGTACCCATTAATCGAGGCTCTGAATGGTGTGCTGTATGTGATCGTTTTCATGGCGAACGGCTTCACGTTCAGCAGTGTGCTGTATTGTCTCATGACATCTGCTCTGATCGTTATTACGGTCATTGATGAAAGAACGTTTCGGATACCGGTGACGTTTAATCTGTTGATCGGACTTCTCGGGATCATTATGACGGTTTATGATTACCGGCACATCGTATCGCACCTGATCGGTGCTTTCTGCGTCAGTTTGTTTTTGTATGGATTGTATTATTTCTCCTCCGGCAAGGCAATCGGCGGCGGGGATATTAAGCTTATGGCGTATGCGGGACTTCTGCTCGGCGCCAGAAACATACTGCTTGCATTTGTACTTGCGTGCATACTCGGTTCGGTTCTTCATACGATCCGCATGAAAGTAAGCAAACGCAATAACTTACTTGCGATGGGACCGTATCTTTCTGCCGGAATCTATATTGCCGCACTCTGGGGCGACCGGTTCTGGACATGGTATCTTGGCATGATGGGAATTTACTAAAAGAAGTGAAACGTGCACTTCTTTCGTCTGGGCATAGAACGAAAAATATATATAAGACAATTGCGTTTGGAAAAGAAAGTGTGAGAGCTGGTGATTGTTTTATATATGTTTTTCCATGTATATTTGGAACGAAAATGAGGGGGAAGAAAAAGTGGCAAAAAAAGTGATCAGTATTGAGACCGGAATCCAATGGACCAAGGTCGCTTTGGTCGATTACCGCAAGAAAAATCCACCGGTACATGAGGCATTTGCCTTCCGTACGCCGGAGCATGCGGTGGAAGACGGATACATAAGAGATAAAGACAGTCTGGCGCGAGCGTTAAAAGAAGAACTTGTGCGCCGGCAGATTGTGGAAAAAGACGTTGTATTTACGTTGTCCTCTTCGAAGGTCGTTACCCGCGAAGTGATGATTCCGTATGTCAAAGATAACAAGATCAAGGGGATCATCGATGCGCAGAGCCGCGATTATTTCCCGATGGACATCAGTGGCTACACGATCAGTTACAGCAAGATGGATGTCGTTGAGGATGACGGGAAAAAACAATTAAAACTTCTTCTGGTCGCAATCCCGGATAATCTGCTGGGCAACTATGTGTCCTTTGCCCAACTGGCAGGGCTGAAGGTGGAAACCTTTGATTACATCGGCAACGGCTGCATTCAGCTGATGTGTGACAGCTTCGTAGATAACGCGATGATCATCCAGCTGGAGGAGCAGGCGACCGTTATCAGCATTTTAGAGAACAAGAAACTTGCGTTCCAGCGTGTGACACCATACGGATACGGTGCAACCATTTCCACAGTGGTGGATCATCCAATCCTTGGAATCGATGATGAGGAGAGGGCATTTGATTTCCTGTTGGAACACAATGTCATCTTTAATAAGCCGTCGATGCCGGACAACGGAGATCCTGCGCAGCAGGCAATCGATCAGGCACAGGCGGACGAGGCGTATGAGGATCTGGCGGAGTCGCTCCGGTATCATCTGCGCATAGCCAATACGGCATTGGACTATTATCAGAACCAGGTAAAACAAGAGTTCGTCGGAAACGTCTATCTGGTCGGCGACGGATCGCGTTTTGCGGGAATCCATAAGCTTTTTGCGCAGGAGTTACCGCTTCCGCTGCAGAAGATTGATTTTGCAAAGATCATCGATCTGAGAAATCAGAATGGAGTAAATGACAAAAAGAAAGCCGGAAAGAAAGAGCATCAGGATTATACCGACCCGGTATTGGAGGAGAGCAGCAACACCAGACAGCCGCGTGCAGCCACGCCGGTCGGATTCCTTTCTGTCATCGGTGCCGCCGTGCATCCGCTTGATGCGAAACCGAAGGAGATGCAGGCGGCAGATTCCAAGAAAAATGATCTGCACACGGCATATGTACTGCTGGCGGGATCATTACTGCTTAGTCTGCTTTTGATCCTTGGATCGAGCGTGCGTCAGCTGATTGCCCATTCCGAGCATCGTCATCTGACGGATCAGTTGGAGTCGCTTGCCTATGTGCAGCAGACCTATGACGAGAGCAGCCGCGTGCAGCAGGAGGAGCAGGTTTATGTCACAATTGATGACGCAACCAGGACAAAGAATGAATATCTTCTTCCTTTGATCGAGCAGCTGGAAGCAGAACTTCCGAGTGCAATAAAAGTAACCAGTATGCAGACGGATGACAATCTGATCACGCTGAATATGACGGCGGATCGAAAGATTACGGTTGGTCAGATGCTGCTCAATTTCCAAAATGTGACATTACTTACGGATCCTTCGATCCCGTCCATGTCGGAACAGACGGATGAGGAGAGTGGAAGCAACGAGTGGACTTATACAGTGAATGCATATTATGCAGATGTGCAGGAATCGGAGGAGCAGGCAGATGAATAAGATAAAAATTTCAGATTCGGATAAGCGGCTTTTGATCATATTCTTTGCAATCGTGATTCTGGCGTGCTCTTACTTTTTCATCTTCAATAAAGGAATGACGAAGGCGAGCGAACTTGAGGCACAGAACGAGCAGGACAGTGCCAAGGTGCAGCAGATGCAGCAGATGGAGGCTTCCCTGCCGCAGGTAAAGGAAAATATTGAGAATATGAAGCAGACGCAGGCGGACATTATTGCGAAGTATCCGTCCGATATGACGACGGAGAAGACCATCGAATCGCTGCAGGATTATGAAGACCACAGCAGTGATTTCCATATCACGGATATTACATTTGCGATGAACATGCCGCTTGTGGGAGCAGTCGATACGACAGCAGCGGACGCGTCCACAGATACCGCGGGAAATGTCGCCGGATATTATGCATCGATCGGAATCCGCTATGAAGCAAGCTACAACGGATTAAAAGAAATGATCGCATATGTCAATGCGTTTCAGGACCGCACAACGATTACGCAGTTTACGGCTGCGTTTGACGATGCTACCGGAAAACTGACCGGTGAGATGACACTGAACATGTACTATATTACGAATACCGGTAAAGAGTATGTTCCTCCGGTATTTGACTTCATGCCAAAGGGTGTATCGAATATCTTCGGTAAAACGATAGAACGTTCACAGGAAGCTTTGGGGGATCCGTACTAGGCGAAGCATAAAAAGACCGGAAAGGAGGCTTTCGGATGAAAAAACAAAAAAATCAAAGGGCTTTATCCAATGCCGGTTTTTCATTGCTGGAAGTCATTCTTTCGATGGCAATCCTTGCAATCCTCTCGGTTCCGCTTCTGTCGTATTTTACGCAGTCCATGAAATATAATGCGAAGATGGCGGATAAGCAGCACGCATCGAATCTGGCGCAGGAAGTGATGGAAAATCTGAAAAACCAGCCGCATCTGGTGCAGAATGTGACCGCTGCGGGACTTTCGGTACCGTATCTTACGAATCAGGGATATGTTTCGACGGGATACACACCTACGGATCCAACCAGCACGGTGATCGGTGGAACAGAAAGCTTTTATGGTCAGGCGGACCTGATCGGCGAGAAGTATGATGTCACGGTAGAGGTCAGTACAAACACAAATGAAAATGTCAGCCAGATGCCGCAGATCGATGGAATCGATGACACGAAGGACGTTGTGGCATTGGAAAATGATCAGATGCAGGATGCATTAACGTATTTTGCAGCAGAAAATGCGCAGGCGGCTGCGCTGTCCGCAGAGGAGGAAGAACCGCTACAGGTGATGAGCACAGAGGAGATTAAGGCGCGGCTGAAGCGCACGATTTCGATCACGGTACAGAGTGCGTATGTCCGTGTGGCATGCTTTTATCAGTGTGAGGGTGTACCGGGCGTGGATGAGACGGAGCAGTATGACTGCAGTGATATGGCGGAGGAAGATATCCGGAATGTCGAGCATATCTATCTGATGTATAAGGTACAGCAGAATAAGTATAATAAGGATTATGTACAGCTTCAGTGTGAAGCCGGGGTGACGGTTCCAAAGCTGGTGATCGTCTGCCAGAACATTGGGGAAGTCAATACAAATTACGCTTTGACGATTTCGCCGAAAAATGGTTGTTCGATGCCGGAGATCGCCTCGAATCTGGGACAGAAATCCTATGAAAATCCGGCAGTGAAAAATGCCGGAAAAATCTTGCAGGATTCCTATCAGTTGAATAATGTGAAGGCTTTGGTGGAAAAGGAACAGGGGATCCGAAAAGTAAATATTGAAGTCAGTGTATACAAAAAAGACAAGGGCGATGGAACGGATAAGGACGATTACCGCTACATTACCGTTGATTCAGCGAAAGGGGAGTAGCGATGAAAAAGAATTCTTTTCATAAAGATGATCGCGGGGCTTCCCTGCTTGCCGTTTTAATACTCATGGTGGTTGTCAGCGCGATCGCAGTGGTGATCACAAAGATCACGATCGTGAATATCCAGATGAAGGAAGTCGAGCGCGGTACGAAGAAGAATTTCTACAGTGCCGATGCAATCATGGATGATCTGCGCACCGGTGCAAGGGAGCAGGCAGAGACGGCATTGGAAAATGCGTATGTGGATGTGCTGCAGCATTATGTGGACTATACGAGCGGCGGCAAGAATGCGCAGGATGTATTTAAACAGAAATATATGAACGGTCTGGAAAATTATTTTGCCGATCCGATGAAGACACCGGTCGACACAACCAATCATGAGGGAAACGTGGTGTACCGTGTTGCGGGATACGATACCGGCAAGGTAAAGGGGTGTATTCTGGATGGAACGCAGCAGGATTGTTTTGTTGCACCTGCAGATCCGAAATATGAAATTGATTATGGAGCCGGCACTTTTACCTTAAAAGGTGTCCGGGTGGTCTATAAGGATGCACAGGATTACGAGACTACGATCACGACTGATCTGGTATTTTCCACACCGGATATGAATTTTTCCGGTCAGAGTCAGGTAAAGGAATTTATGAAATACGCTTTGATCGCGGATGATCAGATCAACGTAAATGCACCAACGGTCGTAGTGGACGGAAGCGTGTATGCGGGGGCTGGCGGCATTGTGGCTTCAAGTAACGGAACCGGCGAGCTGAATGGCAGGATGATCCTTACCCGTGGCGATATTGTGGCGGATATGGGATCGGCACTTAAGGTCGGAAACGGAAATTCCTCCATCTGGGCGGAGAATCTTATGACAACCGGAAAAAGCACTGCAACACTGAACGTGAACGGAAACATTTATGTGGCGGATGATCTCGCGCTAAATGCAAAGGAGAGCAAGGTAACGCTTCGGGGAAATTATTACGGTTACAATTTCCAGAAGAATTACGGAGCGGGCGATACGGTTGCAACGGATGCCGACTTTAGCAGTGCAATCATGATCAATGGAAAAAACAGCTCATTAAATATACAAAATCTTAACTATCTGCTGCTTGCGGGAAGAACCTTTATCTCACGCGGGAACAATTCCAGTAACACGGATATTCAGATGGGTGAGTCGATCGCGGCGAGAACGAACCAGCTGGCTTACTATGTTCCGGATAAGTATGTGAAGGTGGAGAGCACCGAGGGCGTTGTGTTAAAGTGGAACGATGCGCAGAAGGTCAGGATCGGTGAAACGGAGTATCCGATCGGTGAAAGAGACTATGCCGCGTCCATCCAGGTGGATCCGGTGAAGCTTGACGGCTGGTTGAACCATGCGAATCCGATTGTACCTTACTATTACACCAATGGTGTCAATTATTATCTGAATTTTAAGTCGCAGCAGGATGCGAATGAATTCTATGCTGCGTATTATGCCGGAAATACTGCTAAAGCAGGCGGGCTTGCCGGAACCTATCTGGATAAGGATGCCTTAATTATCGATGAGCATAATCATATGATCATGACGCTGAGCGGAGATATTATGTACCGGACCAGGTCGGAAGAAATGTTTCGGGAGAAGGCGGTAACGATTGAACCGGACAATTGGAAGGACTCTGCGGGGCGTATGTGGGATTATTGTTCGAAGCTGGCGGTAAGTTATAAGTCTTTGGAACTTGGGCTAAAAGTATCCGGACAGTCTGTGACACCGGATCAGGTACGCTTTAGCGTGGCGGATGAGAGCGGATATGAAAAAATCGACAAGTCAATCGATCCGTTATTTGACAAACTGATTGACCGCAGCGCATTGCAGGAGGAGATCGCAAAACACAGGAATCCGGGAGATACCGAATTCACAGTGTATCATCCGGCAGACGATGTCTACCTGATCGATAACACCGGTGTGTATAATCTTCCGACTTCGATCACAAAGGGCATTGTTGTGGCAACCGGAAGCGTCAAAGTCAGCGGAAATTTTGAAGGGCTGATCATTTCCGGCGGTAAGATTACGTTTGATGCGAACGTGCAGGTAAAAGGCAACAAACTGCTTGTCTCGAATCTGTTTAAGGATGATCAAAGCCGCAAGCCTCCGCTTTTTTCCAAGTTCTTCCGTGATTGCTCCGGCACGGCTGCCGGCAGTGTGTCCGGCCAGCTGGATCTGGATTCGTATATCAATTACGATGAATGGAAGAAGAACTAAGGGGTGCGCCGATGAGAGAGCGATGGTTAAAAAAGAAAAGACGGCAGGATCAAAGAGGAATTACTCTGGTGGAGATCATTATCGTGATCGCAATCATAGGAATACTGGCGAGCACGGCGGTCATGATGATCGGACATCTGCATTATGCGGATACGCAGAAGGTCATGAAGACCTTGGATGCTTCGTTGAATCAGCTGCAGGTGAAGTCCATCAGCAAAAGCGGAAATTACTATCTGTATATTTATCATCTGGACAATGGCTATTATGAGCAGATATTGCCGGATAATCTTTCGGCTTTTGATGGGACGAAGCTGACGAAGGACGGAACCAAATTATCGAACAATACGATCAAACTTTGTCAGGACGGAACAGAGCTGGCGGAGAATGGTTTCATGAAGATCGCCTATACGAAGCAGGCAACGTTTGACACCGCCAATACAACGGTGCAGACGATCCTGATCGATGGTGTGCCAAAATACAGTATCCGGCTTGTGATGGATACCGGAAAGCATTTTGTTGAGTCAAATTGATTGTTAAAAATGATGCGTTTATCAACGTGATATGAAATAGGAAGCAGAAGGCAGAAAGGAAGTGGTTGTGTGAATCGGGATCAAAGAGGAATTACGTTTATCGAACTGATCATTGCGATCGCAATCGCTTCGATCATTATGGTTGCCGCAACCATGTTCCTTGGTGCGGCACACAAAAATTATAACAATGCGTCTGCCCAGATTGACCTGCAATCCGAATCACAGATTCTGATGGAGCAGATCGGTATGTGGGTGATGGAAGGAAACCGGGTGGAAGCATTGGATCCATCGACTTCCGGTGCACAGGGAATTGTCATCTATCGGATTCCCCGCAAGACCTCGGTGGAGAACCCGAACGGAGCCGCAGCACCCGAGGCGGCCAGTAAGCGTGTGATCTGGCTATCGGCAAGCGGAAAGAAACTGTACACAAAGAAGGCTGCTGTGGCAGATACAGAAAGTGACACAACCGTGATCGACGCAGATGTGGATGAAGTGCAACAGAATCTGCTCGGAGAGTATGTGACGGCTTTTACAGGGACGGTCGATGCCTCTTCGCAGGCATCCGTTACCGTTTCGTTTCAGATGGAATATTTAAAACAAAAATATGAGATACAAAACGTGTTTAAATTGAGAAATGTACTGCGATAAAATTGCAAAATGACAGAAAACTATTTCGGCAAAACTGTGAGTGATCAAAAGGGGCTTAGATCCCGGATAAGGAAGGGGCGTTCATATTGAAAAGCGTCAATCGGAAAACAAAAATGCATAGTCCGCTTACCGGAGCAAAGAAGAAAATCGTATCTGCAGCCTGTGTGCTGGGGATCGTTGCATTATGCCTTGGCGTGGTCGGATATCAGAATAAGCTGAAGGCGGACGAGAATCTCCCGGTTGTGACAAGAGGCGTGGTGGATAAGATCAATCAGATTCCGGAGTCGAAGCGTGATATGTATGATGCGGATCAATCAACGTATGATCTGGGAACAAAAGAGAACCCGTTTTTTATTCTGGAACTTGTTCCGTATGATGAATATGGATCGTTTGGTTATAATATCGGAGGCTGTGAGCCGACTGATGTGCAGAAAATGCGTGGAACCGGAAAAATCGATACGCTTGGATCCATGAACATGTGCGATGAAAAGCGGATGGATAAAACCTACTTTTTTGAAGATGCGCAAGAATTAAAAACAACAGAGTTTGAACATCCGCTGGTAAAAGAAGATATCGTGCAAAGCTTTGACGGATATTATGAATTGGTTGAAGCCGGAGAGGGTGCTTTCCGACAGAATGAGGATGGTACCATCGTAAAAGCGGACGGGGGAAATATTATCTGGCATACCATTTATGATCTGGAAAAGCAAAAAGACTATCCTAATCAGGCTTTCCAGGGAAAAGATGAGCCGAAGAAAATCCTTACAAATGTCGGAGAACGCATTTATACGGTAAGGGAGAGTTCTCCGGATGATCCGGTATATTCGGTGGAAGGATATTACTATTATAAAAACAATGAGAATTTTTTAAAGCATTCCCTGAAACTGAGTGACGAGGCAGCAGCAAAGTATTCGGTTATTATTAAAACAATCACACCGAAGGAGCTGAATGCAAATCCAAGTTGGGCAAAGTATGCGGATTTATATATCGTATCGGCATCCTGTGCGGATAACGAGTTTAAAAACATGTGGAAAAAGTATAATCGTTATCATCATACGTCTGCGGTAACGGATTATAAAAACGGCTTTGAGAATACGGACAGCGATAAGGAACGTGATATTTCATGGGAAGTCGCAAAAGAGATGTATGACAAGATAACTGCAGATACCAATTACGCTGCAATTATGATGACGGCAGAGTCCTATAAGATCACAAAGTGGACGAAGGTTATGCTAAGCCTTTTTGACTGGAATTTAAGACCTTCGGGGGATACTTTTTCTTATGATGCATCGAATAATAATATGTATAAGCTTACGGTTATGCTTCTTTCGATGAAACAGGAATTGTTCAAAAAGTTATATCTGGATAAGGACAATCCGCTTATTTCGAATGACGGAAAATTCTTGCTGCAGACGGGGGATGCGCAGGAGTATTGGAATATGTTTACGTTCCTTCCTACGAATGCAAGAACAACGGATCCGGAAGTAAATTACAACTGGTACGGATATTTTACTTCTATGGATAAATGGAATGATTACCAGATGGCAGGAAATATTGAGGCAAACCGTAGATACATCAACAATCGTATTTATATTGGCGGCGACGGCGGTGACATCTTACGAAATTATCTGCAGGACGGTCTGAATCTGACAGATAAGACCGGAACGAAGTACACGGATTTCCAGGACTTTATGGACAATGCGGACAAGGCAACGCCTGCGGATGCGGTACGATATGTTTTGGGACAGAGAAACAATACCAATAAGATCGAGGGAGATTTGAACGTCTTAGATATTGAACCTTGTTACGACAGTAAAAATGGTTATTCGCTGACAAAGAATTATATTTATATGATGGTGCCGGATCTGGAGGGTAAGGTGAATATTACCCATATGACGACTGCGGAATTTATCGGTACAGCGCAGGATCTGAACAGTACCTATGATCTGATCTTTCTGGGGCTGGATGACGGAGCATATAATAAAGCCGGAGATGGAAAAACCGTATGGAATGATTCTTCTATGAATGGTAAGATTTATTTCCATACGGGCGACAAGATGACAGCGGCAGAATATTCAAGCGATAACAGAAGCCGTTCTGTTAAATTCCTGACAAAAGGAACCAAATCAGGAGATACCTGGACATGGAAGAATGTGGATAGTGCGGAACTGCGGTTTTCGGGAAATGACATTACAAGATTAAAAGAAGAAGAACTGAAGGATTTTGTAAAGTCGGGGAAACCGGTTGTGGCTGTGCCGTATCTGTATCAGCGGGATGAAACCCGTATTGACCAGCATTCTAATATCTGTGATTTTGTAAAGAGTGAGATTGATCAAAAGAATAAGGGCGATAACAGCGTCCATTTCTACCAGACAAATGATGTGACAGGCATCAGGGAGTGTATGAAGCAGAAGAAGCCGGAGGTGTTATTTACGCAGACTCCGAAGCTGTATAGCAGCGAGGAGAAGACGTATCTGGATGTAGACAGAGTCGGAAGATCATTGCTGCAGTTTGGTTTTCAGGTCGACGATCCGGAAAGTGCTGCCTTCCGGTGTAATGTATATCTGGATCAGAATCAGGACGGAAAATTTTCAGAAGATGAGCTTTATTATGAAGGGGAAAAATTTGCTGCGGATGGAAGCAGGAAGGATGTTACCTGTAAACTGTCAAGACTTTATACGGGATTGATCCAATGGAAGATTGAGGTCTTTTGTGATGAGAATCCATCGGTACGGTTTACGCAGACCGGCTGCTCTGCTGCGAGAAACCAGACCGGTCAGAAAAAGAAGATTAACGTACTTCAGATTTTACCAAAGGATGGATCTTTCGATGGAAAACTTGATCTGAGTACAAATCCTCTGTTTACAAAGTATTATCATACGCTGGACGATTATGATATCACAGTTACGACGGAAACACTCGATACATTTAAAAAACATTTTAATGCGGATAGTTTCACGACAGAAAAGTATCAAAAGGTTAACAGTGATCCGGATTTCAAGACACCGGACTGGATGAAGGTGTATCGAAATTACAATATGATCATTGTTGGATTTGGCGATACGTATGGTGGTGTCAATATACCAAACGATCACGGAGAAATTGATTTCCTTAAATTCTATATCAGTCAGGGTAAGAGCGTGTTATTTACACACGATCTGACCTCAATGCACAATATTAGAAGTGATGACTTTGGTTACTCTGCCAATACCTATCTGCGTGATACGATGGGTATGAATCGTTATAAGGCTATCAGCAGAAATCTCTCAGAACGTGAGCGGCAGGAGCTGGCAGAAAAACCGGATAATGCCTATGACAGTGTCACGGACATCACTGGTAAGGAGCTGGATCAGAAGCAGGGATTTACATACTATGCCATGAAGCGACTTGGCTGGAAAAATTCTAATTCGGGAACGGATTGGAATATTCTGAAAAATCAGAAGATGCCGTATCAATATCTGATCAAGACTCCGGATAGGAAGGAGAGTATTTGTGGAGTCAGTGACTTCACAAGTAATACCGGTTTTAATAATAACAATGATCTTATTACAAAGGTCAGTCAGATGAATCAGGGACAGATTACACAGTATCCGTTCAAAATTGATACGATGTTTACGGTTTCGGAGACGCATGGACAGTGGTATCAGTTGAACATGGAAGATCCGGAGGTTACGGTATGGTACTGTCTTGCTGATGATAAGAGAGCTGCTGCATGGCAGGGGACGGATAATAATGGTCAGGGAACCGGTGCAACCTACGGTGTTTCACCGAATGATGCTGCAAATAATTATTATATCTACAGTAAGGGAAATGTTTTTTATTCCGGAGTAGGACATTCGACGATTACGCAGGAAATGGAAGCTAAGCTGTTTATTAATACCATGATTGCTACATATCGGGCTTCCTATGTGCCTCCGATGGTTGAAGTGCTGAATGAGAACGCGGTGATTACGGATCTGGAAAATCTGTCGTATGACATGAGCTTTACGAAAGAGTATAGTGAGGATCCGGATGAATCAGACTGGGAAACAGTAGGCGTGGACGAAGAGGATCCGGATTTCGTGAAAATTACTTTCTCTCCGGAGGAATTGAATGCAATCAGCACGAAGCTGGATTGCTCAATCTATTATAAAAATGAGAGTGGCGATCCGGTATATGTTGACAGGATCTATGATTGTACAACAAATGAGGAGATTCCAACGGCTGATCCGGAAATGATTGAACAGAATCAGACATATAAGACGGTTGAAGATGGAAAGGTGATTTTTAAGAATGTAAAAAATATGAAGGAATATTATTTCCTTTATCCGAAGAAATACTTAAGCAGCTGGAAGGAAAAGAAGGACGACACGACCGAAATATTACATGATGCACAGAGGGAGGTTGTATTTCAGATCAAGAATAATAAGAAAGATGAATATGGATATACAAGGCTTAATATGACCGGACAGATGCTATTCCTTCTTGACTGATCCTGCTTTATCCGGGCAGTCAATTCATGAAACATATAAAAAAAATATAAAGTTTAGATATCACTGTTGACATTGAAAATCAACAGTGATATTTTATTTACAGAACAAATTAGCACTCGAACTAAATGAGTGCTAGTAAAGCAAAAGGAGGCTATTTAACAATGAAATTAATGCCATTAACAGACAGAGTTGTATTAAAACAGTTAGAAGCAGAAGAGACTACCAAGTCCGGAATTATTCTTACCGGCACGGCACAGGAGAAGCCACAGGAAGCTGAGGTTATCGCAGTAGGACCTGGCGGAATGGTTGACGGTAAAGAAGTGGTTATGCAGGTGAAAGAAGGACAGAAGGTTATCTACTCCAAATATGCAGGTACAGAAGTAAAACTTGAAGGCGAAGAGTACATTATCGTAAGACAGAACGATATTCTTGCAGTCGTTGAGTAATATACAGTAACCGGTTTGAACGCGAATATCGGTGGCGTTCAGATCAAAAGTACAGTTTGATAATCAGAAAATGATTTTTAAAAAATAGGAAAGAGGTTCATTATCATGGCAAAGGAAATTAAATACGGATCAGAAGCCAGAGCAGCACTTGGTGCAGGCGTTGATAAATTAGCAAATACAGTAAGAGTAACGATTGGACCGAAGGGACGTAACGTTGTTCTTGACAAATCTTTCGGTGCTCCGCTCATCACAAACGATGGTGTGACAATCGCTAAGGAGATTGAGCTTGAGGATGCTTTCGAGAACATGGGCGCTCAGCTTGTTAAAGAAGTAGCAACAAAGACAAACGATGTAGCCGGAGACGGAACAACAACCGCTACTGTTTTAACACAGGCTATGGTTCAGGAAGGTATGAAGAACCTTGAAGCAGGTGCTAATCCAATCGTTTTAAGACGTGGTATGAAGAAAGCAACAGATACTGCTGTTGAGGCTTTAAAAGAGATGAGCCAGAAGGTTACAGGTAAGGAGCAGATCGCTAAGGTTGCTGCTATCTCTGCCGGTGATGAGGAAGTTGGTAATCTTGTAGCAGATGCTATGGAGAAGGTTACAAACGACGGCGTTATCACAATCGAAGAGTCCAAGACAATGGAGACAGAGCTTGACTTAGTAGAAGGTATGCAGTTTGACAGAGGTTACTTATCTGCTTATATGTGCACAGATATGGATAAGATGGAAGCTGTTCTTGATGATCCATACATCCTGATCACAGACAAGAAGATCTCTAACATTCAGGAGATTCTTCCATTACTGGAGCAGATCGTACAGTCAGGTGCAAGACTTCTTATCATCGCTGAGGATATCGAGGGAGAGGCTCTTACAACACTTATCGTGAATAAATTACGTGGAACCTTCAATGTTGTTGCTGTCAAGGCTCCTGGATACGGCGACAGAAGAAAAGCAATGCTTGAGGATATCGCAATCCTTACAGGCGGTCAGGTAATCAGCTCTGATCTTGGCCTTGAGCTTAAGGATACTACACTTGATCAGCTCGGTCGTGCAAAATCTGTTAAGGTTCAGAAAGAGAACACAGTTATCGTTGACGGTGCAGGCGATAAGGCTGCCATCCAGGGACGTATCAGCCAGATCCGTGGACAGATCGACGAGACAACATCTGAGTTCGACAAAGAGAAGCTGCAGGAGAGACTTGCCAAGATGGCAGGAGGCGTAGCCGTTATCCGTGTTGGTGCTGCAACTGAGACAGAGATGAAGGAAGCAAAACTTCGTATGGAAGATGCTTTAAATGCAACACGTGCAGCGGTCGAAGAAGGAATTATCGCAGGTGGTGGATCTGCTTACATTCACGCTTCCAAGAAGGTTGCTGAGCTTGCGAATACTCTTGAGGGAGATGAGAAGACCGGCGCTAAGGTTATCCTGAAAGCACTTGAGGCTCCATTATTCTTCATCGCAGCGAATGCCGGATTAGAGGGCGCTGTCATCATCAATAAAGTTAAGGAGTCTGCTCCGGGAACCGGATTTAACGCAGCTACTGAAGAGTATGTTGATATGGTTGCTTCCGGAATTCTTGATCCTGTCAAGGTTACAAGAAGCGCTCTGCAGAACGCAACATCTGTTGCATCTACACTCCTTACAACAGAGTCTGCGGTTGCAAACATTAAGGAAGATGCTCCTGCAATGCCAGCCGGCGCAGGCGCAGGAATGGGTATGATGTAAATTAAGGTTTGCCGCGCTCAGATTTAATCTCAAACGGATGATACCGGATTATATATAATCTACGAAAATTAGCAGTAAGTTTGTCTATAAACGACGGACTTTGAACGATTTCAATGACTAGAGTTCTTTCGGAGTTACGGTATCGAACCATACGATTATTTTGTTCAGGAAAATTTGCAAGTTAACTTCACCAACGATTTTGGATAGTTGGCTGAGAG
>ENA-USUJ01001106-USUJ01001106.1-human-gut-metagenome-genome-assembly--contig:-NODE-1106-length-23667-cov-9.015812_pt1 | contig 23667 bp, 46 predicted proteins | sample MGYA00250061_ERZ773398 | MGnify/ENA primary metagenome ERZ773398 (study PRJEB29103, sample SAMN06111992) | human gut metagenome | biome: human gut; feature: ankylosing spondylitis patient; material... | reverse complement strand
TAGATAAAGAAAATCCCGAAGTTTCAACGACTTCGGGATTTTGCTATGTCTGGAGCGGATGACGGGAATCGAACCCGACAGCATGAGCTTAAATCCTTTGAAAAATCAATGCTTTTTGAGGAGTGGTGTAAAAAATGGTGTAAATCACGTGCTATAGAACGCTTTCATGTTCTTTATATCTTGCTTTTCATCGTCTTTAGAAAGCTTGATGTATATCTTGTGAACTGTCTCCAAATCAGCCCAACCGCCGGTCGCCATTGTCTGACGCTCAGACCATTTTAGATGATATGCGAGTGAGGCGAAACTTCGGCGTAAACCATGCATCCCCACAGGCGGTAAACCGTGTGCAATGCATATGCGGTTAATTTGATAGCCCGGTGTATTTAACGCGCATTGCATATATGGTTTATCGGATGCGCCGTCATATTGATTAAGCAACTCAGCCAAACGAGGTATCATGATAGGTACTTCGCGGCGCGACGATGTGTTTTTGTTCTCTTTTTTTGATACTGGCTTATAATCCTTATCATATACTATGCTGCCCGAAACAAAAATCACACCGTCTTTGACATGATTGGGCGTTAATGCAAATACTTCTGAACGGCGCAACGAATGTAATGCGAAAAGTGCTGCCATTTCGCATGGTTCGCCGCGAATAACATCAAGAAATGTTTTTATTTGCTCATAATCAAGCCAAGGAAGATCGGCAGATACAACTTGCGGTAAAACTGATACATCATATTTAACGTCATTTTTTTCGAGGACAGTTTTGATAAGCCCCCATTCATTTTTTAGCGTTTTAGCCGAAACGCGGCCAGCTTCTTTATTCACAACCGCTTGCCAATTAGAAATTAAATGAATATCAGTATCTATTATTGTCTGAAAAGCATTTTTTTGAATTGTATAATACCCACGCACGGTAGCAGGAGACAAAGCGTTGTCGCGATCAGCGATATAATCATCTATTGCTTTGCGTAACGTTAACGGGGGATATTTCTTGCTGATCGGTACGAACCCGGCGCGAATCGCTTGAGCTTTGGCGATTGCTTCAGCTTCTGTATCTTCCGCGACAATAACGCCCTCCTTACGCAAGTCGATACGCCATTTCTGCCCATGTTTTTTAGGCATGGGTATTTTGATCTCGTCTTTCTTCTTTCGCTCGCGCTGAAGCTTCTCGCCGCAGTAGCAGCAGTATACGGGATGAAGTTCATCCGGTATATCGGCTTTGCATTTTTTGCACTTCATTATTCGCTTTAACCCCCTTAGATATTCGCCGAAAATAATTTTATAGCGAATAATGCCCACAGAGTCAGTCCTGTGAGCTTTTAGCTGTTTTAGCATCGTGGACTACGGTTTTCACCGCAAAGGCGATCAGGGCGACGGCGGCAAGCACCACGATAGCCAGGAACACGGCCAGCACCGTTAAGCCGCCGGAGTGGAACAGACCGATACTTTTAATCTGTATATCAAATATTACATATCCGATGGTTGCGCACAGCAGGATAGCGCATACACCGACAAGGCAGAATACAAGCGGCCTGTAAACGGCGTTCATGCGCTTGTGATGCTCAAGGTTATTTTCCAAGCACGCCGCTTTCACTTCCAATGCATTTATTCGCTTTAGCTGGGTAACGCTGCCCTCTGTGTTTGTTATACCGAACAGTTCGTCCAAGGATAAGCCGAGGGCTTTACAGGTTGCCGCAGAGTAATAAAGCAGCGGCTGCTTCGTAGCGCCGGAGTTGACGGAGCAAATGCTGTTGTAAGGAACGCCGCTTATCCTTGCCAGCTCTGCCAGCGTAAGACTGCTTGAAGCTCTCGCTTTTCGCAGTGCCTCAGGGTACTCGTCAAAGTAAGATTGCATGTCCTCCATTTTTGACACATTAAGCATCTCCACTATTAAAATTTTTTGAAATACACGAGAAATTATTGAAATACACGATGAATTCGGCGAAAACACGAAAATTTCGGGTAATTCCCGAAATCGATTTCGGTTGTTTCTTTTAGGTTTCGGTTATTTCTGCATAGACATTTGTCAAGACAGGTGCTACGCTATAACCGTAGCAGATAAAAGGTTTACAAGGGATATCTGTTACAAGCCCTGCCTACCGGGTTGCAGCGGCAGGCAGGGTGAGTTGAAAACTATGTATTTGCGTTCGCCTGTGCGCGTAATAGCAACGATTCACGGTACTGTTCGGCTGGGGGCGTATCGATAAATTCGACGGACTTATCAAAGTTTTCTTTAACTACTTTTTTAATCTCATCAAGAGTGACGTTAAAGAATTCTCTGCGTTGGTTCACGAAATTCAGCTTGCGGTCTGCAAACGCATTGTGCAGCGCGGCTTCAAGCTTCGGCGCGTCATCGGAAAATATCATTGCATGAATATCAAATTTAAAGGGTACGGACGCATCGCCCAGTTCGTCAACACGGTCTGAGGGGTCAAGGCGGCGGGTCATGCCGATTTTATACACGTTTTCGCCGAACGCGCCGATATTAGATATAATGTAAACGTATCCGGCACGTTGGTTTGCTTCACGGTAATCAACTTCCTTGAACGCAGTGTCGATCTTATCAAGCTCTGCTTCAATATGGGCTTTCTTTTCTTCTATCGCAGTACGGTCTGCTTCACTGGCGGTCGCCAATTGCTTATTTATTTTTTCAAGTGCATTTTGATAGTGCGTTTGTGCTTTGCTTAGCTTCAACCTTTCGGCTTCGATTTCTTTTGCCAGTTTAGCAGCTTCACGTTCTGCGGCGCGGGCTTCACGCTGTTCTTCCTTTTCCTGCTGCTTTTTCTGCTGCCATTCAAACGCAAGGTGAAGTTCGTCAATTTTCAATTTGTAATACTTATTGGTTATGGATACGTCCATAATTCGGCCTAATTTGGATACAACTTCTCGTGAATTATATATGCGCTTTTCGCTGGCCTCGATGTTGTTATACTTGACATGCTCAACAATATCGTCGCACTCGGAATTGAATGCCCGTAGCAATAATTTTTGCATGTCGGAAACCATCTTACGACCGCTTGCTAAACTGCCGTTGACAGTCCACTTAGTTGATCCTAAAACAGCTGCACCGTTCTTTATAGCTTCCTTTTGCTGCGCGCGGTTTTGCAACAAGCGCGCCTTATAGTCATCGGCGCGCATGAAATCATAATGCGGTGTATAAAGGTTGAAACTTTGTAAAAGAACCTCTTCGTTCGTTTCAACAATTGATTGCTTTACACTCTGCAATTCTTTCCGCGCAGTTTCTAAACTGTTTTTTGCTGTAACCAGTTCAGCGTCAATGGATGCTTTCTCAGTTTTGGCATGCTGGATTTGGTCTTCGAGTTCTTTTTGGACTTCGAGTGCGTCGCGCTGTTCATCTGTTAGCATACCACGCAACTTTTCAAGCTCTTTTTCTTGTTTTTTGTTTTGGGGTATTATCAGCATAGTCGCAAGCGCTGCAAAAAACAAAAAGCCTATGAAATTTACAATGTTTAATTTGTCTGAACCAAAAAGAAAAACGGCAGCTATAATTGCAAAAACAAAGCACAAGACACCTTTCAAAGCACCTTTTAATGTGTCCATATTATTCCCCCTTAATTTTAATTACTACACAATATTACCATTGTTGACGGCGAAATTCCACAATTTTCAACAATTTCGGCTGATTGCTTAATAACAGCAATCTCGGCTTGTGTACATTGCCCATATAATCCGTCGCACAAATTGCACAAAAAGGATGTTTTATGTTTGTGCATAACAATACTTGAAATGTTTACGCATTCGTAGTAATATCTTAAACGGACAGAAAACGAATAAATTTATCTATATAAGAGAAAGCACAAAAAAACGGAAGGAGAGCGGGAATGACAGCGAAAGAGGAATTAAAAGAGCTATACGAAACACTCGAAAAATGTGAAGTTAAGAATCTGCCTAAGATCATTGAAATGAATAAGAGACTTATTAATCTTTCGACAGCACAGTTAGAATACATGCTTGAGCTGTCACGGCTGCTGTTTTGCTAATCGCTCAAGTAAGCTTTTGCAGGTTTTCTTATCTTCAGGGGTTAAGGTTATATAAAGCTCGATTACTTCACGCAAATCACTATCAGAAAGCACCATTGCACTTAGTGAAGCTGCTTCGTTAGGGTTAGACTCGATTATCAAATCAGATCCCTTTAAATCAAGCACTTTGGCTAAACGCTGCAAGGTGCTTCTCTTTATATTTACAACTCTTCCGTTTTCATATTTAGCAATAGCGGATTTTTGAACGCCAACAAGATTACCAAGCTCCTCCTGCGTCATGCCTTTTGCTAATCGGGCATCTTTTATCAATTTTCCGATGTCCATTAAGGTCACCACCTTTCGTGTCTTAATAATACACTACTGTTTCCTAAAAATCAAATATTTTTTTAGAAATGAGAAAAATTTTTGTTGACATTTAAAAATAAACGTGTTATATTGGCGGTGTCCTAATCAGACACAAATGTTAGGGCATTGCTTTAACTGATAAAGTGTCCTGAATAGACACAAACAGAAACAAGGAGGTGAGTTTAAACCGTATGAACAGAAAACTTCTAAAAAGCATAATGGCTCTCAATGGTGACACCAATGCGTCGTTGGCTGAATATCTCGGCATTTCCGAACAGTCTGTGTCTAATAAAATAAATGAGAACGGCACGGAATTTAAACAGGGCGAGATATTTAAAATTAAGCTGAAGTACAATTTGGACAGCACTACGGTTGATCGAATTTTTTTTGCTGAATAAGTGTCTAAAACAGACACTATGCGTTACAAGGGAAGAGAAAGGAAGGTAAGCGCATGACGCTATCAGAAGTTGAACGCATGGACGCAACAACGCTGACACCGGCACAGGTGGCAAGTGTGCTGCACTCTGACCCTCAGCTTATCCGCGTTGCGGCAAGGCAGCGCCCGGAGCTGCTGGGCTTTGACGTAATCATCGTAGGCAACCGCGTAAAAATACCGCGTGAGGCTTTTATTGCGTTTATGCGCGGAAGGAGGAAAGATGAATTTTCGCAGATTTGAGCTCATAGAAAAAGACCCCGCACGGATAGAAGAGCTTGAGGCCATCCTAAACCGTGCAGGGCTGAGTCGGTACGAGCTGGCGCTGATAGTTACAGCTCTTCGCATTCGGCCTGAATACTGCTTAGACGATTTCCGTACCTGATCGCGCAATAGCCGAGAAAGTCTTTTAAGACTTCTGCGCCATGAATGTTGTGATAGACCCCTACGATTTCACGATGCGGTCTAAGCCGCCAAACATATAACGAATACAGCATTTTACCCTGACGTACTCCCGATACTTCAAAGTCAAAATCTTCGTTAAGTTTGCGATACACAACACGTTCGCCATCAATTACGGATGCGCAATACGGCTCGCCTAAGTATTCAACCATTTTATCAACAGTCACAGCGTATCACCTCCCGTGTGATTTTACCATATGGGTCGGTGCTGTGCAAGAAAGGAAAGGAAAAGAAAATGACAAGAGAAATAGACAAATTCGTAGTTAAACGGCAGTTGCCGCCGGACAAAATCTATTACACGCAGATATCTATTCGCAAAAGCACCAACGAAATACTCAGGATGATGCAGAACGATACTGGCGCTAAAGTTGCAGACCTGGTTGATGCTATGGTCAAATTCTGTGCGGACAGGCTGGTAGTGGAAGAATGATGATTGCTTTATTTTTTATAGCCGTCATGGGCGTTGTTTTCATCGTCGGCGGCGTAATATCGGCGCTTGTGTGGTTTGCCAACACAGCCGAGGACGAGTGCGCTAAAAGGCGCGAGCGGTATATCAGAGCGGAGGTGCACAATGCCGAAAACACACTTTGACCGTGTGCCGCGCGATCCGCTGAAGGAACTCGTTTTAGGTCGAAAAGCGGCGCTTGATATGTCGCTCACGCGGCTTGCGGAAAAGATGCACATAACGCGTTCACAGCTTAGCACGATACTTGAAAAGCCGTCTGCTAACTGGACGATCGGCAATGCAATCGCGCTGACAGCGGCCTTAGATATTCCGATCGCAGAAATGCGCGAGGCAATAAGAAAGTGAAAGGAGAACAACGATGAAAGAAATTATATGCGCATCACAAGCCGCGCTCGATGCTCTAAGCGCGGACTATAACGGCAGAGTGATAATTAAGTTTGGCACACCATTTAACCGTGCGGTAGTTAAGCGCCGGTTCATATATCCCGTTGTGGCGTGGGAAAACAGCTTCGTCGAGGCGTGGGAAAACAGCTCCGTCGTGGCGTGGGGAAACAGCTCCGTCGTGGCGAGGGGAAACAGCTTCGTCGAGGCGTGGGGAAACAGCTCCGTCGAGGCGTGGGAAAACAGCTCCGTCGTGGCGAGGGGAAACAGCTTCGTCGAGGCGTGGGGAAACAGCTCCGTCGAGGCGTGGAGAAACAGCTCCGTCGAGGCGTGGGAAAACAGCCAGATTATAGACAATGCGCATAATAATAAAATTAAAACAAACGGCAACGCTCGCATAGTTTATACCCCGAAGAACATTGAGGAGTACATAGACTATTACGGACTGATTGCGACTGCCACGACGATTAAGTTGTACAAAGCCGTGCATTTCTGCGGCGGCATATATTGTGCCGATTATGATCCCAAGTTCATCTACGAAATAGGAGGCATCGCTACGCCGCGTAACGGATTTAATGAGGACGACCGCGACAGTTGCGGCGCCGGTATTAATCTTGCACACAAGGCGTGGGCGTTGGCGTATGGTGCGACTTGGAAAGATCTCGCGATTCTCGAACTTGAATGCGAAAAATCCGATGTACTCGTCCCTATAGATAACGAAGGCAAAGTAAGGGCGCGAAAAGCAAAAGTGTTGCGCGAAGTGCCGCTTGAAGAATGCGGACTGCATGGCAAAATAATTGCGAAAAGAAGGGCAAACGATGAATAAGTACACGATCATCATAGCGCAGGTGTGCGCGATTCTGCTGGCGCTGATAGTCATGATACTGCTTGCCCTTGACAAAGGGGGCAACAAGGCCGATGCGGACGGTGTGCCGCCCGAGGTTGATACGCACGGCCTGTGCGTAGTGGAAGTGGCAGAGTCTGAGTACGAGATGTACTTTACCGAGGCCGACGTGATAGCCCTTGCGCAGATGCTATACGGCGAGGCAAGGGGCTGCACCCTATTAAATCAGCAGCAGTGCGTATGGTGTGTCTTGAACCGCGTTGACGATGCGCGTTTTCCTGACAGCATAATCGGGGTATTGAAACAACCGCACCAGTTCTACGGATACTCGGACAGTTTCCCAGTTTGGGATGAGCTGTATGCCGTTGCGCTGGATGTTGTTCAGCGCTGGGCGGCGGAGAAACAGGGCGCAGAAGTCGTGCGCGAACTGGGCAGCGAATATCTGTGGTTCACCGGCGACGGGGAAACAAATCATTTCAGGGGGGTGTACTAATGAACTATACCAAAGCACAAAAAGAAATTTTTGATGCGCTATGCGCAGGAAAGCGGGTATTCCAATTTGAAATTGATGCAAACAATATTTTTGTTACGGCAGATGGATATAAAGGATATATAATCCCCAAAAATCTGATTTGCTTTAGCCTTGAAAAAGTCGCTGAACTAAAGCCGATACCCATAAAAGAGATTATACAAGATCAGTATCGATTAACACTTACGCCGGATTTGCGAATAATCGACGCACGACGCACAGCACGAAGACTTAAAGGCAATGGAAAGAATGTTCTTGTAAATGTCAAATTTCTTAGCTGTTTTCAGAATCCGTATTTTTATCAGGCTGAAAACATGAATACAGGCGTTGTAGTAACAGAACCCGTTTGTCGCAAGGGTAGTGAACTTATAGAAGTTCCAGTAGGTTATTTAATGCCGATACGCGCAACCGAAGTTCAGGGCGATTACTACGATTATGCGGATATGCAGGGAGTTACATGAATGAAAGTTCTTATAGCCTGTGAGGAGAGCCAGACGGTGTGCAAGGCTTTCCGAGCGAAGGGGCACGAGGCGTACAGTTGCGATATCCAAGAGCCGTCAGGCGGTCACCCCGAATGGCATATTCTCGGCGATGCGATAGAAGCCTTAAAAGGTGGGCAGATAACCACGATGGACGGCGTTGCACATGATGTGGGCAAATGGGATTTGCTGATAGCTCATCCGCCTTGTACATATCTCAGCAACGCCGGGGCAAGGCATTTGTGGAAAGATCACCAATTGCAAGCCGACCGGGTATCGCTGGGCATACAGGGCAGGGATTTGTTTATGCGCTTTTGGTGGGCGGACATCCCCAAAATATGCGTCGAAAACCCTGTGCCTAGCAAAGTGTTTTGCCTGCCAGAATACACACAGACTATCCAACCCTATCAGTTTGGGCATCCATACACAAAAAAGACTTGCCTTTGGCTTAAAGGACTACCGCCGCTGATACCGACGCAAATAGTAGAGCCTACATCAACGTGGTGTCCATCGTGGACAAGTCATCAACGCGATAACCAGCATAAAGGGATGTTCACAACGGACAGGGCTAAAAACAGGGCAAAGACCTTCCTCGGCATAGCAAAAGCGATGGCCGAACAATGGGGAGGAATATGCGCCGACCAACAGTAAACAAGCCCTGCCCGTATTCCCCAAGCTGCTTTAGTTGCCCTTGCAGCGATTGCAGAATATCCGGGATGGATGCGGTGCAGATTAACCAGATCGATTTAGGATTTTTGGAAGAAAGGACGAATGATGACAGAAAAAGATTTGACAATCCAAAACCTAAGGCGCGAAAACGAAGCGCTGAGAGCGGAGCTTGAATGGACGGGCAAAGAGATCATGCGCTTACGAAACCAACTTAAAATGCAGTGGATTCCGTGCAACGAGAAGTTGCCTGAGGAATGGATTGACGACGACGATAACACCTACATCAACTATCTAATTTATATGCCCTATTTCAAAGCAGCAGGTGTCGGGGTATATAACGCTGACGAAGAAAGTTGGCTTTTCAGGGGCGTAGAAGTAAAAGTAAGTCACTGGATGCCGCAGCCGGATGCGCCGAAAGGAGTAAACGATGGTAGCCGCGAGTTCTGGATGCAGGAGGTGGAGTGAGATGACAAAACAAGAAGCTGCTGCTATGTTAGTGCAGTTGTATGCAGACTACTCTACCTTGTGCGACAAATATGGGTGGCCTCCCAGTGATGGGATGTCAGAGGCAGTAGCAATAGCTGTGCAGTCGTTGCAGGAGGTGGAGTGATGGTCACATTATTTGTGCAAGTTAAGCCGCTCACATACGAACCGTGCGATTACTGCGCTTTCTGCGACGTTTGCCCGTCGGCTCATTTCTTCCCGTATGGCTACCATGAGTGCGGCGATATGCGAGATATGCGAAAGGAGGTGGAGTGATGGAAAAACAAAAAGGAAGCATAAAAAATGCCGTATGTAAAGTTCGATTAAATACGAGAGAAAGTCAAATCCTTGATGAAATTTGCAAATATTCAGAAGTAACAAAATCTGACGCTATCCGTAGAGCATTAAGGTATTATCACGACGATCAATGCCCTTGCAACACAGAACAAAAAGATATCCTTGACAAAGCCGCTAAAAAAAGTTATCTCAATGGCTTTGAATTCTCCATTCTTATCCAGGACTTGCTTATATCTGAAAACGGATACGTAATTGGTACTGGAAACTGGGAGAATGTGAATGCCGAGGTAGCATTACGTCTGGTTGAAAACATAAAGAAGCATCCAATTCTTTGGAAGCTTTTCTTTAGGGTCGCGTGAAAGGAAATCGAGGTATGGAACAGGAGGGCTGACAATGGCTGAATACATAGAACGTGAAGCGCTGTTACATGACATCGAACAATCGGTGGTATACACGACAAGAGAAAAAATAACGAGCGCAGAAATGCGAGGCGCTCACAAAGTTATCGAGCGTATTAAGTGTGCGCCTGCTGTCCACGAACCGGCAAAAAGCGAGTTTAAGCGCATGGCGGTGCAGCTGGGCTATGCGCCGGTGGTGCGCTGCAGGGACTGCAAGTACAGCTACGAGGGCATAGGCGGTTTGACATGTTCCCACGGTGTTTGCGTTGATTGCGAAGTACTGCCGAATTTCTACTGCGCAGAAGGGAAAAGAAAGGAGCCTGACGAATGACAGCAGAGGTGGCAACAATGCATAAGCCCGAAAAGAGCATTTCGGTTGAAATCTTAGATTTTCTCGATTGGTTTTCATCGGACGAGCCTAACGAATACGAAAAAGGCATCATAACAGGTTTACGCATAGCACAGACGATTGCCGAAATCGTAGAGCGAAATAACGAGGTGAACACATGACAGCAGCAGAAGCGAAAAGGATTATACACCCCGACACTACGTTAGAAGCGCTTGCAGAAACCAAAGGCGATAACGCAAAAGCTGCCGCAGTTGATGAGGCTTGCTTGGTGGCATGCGCTGCGCTTGATAAGCAGATACCGAAAAAGCCGAGAGAAACAAGGTGTGCCTTGATGTGCGCAAGCTGTGGACACAAAATCACCGAAAAAGGCTGTAAAAAGCTAAACAGAAGCTACTGCAAAAAATGCGGACAGAAGATCGACTGGGGGAGTGAAGAATGACAACGCAGGAAGCATATAACCGCCTTAGAGACATTCTACTAAATAATACTCAATTAGCGGAAGCAGACAGGAAAGCAATATGTATGGCAATAAACACCCTTAACAGGCAAACACCAATAAAGCCAGTTAGTCAGATGAAGTTCGGCAAATATGGTACAGTTATCGGCCTGTGCCCTACCTGTGGCGACGCAAATAATTCTGAATCCCCGTACTGCGATGAATGTGGGCAAGCGCTTGAATGGGGTGATACCGAATGACACGCGGGGAATATATGCGCAAGGCGCGATTGGATGCAGGGTTAAGCATCGTGCGGCTAGCCGAAATATCCGGCATAGCCCAAGCCACGATAAGCCTGCTTGAACGCAAATCACTACGCGGCGGCTGGATAGATACAATAGAAATCCTTGCCGATGCGCTCGGACTGAGTATCGACGAATACGTAGGCCATAAGGTGGTGACTAAGCATGGGTAGAAAACAATCGGGGTTTGCAAAGCGTATACGGCACGAATTCGACATAGAGATGCAGCTTTATGTGAATAACCGTATGCAGATGGCCGAAGACGCGGCGTTTATGGCCGCTAATGATATTTTGGGCTTGGGCGCTGGACGCGCTAAGGCGTTCGGCGAAAGATTCGTTATGTATGTAAACGAAATTGCCGAACTGTTCGTAGAAGACAGCGTGGGCGATAAAAGCCTGGAATATTCAAAAACCGTCCTTGACCGGCGCATCCGTGAAATAGTGGGCGAGGATAACTTCTCGCCATTCGATGAAAGGTATGGTAGGCGATAATGGCTAAAAACGTAGGCTGGGAAGCCAAAAGCAACCACGACGGCAGCTACACGGTTACCGTTAACGGCAAACAATATTATTGCGCAGATACGCATGAATTTCTGCACTTTTTAGAAGATATCGGCGAAAGGTGGGAGGATAGTGAAATTCGAAAAAGATGAACGCCGCGAGTTTTCTACCGGCGCTGTAAGGGACAGCGTGACCGGCAAGGGCGATATGATATCCCTCCCGTGGGAAGCGCTCCTGCGGCTGTCTAAGCACTACGAACGCGGGGCGGAGCATTACGGGCGTTGGAACTACACGAAAGGTATTCCGATATCGTCGTTTATCGACAGCGCCTGTAGGCACTTGGCAAAGTATCAGTGCGGTCTTGACGATGAAGATCATCTTGCCGCCGCTGCATTTAACGTGCTTGGCGCGATGCTTATGGAAAACACAAGGCCGGAAATGCTGGACTTGCCTTTAAGAAAGGGAAAGAAAACGTTCGAATATTTTGAAACGGAGGTAGAAACATGAAAAGATTACTATATAAAATACGCATATGGCTGTTAGACGTTCTCGGCGGTGTGCCAAAGCCGCATTATGATTATTTGCACGGCCTACTGCGTAGCGAACGCAAAGACTTCGATGCACTGTGCCACGATTACAATGAAGAAATAGAAAATTACCGCGTAGCAATCCGTGAAATCTGCCGCCGCAGTGAAAACACCTATTACGACTGGTGCTGCGATCAGTGCGCTTGCAACTGCGATAAGCGCAACGGCTGGTGTAACGGTTTTGAACCTGTAAGCTATGGAAAGTGATTGCCACAATTGCCCGGACAGAACGCCGTTTTGCCATATTGAATGCGATAGTTATAAAACCTATTGCGCAGATAACAAGGCCGATAAAGCGGCGAAAAAGGCGTATTTAGAAAAGCATAATGCATCGAACGGCGTATTGATCAACGGCTATATACGCCGAAAGAAAAAAACAAGATTATTCAATGGAAAGAGGACAAAGTGAATATGTATTCTATAGAACGGCCATTAGAGCCGCCTGATTTTCCTGCCCCCGATTGCATATGCCAGGAATGCGACGGCTGGTTTTACGGCAACGATGTAATGTACATTTCCAACGGTCGGCGTTTGTGCCCCGATTGCTTTAGAGAAGAAATCAACGATTTGCCGACTGAAGAACTTGCCGAGCTTATCGGCGCAGAGGTTATAAACGCAGAGGACGCAAGGGAGGTACATAAACCATATGGGAGAATGCGTTATTGTTTACGGTAAATCCGGCAGTGGAAAAAGCCGAAGCCTACTTAACTTCGGCGAGGGCGAGATTTTTCTTGTTAACGTCATCGCAAAGCGCTTGCCGTTTCGAAAAAAATTTAAGTATACGATGGTCAGCGACAATCCTGTTAAGATCATGAACGGGCTGAAAAAGATGCCGGTAAAAACGGCAGTCATCGACGATAGCGGTTATCTAATGACTAACGCTTTTATGCAAGGCCACTCGGCGCCGAAAAGCGGATCAAGCTCATTCGATCTGTATAACAGCATTGCCGATAGCTTTTGGGGACTGCTGATGTTCATTAAAAACGAACTGCCCGAAGATGTCATTGTATACATAGTCGTTCACGAAGACACAAGCGACTACGGCGAGACCAAAATACGCACAATTGGCAAACTGTTGAATGAAAAAGTATGCATTGAAGGCATGGCAACTATCGTGCTGCGATGTGTAGTCCGCGACGGTAAGCATATGTTTATCACGCAGTCTGACGGCAGCGATATAAGCAAGTCGCCGGAGGGCATGTTTGAGCTTGAGATCGAGAACGATTTAAAATTCGTCGATCAAACAATTCGCGAGTACTGGGGGCTGTGATATGGCTAAGTTTGAAAACGGTGTACCCGGTTATGTAGAGGGTACGGCAACCGTCAAGGTATTTTTCCCGATAGACACGACCGGCAAAGCGCACATCAACTGCCGACAGTGCTATTTCTACAAATGCAATACTTACAGGTGCATGCTTAATAACGAAGTGTGCGCCGAGCCTGACAAATATGTGGGTGTCAGTTGCCCACTTGAATATTGAAACAAGAAAGGAACAAGTAAACAATGATTAAATCTTACAACGGCTTTAAAGCAGAACGCACCACAGCGCGTGAAACACTCCCGGCAGGCGGCTATGTAGCTAAGATCATGGACGCAAGCGTTATCGATTACGATTGGGGCAGCGTCCTGAAAATCGATTTCGACGTTGCTGAAGGTGAACACAAAGGCTTTTTCGCGGCAGACTATCGCGCAAACATCAACGATGATAAGAAATGGCGCGGTTGCTATCGCATTAACATCCCGAACGAAAGCAATCAGTATTTCGACAGTCAGAAGAAATCATTTAACAACCTTATAGCATGCCTTGAGGAAACTAATAACGGCTACCACTGGGATTGGGATGAAGCCAAACTCAAGGGCAAGGGGCTCGGCGTTCTGTTCCGTAATAAGGAATGGGAATATAACGGCAATACCGGCTGGACAACCGAATGCTGCGCAGTGGTAACGGCGCAGGACGTGCGCGACGGCAATTTCAAAATGCCGAAGGACAAGCCTCTTAAAAAGACCAACACTACATCTGCTTATCCGGCTGCGACGTTCACAACAATGGACGATGATGATAGCGACCTGCCGTTCTAAAGCCCATGACACCACGCGAAATCGAAGATGCGCTCAGAGGCATGGTGATATTGGTAGATACGCGTGAACAGGATACACCACGCTTCAGAGCGCGATTGGAAAGCATGAACTGCCTTTATGAAAGGTGTAAGCTCGATTTTGGCGACTACTCGGCGAAGTTTTCTGTAGGCGGCGAATGGCTGATGCTAAACGCCGCCGTAGAGCGCAAGATGGATTTTTCGGAATTAGCTCAATGCTTCTGTAATGGCCGTGCACGCTTTGCACGGGAATTTGAACGTGCCAAAGCTGCCGACGCAAAGATCTATCTGCTTATCGAAAATCAATGCTGGGAGGATGCTTATAGCGGCAACTATCGCAGTCAGATGAATCCGCAGGCGTTTGTTGCATCGCTGCTTGCGTGGCTGGCGCGTTACCGCTGCCAGATCATATTTTGCGATCAACGCACAAGCGGCAATCTGATACACGATATTCTTTATCGTGAAGGACGCGAAATGCTGGAAAGGATGATGCTAAGTGAAAGCAAAACATAAAAGCGCATTAATAAAAGATATGCTTGATTTCGCTGTTGTCGCTACAGCTTACGGGCTTGATTTTAATCGCGCCGGTTTTGCAAGATGTCCTTTTCACGCCGAGAAAACGGCATCATTCAAAATCAAAAATCGGCATAGCGCCCATTGCTTTGGCTGCGGCTGGTCAGGCGATATTATCAATTTTACCGGCCAATTATTCAACCTTGATTTTGAACAGTCTACACGAAAGCTGATTAACGATTTTAACTTACCGATAGTGGCCGACCGCAAAATGACTTTACGCGAGGACAGCGAGATCACAGTAACCTATAATGCTGCAATAACGGAATATAACAAATGCAAACAAGCCGAAAAAGAGCTCCAGCAGCGCTATGAGCGCCTTTTATGGGTATATGCTACACTTGATAAGTGGAAGTGCAAATATGCCCCTGAGAGCCCTACAGAGCCTTTAGATGAGCATTACATCATTGCCTGTAAGGAAATCGACGGTGCGGCCTACCGGCTGATGCTATATTCATAAGGGGGGATAGTATGACGAAACTGATTGACTGCAACCAATTAACGGATGAAGCCATAGCAAACATGGACGCTACCGAGCTTATAAACTCCGTTTTGGTTTCGTTTGATATCCCCGACGTGATAGAACGCGAACGCATACAGGCGCTTATGCAGATAAGAGCGGCAGAAGTTGGCGCAAAAGTAGTCGTTAACCGTCAGCTCGGCGCGTACCGTCAAAAAGACAAGCAGCTTGAAGCTGATTTTAAAAAATCACAGGCGCAAGATAGAAATGACCTTAACTTGCGCTTAAATGACAAGGGCGTACCCGTTCCGACTATCGACAATTTTCTTAAAATCATGCGCGGAAGAATGGAATATAGCAGCATTCGTTTTAATGTGCTGCGCAATTCACCTGAGATCACGCATAACGGCGAAATATGCCGATGGTCGGACGCGGATGCGGCACAAAGCCGAAATTTCTGTGAGGCCAATTACGGCCTGTACAGCGACAAAAAACACTCTGACGCTTTACGCATTTTGTGGAAGGAACGCGAATATAACCCGATAAAGGACATAGTTGACACTCTTGAATGGGACGGAGAAGAACGTTGCATACATTTTCTCTCTAAATGGGCAAAAGTCGAGGACACCGCTTACACTCGCGAAGTCAGTCGCCTTATATTTGCCGGCGGCATTAACCGGCTCTATCTGCCTGGCTGCAAGTTTGATGATGTTCCTGTACTCATCGGTGCAAAGCAGGGTGAAGGCAAATCCACGCTTGTTAAATGGCTTGCCATTAACGACAGCTATTTTTCCGAAGTAACCGAAATGGACGGCCAAAAGGCCATAGAGCAATTAGAAGGCGCGTGGATATGCGAGGTTGCGGAGCTGCTTGCGCTTACCAAAACGAAAGAGCAGGAGGCCGTCAAGTCCTACATAACACGGCAGCGCGACAAATACAGGCCGCCTTACGACGTTAACGCAATGGAGTTTCCGCGCCGTTGCATCTTTATAGGCACGACCAACAATGAACAATTCTTGCGCGACAAGACCGGCAACCGTCGTTTTTATCCCGTAACAGTCAACAGCAATGGTTATGACCTACACGATCATGAGCAGGAATGCCGCGATTATATCATTCAATGTTGGGCAGAGGCGCGTGTAAAATTCGAACGCGACGAAATGCCAGCTTTCGCAGATCGCTCTCTGCTGTCCGAATACAAGCATGCACAGGATGAAGCAATGGAGGATGATTGGCGTATCGGCGTTATTGAAAAGTACCTTGATGAGAAGTCGCCGGGCGATACCGTATGCATTAAGGAGCTAAAATGTGAGGCGCTATTTCCTGACAGCGATTTCCAAAGAGACTTAACGCCGAAAGAGACACAAGAGATTTATCGTATCGTCGCTACAATACCTGAATGGACAAACATTGGTAGAAAATATACCGCGAAATATGGTCGGCAAAGATGTTGGCAGAAAAAAGTGGGAGCTATCAAGAATATCAACGAATTACCTTTTTGACGTTTTGCACAATCAAAATACGTTGGTTATACGTTGATTTTGTGCAAAAGTCACAGCAAAAACGGGGCAGGGTATAGACCTGTCCTACCCCTGTCCCGTACCCTGTCCCGTGGCTCAATCCCTTGAATTATCTATCTTTTTTCTCTTTTACAGGACAGGAGGACAGGTAAAGTAATATAAAAAGAGTATTCCGTAAAATAGAGTATGGTGTACACCATATAAGAAAACGAAACACTTATATAGGGAAACCGCGTGCCCGCCCGTCCCCTGTCCTGTATTAAAAAATCTAAAATCGGAGGTGTTCAAAATAGCCAATTTGTCAATAACTGCAAATAACATCATCCTGCAAGCGGCTCAAAATTTGCCTTTACAAGGCGAACGATCACCGGCTGACGAGCTGCTATATTACCAAGCCCGTGAGCTCTACGACCTCCACGCTAAAGGCATGATAACCGCCGCTATAGGCGCTGAACGCAAAAACAAAATCATAGCCGCCTATATAATCAATTCAAATCGTGAGCAGCAATATACTCGAAGCAACATGCAAATTGCAGAATTCTACAAATCAATCGAGGCCGCCGGTTGTAACTATGCCAAGAACAGAACAATCGAAAACGCCGATCAACTATACTACGAAGTCTATCATATGATACCGAAAGGAGCGAGTATATGAGTAGGCCAAAAATGACCAAAGCAGAAATTCAGGAAGCGCTTGAAGGCGTAGGCGCTATAGCGGAAGTGTGCGTGGTTTTTTATCATGCCGCGTTAGATGCCGGTGCTAACAAGTATGAAGCGGCAGAGCTGACACGCGCATACATAGCGGCATCGTTTACAGGCCGCGTCGGTAATACAGAAAGGGAACAAAATGCCTAAATACAAATCATCAATATCACCGCGTGTACGGGGTATGGTGGAATGGCAGCTTGAACATTACCGCGAATACAAAGATGAAATACAGCAATATTGGGCTGATATGATACCGTCGGCAACACTAAAGTATACGGACGGTAAAGGCGGCGGGGAAGTCAGCCGGGACACTGAAAACACCGCGCTTCGTATTGCAACATCCCCTTATTTGGTGCAGACGGAACGCAGCTGCAAGGCGATTGAGTATGTGCTTAAAAATGCCGATGACATCGATAGAAAGCTTGTGGAGCTTGTTTATTGGAAGCAGGCTTACACCGTAACAGGTGCAGCGCAAATTTTGCACGTAAACCAAGCAACAGCTTACAGGCATATAAACGATGTGCTTTTGAAGATAGCACTTGAGCTGGGATATGTTTCAATTTGAAAAGAGATGCAAAAAAGATGCGAAAAAACAGCCCATAATCTGTGGTAAAATGATATTGTGGAAATGTAATAGATAGACTATTTGTTATCTCCTTATCCCTCTTTTCCTTTCCGGCGGTGGGGGCGGCTCGCGGATATTTTCTCTATTTTTTGTCATAGGACCTCCTTTCCTTCCTTTCTTAAATTCCACGTTCCCTTTCCGCGCTCCCGCCGCGAGTAAGCAGGCAGCTGAAATATGCTGCTTGCTTATTTTATAACTTTTTTCAGGTAACAGCCGAATGAGTGAAGCACTTAAACGCATGGCAGCAGAATACCGCGCTAATGCCGGTTTGCTGCTTAAACGCATAAACGAATTAAAATCAGAGCTTGCACGGACTGGTTGCAAGACGTCCGACTGGACGCGGCTGCGAGGCAGGATAATGATACTTGAAAGCCTGTATGCCGATAGCATCAGTACAGCAAGGTATTTAGAAAACTATCATGGGGGTAAATAACATGAGGTGGTAAATGTGGTAAAACTAACTGAAAAGCAAAAGCGATTTGTGCAGGAATACCTTGTGGACCTCAATGCCACGGCGGCTGCCAAGCGTGCCGGATATAGCGAAAAAAGCGCCTCCCGGATAGCCGTGGAACTACTCAATAAAACTCAAGTTTCTGCCGAAATCCAAAAGCAGCAGGCCAAGCGTCAAAAGCGGGTGGAAATCACCCAGGAAAAAGTGCTTGAGGAGCTGGCTGCGATCGCCTTTGCTAACGGTGCCGACTTCGCCACCGTCAACCAAAATGGCATTGTCCGCATCACCCCCACCTCTGAGCTGCCGGATGAAAAGCGCAAGGCCATTGCCTCCATCAAGGAGGGGCAATATGGCACGGAGGTCAAGGTGCACGATAAGGTCAAGGCCCTGGAGCTGCTGGCCAAGCACTTGGGCATGTTCGACAGCAAGAACGGTGGCAGCGAGGCCCCAGAGAATAACATCTTTGAGGTCATTGACCAAAGCACCAGAGAGGAGATAGGCACGGATGAAATACCAGAGATTGAGCACCCGGCAAAACCTGGCCATGACCTGGTGGAATAGGCCTGGCTTTGAGGTCTATGACGGCATCATCTGTGACGGCTCCATCCGCTCCGGCAAGACAGTGGCCATGACGGTGGGCTTTATCATGTGGGCCATGACCCGCTTTGACGGCGGCTGCAATTTTGCCATCTGCGGCAAGACCATTGAGAGCCTGCGCCGCAATGTGACAAGCAATCTGCCCGTCTGGCTGGCGGGCGTTTTCTCTTTCAAGGAACACCGCACTGAAAACAAGATCGTGGTGAGCGCCAACGGCAAGAGTAACAGCTTTTACCTGTTCGGCGGCAAGGACGAAAGCAGCGCCGCACTCATCCAGGGCATCACACTGGCAGGCATCCTGCTGGATGAGGTGGCCCTGATGCCGGAGAGCTTTGTCAACCAGGCCACGGCCCGCTGCTCTGTTGAGGGGGCCAAGCTGTGGTTTAACTGCAACCCGGAGGGCCCCGGCCATTGGTTTTATACCAAGTGGGTGCTGGAGGCCAGCAGGCGGAAAATGCTGCACCTCCATTTCACCATGGATGACAACCTCAGCCTCTCCGCCTCAGTCAAGGCAAGGTATGAAAGCCTTTACTCTGGCGTTTTCTATGATCGCTTTATTCGGGGCCTGTGGGTGGTGGCGGAGGGACTTATTTACACGATGTTTGATAAGGATAAGCATATTGTGCCGACTGTCGACCGCCCGTACACCGATTACATGATATCGTGCGACTATGGCACACTTAACCCTACGGCGGCTGAACTGTGGGGGCGCTGTGATGGCAAATGGTATTGCATACGTGAATACTACTACGACGGGCGCAAGCAGCAGCGGCAGCGCACGGACGAAGAACATTATGCAGCTGTTGAAGCGCTTGCCGGTGATCTACCTATCAGAAAGATAATCGTTGATCCGTCGGCAGCGTCGTTTATCGAGGTCATTCGCCGTCACGGGCGCTTTATGGTGGAACAGGCAAGCAACCGGGTTATCGACGGCATACGCGACGTGGCGACGCATTTAAACGCCGGTGACATTTTATTTAATGACTGCTGCAAAGACTGCATAAGCGAATTCGGCCTGTATCGCTGGGATGAAAAGGCCGCAGAAGACAGGCCGCTAAAGGTTTCAGATCACGCGATGGACAGCACCCGTTATTTTGTGCGTGCAGCATTTGCACCATCAAGATTTAGCTTTTAAAGGGGATATTATATGCCTTTATTCAACGAACCGATAGAACAAGAATTGTGGAATTACCGCATTAAAGCCAATCAGCCAATGTCTGAAGCACAGTTTTTTGCACGTGAATTGGAGGCTTGGCGCTGCTCCGAAGCGCGTAGAGAAATGCTCGACGGCGCACGGTACTACAGCGGTGATCAGGATATATTGCGTAGGCAGCGCACAAGCATAGGTGAAGACGGCCAGCTTGTAGCGGTTGATAATCTGCCCAATAACAAGATCGTTGATAACCAGTACGCAAAGCATGCCGATGTTAAAAAGAATTACATAGTTGGCAAGCCTATAACGTTCGCAGGCAAAAACGAAACGTACCTTGATGCGCTTAAAAAGGTGCTGGGCGCACGCTTCATGCGGACGATAAAAAATGCTGTTATTGAAAGCTTCAACAGCGGTATTAGCTGGCTGTACCCGTATTACGATAGAACGGGGCAGTTAGCGTTTAAGCTGTTTCCCGGCTATGAAATCCTGCCGTTTTGGGCAGATGCGGAACACACGGTGCTTGATGCGGCTATAAGGTTGTATCAGGTAGAAGTGTATTACGCAAGCGAAAAGAAAATAATCGAAAAGGCCGATGTTTTTAAGCCGGACGGCGTGGCAACGTACATCTTTGAAAACGGTACGCTTACGCCAGACAGCACAAAGCAAAGCTATATAACGCTTACCGATGCCAGCGGCAGCACAGAGGGCTATAATTGGGCGCATTTCCCCTTGATACCCATAAAGTATAACGCGCAGGAAATTCCGCTCATACGCCGCTGTAGGTCGTTACAGGACGCTATCAACCTGATTGAAAGCGACTTTGTAAACAACATGCAGGAAGACGCACGAAATACGGTGCTTATCCTGAAAAACTACGACGGACAAGATTTGGGCGAATTCCGCAAGAACATCAGCACTTACGGCGCTGTAAAGGTGCGCACGGTCGAAGGCGTTGACGGCGGTGTTGATAGCCTTGAAATCACGGTAAATGCCGAAAACTATAAAACAGTACTTGATCTGCTAAAAAAATCGCTGATAGAAAATCTACGCAGCTACGATGCAAAAGACGATCGCATGTCGAATTCGCCTAATCAGATGAACATACAGTCGATGTACTCGGACATTGACCTTGATGCGAATGACACAGAGGTTGAATTACAGGCGGCATTTGAAGAAATCCTGTGGTTTGTGAACACCTATCTTGCAAGTAAGGGTCAGGCGGTCGAAGCCGCCGAGAATGTAGAAGTAATATTCAATCGCGATGTGCTGATTAACGAAACTGAAGCTATCAGCAATTGCGCTGCGTCCGTCGGCATCATATCCGATGATACGATAGTTTCTATGCATCCTTGGGTAAAAGACCCTGCTGCCGAGCTTAAGAAGCTTGAAAAGCAGAAGGAAGAAGCAGACCCCTACAGAGCGGCGTTTGAAATGGCGCGGAATAATCAGAACGCCGATGACGGCGCACCAATGATAGATGAAGAATGATGCATACTGGGCTAACCGCATGCGCATCCTTGAGGACGCGCTATTAGATACCGGCTATGAATACGTTCAGAACCTTGAACGCCAATACGATAAGGCCATACGCGATATTGAAACGGATATAGCGCACTGGTATCAGCGATTTGCGAAAAACAACGAAATATCGCTGAACGATGCACGGAAGCTGCTTAATTCGCAGGAGCTTGAAGAATTCAAGTGGACTGTCGAAGAATACATCAAATACGGCAAAGAAAATGCCGTTAACGGTACATGGATAAAGCAGCTTGAAAATGCATCGGCGCGTGTTCACATATCGCGGCTGGAAGCTATAAAGCTTCAGTTACAGCAGCAGGCCGAAGCTTTAGCCGCAAAGCAGGCAGAGGCCGTCAAGGGCGTTTCGGAGGGAGTTTACAAATCAAGCTACTATCACACTGCATTTGAACTGCAAAAGGGCGTAGGCGTAGGCTGGACGCTTCATACGATAGATGAAAATGTGATAGAAAATGTGCTGTCTCGTCCGTGGACGCTGGATAAACAAACATTCAGTGATCGCATATGGACGAATAAACAGGCGCTTGTGAATACCGTTAACACGCAGATAACGCAAATGGTAATGCGCGGCGCTGCACCCGATAACACAATCAAGGTTATTGCCGACCGTTTCAAGGTATCTAAATCGCAGGCCGGGCGGCTGGTGATGACGGAAAGCGCGGCATTTGCCAACATAGCACGCAAGGACTGTTTCAAAGATCTTGATGTTGAAAAGTACATCATAGTTGAAACGCTTGACGGCAAGGTATGTGGCTTGTGCGCACAGCTTGACGGCAAGGTATACCCCATGTCCGAATACGCTATAGGCGTAACAGCTCCACCGTTTCACCCGTGGTGCAGGGGCACAACAGCGCCGTACTTTGATGATATGGACGATATCGCCGAACGCTGGGCGCGAGACCCTAAGACGGGCAAGACATACACCGTGCCGGGCAGCATGACCTATAAGCAGTGGGCGGCAAAGCAGACAGGGCTTGCAAAAAGCGTTAAACCGCTTGAAAAATCTACGAAAAGTGGTATAATCAAAACAGTAAACATTGGCCGAAGTGTAGGCGCATCGGCAAAGAATTATCCAGTCAAGCTGGTTGAAAGCAAGCAACATGTTAAACTGGCCGAAGGTCAGCAGATAAAGGGAAAAGTTTTTGCCGGAAAAGGCACCAAAGTTGCCATTAAAGATAGGTTTCGCTTAGAAGCAGACTACAAAATTGCTGCTGACAAATGGCAAAAAGTCAGCGGAAATGCATATATAATTCTCAAAGGCAAAAAGCAAAAAGCAGAATTACATTGGTATGAAGCGGACGGCGAAATTTTCGAGATGAAAGCAAAGAGGTATATAGATGAAAGTTAAATACAAAAGGCGTTCATCGGTATCATTAACTGAAAATAAAATATATGAAGTTCTCAGTGTTGAAAAAGGCTGGTATAGGCTTGTTGACGATACCGATGAAGATTACCTTTTTTCACCCGATGATTTTGAAATCGTAGAAAACTAACCTAAAAATTAATAGAATTAAAGCATCATGCACAATTTGCACGGTGCTTTTTTCATGCCAAAAAGGAGACAGCAGAGTGATAATTAACATCTTAGGCACCAATTGGGCGATTATCGAAAGAAGCGAAGCAGATGACGATCGTCTGCACGACTGCGACGGCTATTGCGACTGGACAACGCGCGAGATCGTGGTAGAACGCGAAATACAGGGTAACTTGTACGACATGGATGCTTACGTTAAAAAGGTCAAACGGCACGAGATCGTGCATGCGTTCCTTGCTGAATGCGGCTTGCATGAATGCTCGGGCGAAACCGATGCATGGGCGATGAATGAGACAATGGTAGATTGGTTTGCCCGGATGGGCGAGCGCATCTATAAAGCGTGGTCAGAGGCAGACGCGATTTGACATCCAACAACTTAATGATCGAAGCAGTCAAGCGTTAATTCGCGGGCTGCTTTTTTCATACCCATTTTACCGCGTGCCCG
>ENA-USUJ01001102-USUJ01001102.1-human-gut-metagenome-genome-assembly--contig:-NODE-1102-length-23692-cov-52.952784_pt1 | contig 23692 bp, 17 predicted proteins | sample MGYA00250061_ERZ773398 | MGnify/ENA primary metagenome ERZ773398 (study PRJEB29103, sample SAMN06111992) | human gut metagenome | biome: human gut; feature: ankylosing spondylitis patient; material... | reverse complement strand
TACCAGTATCATGCCGTAGTGTCGGAAGAGGAATTCCGGCGGAAAGCTCTGCGTGGGGTCATCTCCAAATATTTCAACAATTCTTTCTTGGGTGCTGTCTCCTCGCTGGTGAAAGAGGAAGACATCTCGGTGGAGGAACTCAAGGAACTCATCCGTCAGGTGGAAGAGGGGCAGAACGAGAAACCACAATAAAATACTTTTGCCTATGGGAACCTTTTTAGTCTATATACTCAAGTCGGCTGTCTGCCTGGCGATGTTCTATCTGTTCTACCGCCTGCTGCTCAGCAAGGAAACTTTCCACCGTTTTAACCGGATAGCTTTGCTGGGAGTGATGCTGCTCTCGTGTCTGCTGCCTTTGGTGAAGGTGACGGTGGAACAGGTTTCGCCGGTAAATGCACAAGTGATGTCGATGGAAGACTTGCTGCTGATGTATCAATGGAATAGCGAAGCGGTGGTGGAAGAGGGAAGTCGTCCGTTCCACTGGCAGGAAGGGCTGGTGTTAGTCTATTTTGTGGGGTTGTTTTTTGTCATCGTCCGTCACCTCTGGTCGTTGGGACGCATGCTTTATCTCATTCGTCACAGCCGGTGTAAAAGGTTGGACAACGGTATCCGCTTGGTGGTTCACCGTCGTAAACTGGCTCCTTTCAGCTGGATGCGCTATATTGTGATTTCGGAAACAGACCTGAAGGAAAGCGGACATCACATTCTGGTGCACGAAATGGCCCACATCCATCACCATCATTCATGGGATTTGTTGCTGACCGAAGCCTGTGCGTGGCTGCAATGGTTCAATCCGGCCATCTGGCTGCTCAAGCAGGAGTTGCAGAACATTCATGAATACGAAGCCGACGAAGAAGTGCTCCGTCAGGAAATCAACGCGAAAGAATATCAAATGCTATTGATAAAAAAAGCCGTTGGCGCAAGGCTCTACTCTATTGCCAACAGCTTTAATCACAGTTCACTTAAAAAACGTATCACTATGATGATTCGAAAAAAATCCAATCCGTGGGCACGTGCCAAGTACCTCTATGTACTTCCGTTGGCAGCCGTTACCGTAGCTGCTTTTGCCCGTCCTGAAATCTCCAAACCTCTTGACGAGATTTCAAGTGTCAAAGTTAATGATTTATCGGCAGTTCTGGAAACGTATGCCGATAAAAATGTGTCGAACCCCGCCGAAAAGACCAAACTGAAGATGAAGGTGGTGGATGAGAAAGGAGAACCCATCATTGCAGCAACCGTACTTGTGGTGAATACGACCAACGGTACCATTACCGACGAAAACGGCAATTTCACGCTGGAAGTCGGCACCGACCAAAGCATCCAGGTGGCCTACATCGGTATGAGTACGGTTACCATGTCGGTCAAAGACTGTCTGAAGAAAGCCGACCAGACAATTGTCTTGACTGAAAGCGACACAAAGAAAGATGTGAAGGTGGTAGCATCTGCTCCGCAAACTGTGGTGTCGGACGACCAGACGTTTAGCGTAGTGGAGCAGATGCCGGAATATCCGGGCGGTATGCGTGCTGGTCTGGAATTTATGGCACGTAATCTCAGGTATCCTACAAAGGCACAGGAAGCCGGTAAGCAGGGGTGTGTCATCGTGCAGTTTGTGGTAAGAAAAGACGGTTCGCTGAGCGATTTTAAGGTGCTCCGTCCGGTCGACCCGTGGCTGGATGCAGAAGCCTCCGCGTAATCAGCACCATGCCGAAATGGAAGCCGGGCATGCAGGACGGAAAGCCGGTCAGCGTGAAATTTACTCTCCCGGTGACTTTCATGCTGGAGGGAACCAACAACAAGCCGAAGGCAGGCGACAATGACGTTGTGGTAGTGGGATATGGAGTTCAGAAAAGCGAGGAATCGGTAGATGTGCCTACTATTAAACTCCATAATCCTATGGATGAATTGTCCATTACAGGAGATTTCAAAATAGATTCAGTGGGTAGTTCCAAAGCCTCCGGAATGTCTCCGCTTGTCATTATGGACGGGCTGGAAGTGTCTGACGATGTGATAAAGAAGCTCAATCCGAAAAAGATACAATCCGTCAGTGTGCTGAAGAATGAAGCCGCTACCGCAAAATATGGTAAGAAAGGAAAATTTGGCGTGATTCTTATTACTACCAAGAGGGAGTAAACCTCATTTCTCGGATTCATTAGCAGGCGCATGACGTCGGGGAGGTGACTATACTCCTTGCGTATTCCATGAATTTCTGACAAGAAAAGCCCGTACAAGTTCTTGCATTTTCATTGAACTTGTACGGGCTTCTTTTATGCTGTCAGGAAGATGTGGCAATCAGTTCTTGACCGTTCTTTCTCCCTGTTTTTTCGCATGGTTTCCCCCTTTCTTTTTCCATCCGCCCTTTTTATTGCGGGAGAAATTCTTCACCTGTTTACCTCCTTCTTTTCTGGAAGTGCGGGGAGCATATACCGGACCTTCGCCCAGTTCTTCAGGTACGGGGAGTTTGTAAATATCTTTTCCTAAGAATGTTTCGATTTGCTTGAAACGGGTCTGCTCGGTTTCACTAACAAAAGTGATGGCACATCCGTCGTTGTTGGCGCGGGCCGTACGTCCGATGCGGTGTACGTAGTCCTCGCTATCATGCGGCACGTCGTAGTTGATGACCAGGCGGATGTCGTCGATGTCGATACCACGGGCCACGATGTCGGTAGCCACCAGAATGTCGATGCGGCGGTTGCGGAACTCGTGCATGATTTCCTCACGCTGACTCTGTTCCAGGTCGGAGTGCATTTCGCCCACGTTTAGCTTCATGCGTTTCAGGGCCTTGGTCACTTCTTTCACCTTCAGCTTGGAAGAGGCGAAGATGATGACACGCTCCGGTTGCTGGGATTGGAATAGCGACTGGATGATACCCAGTTTCTGTGCCTCATAGCAGATGTAAGCGGCCTGAATGATTTTTTCCGCCGGCTTGGATACGGCCAGTTTCACTTCCACCGGGTCGTGAAGAATGGTTTTGGCCAGTTGCTGGATTTTGGTCGGCATGGTGGCAGAGAACATGATGGTCTGCCGTTCCTTGGGAAGATACTTGACAATCTGCATGATGTCGTCCGAGAATCCCATATCGAGCATGCGGTCCGCTTCGTCGAGGATGAAGAAGGATACTTTTGACAGGTCCACATAACCTAAGCTTAAGTGGCTGATCAGACGTCCCGGAGTAGCGATCACCACATCCGCTCCTAAGGTCAGCCCTTTCTTTTCCTGTTCAAAACGGATACCGTCGTTTCCTCCGTACACCGCCACGCTTGACACCGGCATGAAATAGGAGAAACCCTCCATCTGCTGGTCAATCTGCATGGCCAGTTCGCGGGTGGGCGACATGATGATACAATTGATGGCATCCTCCGGATAACCTCCCTTGCTCAACTGGTTCAACACCGGAAGCAGGTAGGCCGCCGTTTTTCCCGTACCTGTCTGGGCCACGCCAATCAGGTCTTTTCCTTCCAGGATGACAGGGATGGTGTGTTCCTGTACGGGCGTACATTCCTGGAAATTCATTGCGTCCAAGGCATCGAGGACGCTATCTTCTAAGTTCAGTTCCGAAAACTTCATATAGTAATGTTATCTTGTCATTATAATTTGCCGCGTTCGTCCAGATAGGAATCCTTGAATCCTAAGAAATACAACACGCCATCCAGTCCGATGGTATTGATGGCCTGTTGCGCATTAGCCACCACCTTCGGCTTGGCATGGAAGGCGATTCCCAGCCCTGCCGTAGAAAGCATGGGCAGGTCGTTGGCTCCATCGCCCACGGCAATTGTCTGTGCGATGTCCACGTTTTCTACCTGTGCCAGCAGGCGGAGCAATTCCGCCTTTCGTCTTCCGTCTACGATGTCACCTAAATAGCGGCCGGTCAGCTTGCCGTCCACGATTTCCAGCTGGTTGGCATATACATAGTCAATGCCGAATTTCTCTTTCAGGTAGTTGCCGAAATACGTGAAACCTCCCGACAGAATGGCAATCTTGTATCCGTAGCGCTTGAGGACGAACATCAGGCGTTCTACTCCTTCGGTAATTGGGAGGTGTTCGGCAATGTCGCGCATCACGCTTTCATCCAGTCCCTTGAGCAGGGCCACCCGTTCCTTAAAACTTTCGCAGAAGTCGATTTCGCCACGCATGGCTCTTTCCGTGATGGCTTTCACCTGGTCGCCCACACCGGCCCGTATGGCCAGTTCGTCGATAACTTCCGTTTCAATGAGGGTGGAATCCATATCAAAGCAGATGAGTCGGCGCATACGGCGGTACATATTGTCTTGCTGGAACGAGAAGTCCATGCCCAGTGAAGCGCTGAGCTGCATGAGCTGACTTTGTAGCTCTTCACGGTCTTTGGGAGTACCTCTCACCGAAAATTCGATGCAGGCTCTTACGTTTGCTTTTTTCTCGTCCAGGGGAATACGTCCGGTCAGACGACGGATACCGTCGATGTTCAGTTGTTGTTCTGCTAAAAGTTTGGTAGCGCCGGCAATCTGTTGTGCCGTAAGCTTTCTGCCCAGTAGCGTCAGAATGTAGCGGTTCTTTCCTTGCAGGTTGACCCACGTTTCATACTCTTCGTCGCTGATAGGATAGAAGCGGATATTGATACCCAAGTCAGAAGCCTTGAAAAGCAATTCCTTCATGATATTTCCGGAATCCTGATCGGAACATTTGAAAAGAATACCCAGTGACAAGGTACTGTGAATGTCAGCTTGTCCGATGTCCATAATGTCTACCTGATATTTAGACAAGATGGCAGTCACCGATGCGGTCAGTCCCGGTCGGTCCACTCCGCTGATGCGGATTAATATCAATTCGGTTTTGTTTCCCATGGTTGTTTGCTTGCGTGTTTCTGGGCAAAAGTACAAATTATCTTCTATCCACGGGCATAAAAAGCACAAAAAAAGCCATTCCTGCATACCTGCAAGAATGGCTTTCCTTATTTTACAGGGGAAAATCAGATCATTTCCACACTTCGTTTTACAAAGTTGGTCAGGGCTTCACCCTTCAGCATGTTGTTTTGCAACAAGGCCAGGTCGATAAGCTGGTGAACCACTTTGTTGCCGGCGGCATAACCGTTCAGAATGTTTTCCTTTTCAGTCTTTTGCGCTTCAATCTTCTTTTCTACATCACTCAGCTCGTCTTTTTCGGCAGTCGGGATTTCTTCGTCCTTCTTTCCTTCCTGTGCTTTCTGGAGTTCGTTACGACGGAGAGTCAGCATGGCGATTTCAGATTCTACCGGTACGAGTTTTTCCGCACAAGCCGTTTCGGCATCGCTCAATACCTGCTTGATCAGGCGGTGGTCGCTATTCAATACCAGGTTGAACATGTCGGGCATTTCACCATAGAAACTCATGCCCGGCTGGATGCTGGCCATGTCTTTCATACGGCGCATGTATTCGGCCTGTGTGATGACAATCGGCGCATTGTTTTCGCCCAGTGCGTGTGCTTCTACGTGGAATTCTGTTTTCTTTACCTTCGGCATCTGTCCCTTGAACAAAGAGCTGAGCACTTCCTGTTTGTCGTGCGGAAGTTCTTCACCCTTCTGGTCTTCCTTCACAATCAGGCGGTCTACGATGTCGCTATCCACACGGGTGAAGTGACTCTTTTCGAACTTCTGTTCCAGCATGTTGATCATCGGTACGTCCAGCTGGCCGTCCATGAGCAATACGTTGTAGCCTTTGTTCTTGGCCGCATCGATGTAAGTGTACTGTTCGTCCAGGTTGTTGGCATAGAGGTAAATCAGGCTGCCGTTCTTGTCGGTCTGATTATCCTTGATCAGTGTCTGGTATTCTTCGAAAGTGTAATACTTGTTGTCTGTATCCTTGAACAAAGCAAACTTGGAAGCCTTTTCATAGAAATCTTCCTGAGTCAGCATACCGTAGTTGATGAAAATCTTCAGGTCGTCCCATTTCTCTTCAAATTCCTTACGGTCGTTCTTGAAGATAGATTGTAAGCGGTCGGATACCTTCTTCGTGATGTAAGTAGAAATCTTCTTCACGTTCGAATCGCTCTGCAAGTAAGAACGTGATACGTTCAACGGAATGTCCGGAGAATCGATGACACCGTGAAGCAGGGTCAGGAAGTCGGGCACGATACCTTCTACTGAGTCGGTCACATATACCTGGTTGCAATACAACTGAATCTTGTTACGCTGCAAATCGATGTTGCTCTTGATTTTCGGGAAGTAGAGCACACCGGTCAGGTTGAACGGATAGTCCACGTTCAGGTGAATCCAGAACAACGGTTCGTCGGCCATCGGATACAGGTCGCGGTAGAATTTCTTGTAATCCTCTTCCTTCAAGTCCGACGGTTTCTTGGTCCAGATAGGACAAGTGTCGTTAATCAGGTTGTCTTCATCCGTTTCTACCTGCTTGCCGTCTTTCCATTCCTTCTTTTTGCCAAAGGCTACCGGTACGGCCAGGAAGTGACAATACTTGGTGAGCAAGCCCTGCAAGCGAGATTCTTCCAGGAATTCCTTGCAATCTTCATCCACGTGCAGGATGATGTCGGTTCCACGGTCGCTACGTTCTGTTTCTTCGAGGGTGAACTCAGGACTTCCATCACAGCTCCATTTCACGGCCTTGGCACCTTCCTTATAAGAAAGAGTTACGATGTCTACCGTCTTGGCTACCATGAAGGCTGAGTAGAATCCCAGACCGAAGTGACCGATGATGGCATTGGCATCGTCCTTGTATTTTTCCAGGAAGTCATTAGCTCCTGAGAAGGCAATCTGGTTGATGTACTTGTCGATTTCTTCAGCTGTCATACCCAGACCACGGTCGCTGATGGTGATGGTACCGTTTTCCTTGTCCACTTTTACACGTACCGTCAAATCGCCCAGTTCACCTTTAAAATCGCCCGTAGCGGCCAGTGTCTTCAATTTCTGAGTTGCATCCACCGCATTGGAAACCAGTTCACGGAGGAAAATTTCATGGTCGCTATACAAGAACTTCTTTATGATGGGGAATATGTTTTCTGTTGTAACCCCGATATTACCTTTTTGCATATCTCTTTGTTTTTTTATGATTGTTCGAATAAATTTTTTTCCAGTCCCTACACAAAAAAAATGCCAGATACGTTTGTACCTGACATTTTGTCTGTATACCGAAATTCTGTCAGAATTCCGTTATGCTTTTTCTACTTTCATTTCTACTCCGTCACCTTGGGCGTTCATGTACACATGCAAGGTATCGCCCGCCTGCGGTTCTTCGTTGATAATCAGCTCTGCCAGTCCGTCTTCCAGGTGGTTCTGGATGGAGCGTTTCAACGGGCGGGCACCGAACTGTACGTCGTAGCCTTTTTCTGCCACGAAACGCTTGGCCTCCTGGTCGAGCAGGAGATGGTAGCCACAACCTTCGATACGCTTGTAGAGTCCTGCCAGCTCGATGTCGATGATTTTCTCCAGTGAAGCAATATCCAGCTGGTCGAAGGTCACGATTTCATCCAGGCGGTTGATGAATTCGGGAGCGAACGATTTGTTCAAGGCCTTGCGAATCACGCTATTGGCATGTTCTTTCTCGTTCTCGCCGGTCTGTGCCGTGAAACCGATGCCTTTGCCGAACTCCTTCAACTGGCGTGTACCGATGTTGGACGTCATGATGATAATGGTATTCTTGAAATCTACGGTCCGTCCTAAGCTATCCGTCAACCGGCCTTCGTCCATCACTTGCAACAACATGTTGAACACGTCGGAGTGGGCCTTCTCGATTTCATCCAGCAATACGATGGAGTAGGGATGACGGCGTACCTTTTCCGTCAGTTGTCCGCCTTCTTCGTAGCCCACGTATCCCGGAGGAGCTCCGATCAGACGTGACACGGTGAATTTCTCCATGTATTCGCTCATATCGATACGGATAATGGCGTCGGTAGTACCGAACATGTTCTTGGCAAGCTCTTTCGCCAGGTGCGTCTTTCCTACACCCGTCGGTCCTAAGAAAAGGAACGTACCGATAGGCTTGTTCGGGTCCTTCAGTCCCACACGGCTCCGCTGGATACTTCTTACCAGTGTCTCTACCGCCTTGTCCTGTCCGATAACCTTCGAAAGCAATGCCTGCTTCATCCCCTTCAACCGTACACCTTCCGCTTGCGCCATACGTTGCACGGGTACACCCGAAATCATGGACACCACTTCCTCTATCTGTGGTGCGTCCACCGTTTCCCGGTTGTCCTTCAACTTTTCTTTCCATTCATTTTTCAGGCGTTCCAATTGCTCCGTGTACTGGTTTTCACGGTCACGGAAGCTGGCGGCCAGCTCGAAGTTCTGCAAGCGAATGGCCTCATTCTTATGTTGCTGCGCTTCCTCAATCAATCGTTCCTGCTCCTCAATTTCCTGAGGTACGGAGATGTGAGTGAGGTGGATGCGAGAACCCGCTTCGTCCATAGCGTCGATGGCCTTGTCGGGGAAATAGCGGTCGGTCACATAGCGGTCGGTCAGGCGTACGCAAGCCTCCAGCGCCTCGTCCGTATATGTCACGTTATGGTGTTCCTCGTATTTATCCTTGATGTTCCGGAGAATCTGCAAGGTCTCTTCCGGTGAGGTCGGTCCTACCAGCACTTTCTGGAAGCGGCGTTCCAATGCCCCGTCTTTTTCGATGTTCTTGCGATACTCATCGAGGGTGGTGGCTCCGATGCATTGGATTTCTCCACGCGCCAGCGCCGGTTTCAACATGTTGGCCGCATCCATGGAACCAGCCGCCGAGCCGGCTCCTACGATGGTATGTATCTCGTCGATGAACAGAATGACGTCAGGGTGTTTCTTCACCTCTGTCAGAATGGCACGAATACGCTCTTCAAATTGTCCGCGATACTTGGTTCCGGCCACTACCGCCGTCATGTCGAGCGAAATGATGCGCTTGCCGAACAGGGCACGCGAAACCCGTTTCTCCACGATGCGGAGTGCCAGCCCTTCGGCGATGGCCGATTTTCCCACACCCGGTTCACCAATCAGAATCGGGTTGTTCTTTTTACGCCGGCTCAGAATCTGTGCGATACGTTCAATTTCTTTCTCACGGCCTACCACGGGGTCAAGTTTCCCACCTTCGGCCGCCTTGGTCAGGTCAATACCATAATTGTCGAGGTAGGGTGTGCCGCCGTCCGCTTGTTTCTGTTCGGTCTGCGTGGTCTGGCGGTTGGCGGAAGAACCGAAGCCATCGTTGTTCTTGTCCGCGTTTCCGCGACGTCCGATGCTTTCCTCTTCTTCGTCGTCATTGAAATCCAGTCCGTCAAAAGGAGCTTCCTCCTGCTTCAGACGGTCTATTATCTTTTCGTAAGTTACGTCGTTCTTTTCCAATATCTTATATGCGTTATTCTGGTTGTCTCTCATAATGGCCAATAAAATATGCGGGGTGTCCACTTTCTCGTCATTCATCAATCGTGCCTCTAATTTGCTTAATGTCAAAATCTTTGATGCTTCTTCGCTGAATGAAATGTCCTGTGAGTAGTTCTCCAGAATGGACTTCTCCCGTAATTGTGTTTCCAGTTCGTTCTTGATACCTTTCAGGTCGAGGTAGAACGATTTCAAGACTTCAGCGGCTTTACACTCTCCATCGCGCAAGATGCCCAATAGCAGATGTTCCGGTTCGATATGGTCGTTCTGAAGGCGGTTGGCCTCCTCTTTTCCGTAAACGACGATGTCGGACACTTGTTGTGTAAATTCGTTGCTCATCAAGTTCATATCTTCTCCAATCGTTTATATTCAAAATAGGCTTGCAAATATACATTATTATACAGACTCTTCATCAAGTCTTTCTTTCTATTTAACAAAATGCGTGCCACATTTCCTGCAAGTGTCTCCAAATGCAGGCTTATACGTATTTTTTGGTGGAAAAGTTTTTGTATATCCGCTAAAAGTCGTACTTTAGCATGGTTTTTTACAAGCCTTGAAAGGAAGTATAATTAATAATGTATTAAATGCAAGAACAAGACAGAATTATAAAAATCAACATCGAAGAGGAAATGAAGTCGTCGTACATTGATTACTCCATGTCAGTAATCGTGGCACGCGCCCTCCCTGATGTAAGAGACGGATTCAAGCCGGTACACCGCCGTATTCTTTACGGAATGATGGAACTGGGAAATACATCCGACAAACCGTATAAAAAAGCAGCCAGAATCGTAGGTGAAGTATTGGGTAAGTATCACCCTCACGGCGACTTGTCTGTATATGGCGCCCTGGTGCGTATGGCACAGGACTGGGCGATGCGTTATCCGCTGGTCGACGGTCAGGGTAACTTCGGTTCTATCGACGGAGATAGTGCCGCCGCTATGCGATATACGGAGGCTCGTCTGAAGAAGATTGGTGAGGAGATGATGCAGGACCTTTACAAGGAAACTGTAGACTTTACCAACAACTTCGACGATACGTTGCAGGAACCTACCGTCATGCCGACCCGTATCCCGAACCTGCTGGTGAACGGTGCTTCAGGTATCGCCGTAGGTATGGCTACCAATATGCCGACACACAACCTGCGTGAAGTCATTGACGCTTGCGTGGCATACATCGATAACAATGAAATCGACGTAGACGGCCTGATGCAGTACATCAAGGCACCTGATTTCCCGACCGGAGGATATATTTATGGTATCAGCGGTGTGCGCGATGCCTACGAAACCGGACGCGGACGTGTGGTAATGCGTGCCAAGGCCGAAATCGAATCGCATCCTACACACGATAAGATTGTAGTGACCGAGATTCCGTATGGTGTGAACAAGGCTGAGCTGATCAAGAGCATCGCTGATTTGTCGAACGACAAGAAAATCGAAGGCATTTCGAATGTGAACGACGAAACCGACCGCGAAGGTATGCGTATCGTCATCGACATCAAGCGTGATGCCAACGCCAGCGTGGTGCTCAACAAGCTTTACAAGATGACCATGCTTCAGACTTCTTTCGGTGTGAACAACGTGGCCCTGGTTCATGGCCGTCCACGCCTGCTCAACCTGAAGGAACTGATCAAATATTTCGTGGAACACCGTCACGAAGTGGTAATCCGCCGTACACGTTACGACTTGCGCAAGGCCAAGGAACGTGCGCACATCCTGGAAGGATTGATTATCGCTTCGGACAACATTGACGAGGTAATCCGTATTATCCGTGCCGCCAAGACTCCGAACGAAGCTATCACGAACCTGATGGCCCGCTTCAACCTGAGCGAAATCCAGGCTCGTGCTATCGTAGAAATGCGCTTGCGCCAGCTCACCGGACTGATGCAGGACCAGCTCCATGCCGAATACGAAGACCTGATGAAGCAAATCGCTTACTTCGAAGAAATTCTGAGCAACGAGGAACTTTGCAAGAAGGTTATCAAGGACGAGCTGCTTGAAGTGAAAGAAAAATACGGCGACAACCGTCGTTCGGAAATCGTATATGCTTCGGAAGAGTTCAATCCGGAAGATTTCTATGCCGATGACGAAATGGTCATCACCATCTCGCACATGGGATACATCAAGCGTACACCGCTTTCTGAGTTCCGTGCGCAGAACCGTGGCGGCGTAGGCTCGAAGGGAAGTGAAACCCGTAACGAAGACTTTATCGAACATATCTATCCGGCTACTATGCACAACACGCTTCTGTTCTTCACGCAGAAGGGTAAGTGCTACTGGCTCAAGGTATATGAAATTCCGGAAGGCAACAAGACTTCGAAGGGACGTGCCATCCAGAACCTGCTGAACATTGAGGCAGACGATGTGGTAACGGCTTACCTGCGTGTGAAGAACCTGAACGACACGGAATTCATCAATAGTCACTATGTACTCTTCTGTACGAAGAACGGTGTCATCAAGAAGACGTTGCTCGAACAGTATTCTCGTCCGCGTCAGAATGGTGTGAACGCCATTACTATCCGCGAAGACGACCGTGTGATTGAAGTACGTATGACTAACGGAAACAATGAAATCGTGATTGCCAACCGTAACGGTCGTGCCATCCGTTTCCATGAAAGCGCGGTACGCGAAATGGGACGTACAGCTACCGGTGTACGCGGTATCACACTCGATGAAGACGATCAGGATGAGGTAATCGGAATGATCTGTATCAAAGATCCTGAAACAGAAACCATCATGGTGGTATCTGAAAACGGTTACGGTAAGCGTTCGGACATTGAAGACTACCGCAAGACCAACCGTGGCGGAAAGGGTGTGAAGACACTGAACATTACGGATAAGACCGGAAGTCTGGTAGCCATCAAGTCGGTAACCGATGAAAACGACCTGATGATTATCAACAAGTCGGGCATCACCATCCGTCTGAAGGTGGCCGATGTGCGCATCATGGGACGTGCCACACAGGGTGTGCGCCTGATTGACCTTGAAAAGCGCAACGACCAGATTGGTTCCGTATGTAAGGTAGCTTCTGAAAATGAAGAAGAGGAAGTGCAGGACGAAGCAACTCCGGCAACGGACATCCAGCCCGCCGACGGAGAAACCATTCAGCCTGTTACGGACGAACCGAATGAATAATCCGGACAAAAACTAACTTGAATATTTGTATTACTAAATTTAAACCTTATGAAAAAAGTATTATTCTCAGCCGCTTTGTTCTTTACCGCATGTGCTGTTTCTGCTCAGGAAAGCGTGGTAAAGGAAGCTAAATCTGCCAAGAGCGATCCCGTGAAGGCAGCACAAATCATCGAACCTGCTTTGACAGATCCTTCTACCGCCAATGATCCTGAAACATGGAAACTGGCTGGTGATTTCCAGAAGTCTATCTATGACGACGAAAACATGAAATTGTATTTGCCGGGTGGTCAGGCTGATACCGCTAAATTGTATAACAGCTTGGCTAAAATGTTCGAATACTACACAAAGTGTGACGAAGTAGAACAGGCTAAGGTACAGAGCGGCGAATTGAAGAAACCGAAATTGAGAAAGAAACTGGCTAAGACATTGGCTACCGTACGTCCTCAGTTGACTAACGCCGGTTCTGACGCTTACAATGCAGGTAACTATGCCAACGCTTTGAAATTCTTCGGTTTGTATGTAGACGCTCCGCAGAACCCGTTGTTCGCCGATGAAGATGCCGTAAAGAACGACACATTGACTCCGTTGATTGCTAACTATGCAGCTCTTGCCGCTAACTCATTGAAAGACAATGCAGCCGTAATCAAATACGCTACTATCGGTAAGGAACACAAAGAAGAAGGTTACCGTTCATTGATGTGCCTGGCAGAAGCTTACGGAAAAGGTGAAACTCCTGACTCAGCAAAATGGTTGACTACTATCCAGGAAGGTGTAGAAAAATTCCCGTCACAGGAATACTTCATCGGTAACCTGATGGACTACTACATTCAGAAAGGTAAAATTGACGAAGGTCTAGCTCAGATGGATGCCGTACTGGCTAAGAATTCTACTCCGTACTTCATGTACGTGAAGGGTGTGCTTCAGTATGAAAAGAAAGACTACGAAGGTGCCATCGCTACATTCAACCAGATTATTGCAGAAGGTAAGGATTTCGTAGCTGAAGCTTATTCTAAGATTGGTGACTGCTCATTCTTCCCGGCTCAGGAAATCGTAGAAGAAAACTCTAAGCTTTCTATGGATGATCCGAAGTATGCTGCTAACGAAGCCAAGATTAAGGAACTGTATGAAAAAGCACTTCCTTTCTACGAAAAAGCAAAAGAAGCTAAACCAGACAACCGTCAGTTGTGGGGCCAGTACCTGTTGAACATCTACTGGAAGCTTGACAAGGAAAAATACAACGCCCTTGAAAAAGAACTGGGTTACTAATATATAATAAGGTATACGGACCGCCCGTCTGAGGCGAGTGGTTCGCAGACCTTGGGAAACCTGAAGAAAGAAACTCCTTTGCGTGGCTAGAATGATGCCCGCAAAGGAGTTTTTGTTTTCCTCCGCCGTGATGATAACCGCGACGTTTTTATTTGTATCTTTGTGCATACTCCATTCACAAAAAACGAGAAGAGAGATGACAACAGAACCTACAACCTCACGCCATAACCCCATGAAAGTCATATTCAATTACCAGAATGTGTTCTTCAGCTTTTTCTATGACGATGCCGATGCGTGCGTGCACCGTTCCAGGGAATACGCCATGAACTATGTCTTGTCGGGCGAGATGGTGCTCGACGACGGGCACCGGCAGATACACGTGGGAAAAGGAGAGTGTGTGTTCATTCCGCGCGACCATCGTGTGACCATGTATAAGAAAGCCTCGGGCGGAGAGCTGTATTGCGGAATTTACATGTGCTTCACCCGCTCCTTCCTTCGGGTGATGTACGGAAAGTATGCCCGCCACACGGACAAGGCAGAACCCGTGGAGAAGTTTGTGCCCGGCGTGATGAAGCTCCCACCTTCGGCCGAGATTGAGAGCCTGTTTGCTTCGATGACACCTTACTTCAATCTGGAAGTGAAACCGCAGGACGACGTGATGCACCTGAAGTTGCAGGAAGGATTGCTGGCCCTGCTTCATACTGACAAGCGCTTCATGACCGCGTTATTCGACTTCAGCACACCGTGGAAGATGGACATTCTTGACTTCATGAACGAGAACTATATGTACGAGTTCACCCTGGAGGAGCTGGCGCATTACACGGGGCGTAGCCTGGCCACCTTCAAGCGCGACTTCAAGAAGGTGAGCGAGCTGACACCCGAGAAATGGCTGATTCGCAAGCGCCTGGAAGTGGCCTATCATCTGCTGAAGGAAGAACGGCGGAAGGTGGTCGATGTCTATGCGGAGGTGGGCTTCAAGAACCCTTCGCATTTCTCTACGGCCTTCAAGAAACGCTACGGCATCCCGCCCACGGCACTGGCCGCTCCCTCGTGTATTTGAACTTTTCAGAAACGATATTTGAGCCTCACGGAAATGTCTCTGTGGGGCTTTTGTGTTATTTTTGCCTTCGTAGAATAATAGAGTGATAACTATATGGATATATTGTGGAAGACGTTGTGCGCGGCATCGGCGGCCTGGCTTCTGACTACGGGCAGCCTGCTTGCCACAACGGACGGTTTAAAATCGGAGATGAAGATGGAAAAGAGTTTGAATTTGACACACGAATGGGACAAGGTGTTCCCGTTGAGCAACAAGGTGAACCACCGGAAAGTGACTTTTACCAACCGCTATGGCATTACGCTGGCGGCCGACATGTACGTGCCCAAGCAGGCCGAAGGAAAACTTCCGGCCATAGCCGTGAGCGGGCCTTTCGGAGCGGTGAAGGAACAATCGTCGGGCCTGTATGCCATGACACTGGCCGAACGCGGATTCCTGACTATTGCCTTCGACCCCTCGTACACCGGTGAGAGTGGGGGCGAACCCCGCTATGTGGCGTCTCCGGACATCAACACGGAGGACTTCTGTGCGGCGGTGGACTTCCTTTCTACCTGCGAGCAGGTGGATGCCGACCGTATCGGCATACTGGGCATCTGCGGATGGGGAGGCATGGCACTGAATGCGGCGGCCATCGATACGCGCATCAAGGCTACCGTCACCGCTACGATGTACGACATGAGCCGGGTGAATGCCAACGGCTATTTCGATGCTATGGATGCTGACGCACGCTATGAGCTTCGCAAGCAGCTCAACGCCCAGCGTACGGAAGACTACCGCAAGGGTACGTATGCGCTGGCCGGTGGGGTGGTGGACCCGCTTCCCGACGATGCTCCCCAGTTTGTGAAAGACTATTACGGATATTACAAGACCCCGCGCGGCTATCACAAGCGTTCGCTGAACTCCAACAACGGGTGGAACAAGACTTCCTCCTTGTCGTTCATGAACATGCCCATCCTGTCGTATAGCGATGAGATACGTAGTGCCGTGCTCATGATTCACGGAGAGAAAGCCCATTCGCGCTACTTCAGTGAAGATGCCTTCAAGAAGCTGAAGGGTGACAACAAGGAGTTGCTGATTATTCCGGGAGCCAATCACGTCGACCTGTACGACCGGCTGGATGTGATTCCTTTTGACAAGATTACGCACTTCTTCCAGACGTACCTGAAGTGATGCGCGGTGCGGTATCGCACAGAGACGGGAAAGCCCGGTTGCCGAAACAATCAGCAGCCGGGCTTTTTGTGCGTGCGAGGGCATTTTTCAGCCTATGCAACTGGTGATACCCAGTGTGGTACCGATGGCGGTCAGGATGGTGACCAGTGTCTGAATGACGATTTTCCAGATGTTCTTCTTGTCGTTTTCCATACGTGTGATAGTGTTGTGTGAATAAAAAAGTGAAACTTACATCAGGCTGATTATTCCGTTTTTCCTGTAGAATATTCAGTCAATTCTTGTAGGCGGCAACGTTTGCGTAACTCAGCGTTACTCCATGTTTTGGTGTTGCGTACATTCAAGTGTACGTCTTTTACATAATTAGTGGGGTTGTAAACATCGCGTGTAGGAGCACCTTCTCCCGAAATGCCTAACGAAAACAGTCCTAAATCTCCCAGACGGACTGACTTTCCATCGAGTACCAGCTCTTGTAAACAAGAGAGCATATCAATGAGTACTCCGTGAATCACTCCGCGTGAGTAGGGAGAATTGTGTTCTGACATGTGGGTTACGAAATCCTCAAAATCAATTGTACGGTCTTGTACGGCACGGGCGTACCATCTTGTTTCAGGAGTTTCAGGGTCATTGATGGGGTACTTTAATTCCACGAGCCGATACTTTAAAATTCCAGTTGTCATAATCTTTTGTGTTTGTATGATGGTTTAATGATTTATTTAACTGACACAAAGATACCTCCTGCTACCGTGATTCTCAAAAACGAGAAAGCATCAAGGTGTGAAAATCAGTTAATGAAATATCCTTTTTTATAGAATACCGTTTTACGGAACGGTAAACCTGCTTTTTTGCTTGTGAAAACTATATTTTGCATGTGCAGGTAATATTTGCTGACTCTCCCTTTTTTGTCACGTCTAAAAAAGAAGCCAGTCTTTTTGAGGTTATTATGATGAACGTGACAATGTGACAAATGACAATCACAAAATGACAAAACGAGAAAATCAGTTTCAATTTTATATTATATATATTAATATATATAATATAAGTATATATATGTCTCTATATATCCTTTGTCATTTGTCACAATTGTCACATTATTATCAGAGAAGACATCGAGAAACATTATGGCTTCATTATAAAAAACTTTTGAGCATTTGTAGCAATATGTTTTTATTTATGGAAAATATTTATCTTTGTGGAAAGATAAAAACTCATGAGGTATTCATGAGAGATATAAAAAACGATAATAAATATATAGCGCAATGGCAACGAAAAATGTAAGAAGCATTGAAGAACAAGTGGAGGACTGGTGTAAGGCGCAGTTACGTAGTATTAAATATTATACAAAAACCGAAAGTATCAATTCTGAAATTGAAGAGGCCTTGCGCAAGGCTCCCAGTAAAAGTGGAGGTGAAGGAGCAAACTATCCGGATATAAAATGCTTTTTGGAAACTTCCGATATGCGTCGCATTCCTGTAATGATTGAAGTAAAAGGGAGAAAGGGAGATCTTATAAAGTGCGATAAGAATGGAGATATTTGTAACCTGAATAAAGATAAAGAACCTCATTATGGTAATATTGCTAAGTATGCCGTCAATGGAGCCGTTCATTATGCCCATGCCATTTTGAACAATACGGAATCATATAAAGAAGTTGTGGCCATAGGCGTGAATGGATATGATACTTCCATAGGTCGGATTTATGAAATGGGAGTGTACTATGTATCAAAAGAAAATTTATTTGTTCCGAAGAAAGTTGGTGAATATACAGATCTTTCTTTTCTTTTACCAGAATACGTAAATGGATTTATCAAAGATATTGATAAACTTTTTCTTACTGATTCTGAGATTGAATTAAAGAAAATAGAACTGGAGGATGATATTGAACGTCGACTTAAAGTGATTAACCAGAAAATGCACGATGAAGATTACGGACAAAAAATAGATGTAGGTCAACGTGTTCAGTTAATTACAGGTTTGGTAATGGCTGGTTTAGGTGTGCCAGGAAAAGTCAGTCCTTTGAGTGTAAGTGATTTGCGTGGTGACCAAGGAGAAAAGAATAATGATGGGCAGGTTATTATGAATAAAATTTCCGACTATCTTAGTGAAAAGCAACTCCCTCGTCAAAAGATAGAAATGATTGAAGAGGTTTTACGCGTCGTTTTTATTCATTCTAAGTTACAAGAACCAAAAGATGGCGAAAGTGCTCTTCATACAATTTATGCAGATGTACGGCAGAATATCATTCCGTTTTTGACGGGAGAACTTCATAATATAGACTTTACAGGTCGTTTGTTTAATGTTCTAAATGAATGGGTGGATGTACCTGATGGTGCAAAAAATGATGTTGTACTTACACCTCGCTATATTACAGAACTTATGGCTCGATTATGTGGAGTCAATATGGACAGCTATGTGTGGGATTTTGCTACTGGTTCGGCAGGTTTCCTTATTTCGTCTATGCATCAAATGATAGCAGATGCCAAACAAAAAATTAGTAGTCCTGAAGAACTAAACCGTAAGATTACACATATCAAAATGTATCAGCTTTTGGGTATAGAGAAACTTGCTGATATTTATATGTTGGCTGTACTCAACATGATTCTGATGAAGGACGGAAGTTCGAACATTATTCATGGAGACTCTTTGACAGAGTTTGAAGGGAACTATGAACAAGGTGAATACAATGGAAAACCCTTTCCTGCAAATGTATTTTTATTGAATCCTCCATATTCAAAATCGGGAAAAGGCTTTGTTTTTGTGCACCGTGCATTAAGTATGATGCATCATGGTGGTATGGCAGCCGTGTTGATTATGGAGAATGCAGGAAGCGGGAATGGCTTGCCTTACACGCGTGAAATTCTAAAAAACAATACATTGGTGGCTTCTATCCACATGAGTGATATTTTTTGTGGAAAAGCCAGTGTGCAAACGGCTATTTATGTATTTAAGGTTGGAGCCCCTCATGATATACATCAGGTTGTGAAGTTTATAGATTTTTCCAATGATGGGTATACGCGTCAGAACCGAAAAAAATCAAGTCAAAGTGTAAACTTACGTAATACAGACCATGCGACGGAACGTTATGATGAAGTTGTGCGTCTAATACGTTACGGACGTGGAGCACACGATGAAAATCTACAATACTATCAGGATTGCTATGTGGAAGATTATATCACTTTAGATGGAAATGACTGGACATATGCCCAGCATAGAAATGTAGATGTTCGTCCAGTAGCAGAAGATTTTCAGCGAGTTGTAAAAGATTACTTGGCATGGCAAATTGGGGAAATCATTAGAAATGACAATGTGCACGAGGAAAGTTTGGACACTAATTATGAAGATTGTACACTTACTGATGATGAAGCTGAAGCTTTAAGGCGTATAAATGAGGGTAAAGTAAAGATGAAAGAGGTAAGTATAGTAGACTTTTTTGATGTCAGAAACTCCCATAATATATTGAAATCTGATATTATATTAGGAAGTGGAAATACCCCTTATGTTACGGCAAGTGAAGGTAATAATTCTATTGTTTCATATGTCTCATATGATGATGAAATGAAAGAAGAAGGAAATTCGATTATGATTGGCGGAAAAACATTGGTCATAACTTATCAGCCCAAAGACTTTTTTTCGAACGATAGTCACAATCTTGTTCTTCGCTTTAATGATGAAAATGGAAGAACAGAGAATATCCAATTGTTTTTTGTTGCGGCTTTATATAAAAGTCTTTCGCATAAATATTCATGGGGAAACTCCATTTCGAATAAAAAGATACAAACTGATACCGTATTGTTACCTGTGACTTCTTCCTCTACGTTTGATTATACGTTGATGGAAACTTATATACGAGCCTTAAAGAAAAATCTGATAGGCTGTCTTTTAAACAAACTACATGCAAATGGAAAGATGAAAAAATAAACTATTTAAAACGACAGATTATGAAATTTGCAATCTACAAATACGAACTGGTAAAAACAAACACAAAAGAACTTTTCCAGGAAAATAAGAGTGTATATGACAACGCTCAGGTTTATTTTGGAAATTTATTTAATGCTAATCAGCTTAATTTATATCAAGTCTCTAATAAGGATGGATTGCCTCAATGCTTTCCTAATTCAATTCTTAAGACACGTAATGGAGTAACGCTGATGCGTGTGTGTAATGTAAAACATGTAACACTCTGGCAAGATTATCATGAAAATAAGGAAGAGTCGAATCCTTATTGTTTTGTGATTATAGATAATCGTTTTGGTATCGGACAAATAGCTATAGAACGTTCTGGAGCATTTGATAGTAACACGGATAAGGTGCGTGATATTCTTCAGGAATCATTTCATGCTGTGCTTGCACCTTTGGGGTTCTCAATAGAAATACGGGCAAAAGTTCGTACACGTGATTTCTGGGAAGCGATAGAGGAGCAGATGACCCAGAAAAACGAGCGGATACAGAAAGTCGTATTTGAATTTCCTAATCCGGATAAGGTTGGACCTGTAGATGCTTCTCCTGTTATGACTGATCGTTTACGTTTTTTAGCATCATTGGCTTCAGCTACAGGAGCTGCACGAAGTTCATTTAAGGTTGATGCTGATAAAGAAGGTACACTGACTTTAGACCGCACGAAAGAAGATTTAGCACAAATGGTTGCACTTTGTTGTAATAATGGATATCATATCAGCGTACATTTTGAACAATTTGGGGTATATCGTAATGGTGACGTCATACGTGCACTTTACAATATAGATAAAGGTTTGCTGGATGATTTTATTAACGGACAAAGTGTGCTTGGAGATAGAGAGGGTACTTGTTTTGGATTAATAAACAAATTAGATTATATACGCGAACAAACAAAAGAGTATGAAAATATTACGCCGGTTAAAGAAGGAAGAAAGAGAAAATATCGAAGAGCAGTTTGAAAATGGTTTGCTTTATCGGTTCGTTTGTGATGTCGCTTTGCATTTTTCATTTAAGATGCCTGTGCTTCGGCTTTCTCCAGAAGAAATGGCAGTAGCAATAGCTGGAATGCTTGATGAAATAAAGGAAAATCCGGAAGAATCTCGCTATTTATGTCAGACTTTCTGGAATAAACTTTGGTATGATATAAGCTCAATGGATGAGAGGGCATCAGAAGAAGAGGTCTCGTATGCTATAATTGTTACTATGGCATTACTGGTGGTATGTTTGTTATTAGTCGATAACGTAAGACATCGTACATTAGCATTGGATTTGATATGTGTGATTCAGGAACATACTTCTATGCAAGACCTTGAACAGATACAGAGGCAAATGAATAAGTTCGTTTGGCGAATGGGGGAGCATCGGTTAAAAGAACGGATGGAACAGTATTGGCAGAGTGATATGTTTCTCTCAGATGCCATTTATGAAGTATTACACAAGGATGGATTGGAGCAGCAGGAAATAAAACCAGGAAAAAGTCACTTCCGGATTGCGAAGAAACATAAAACGAACTTTGCCAAGATTCTCAGTGCCATGTTTGAGTTACGTATGTTTGAAGATGAAAATGGGCAAATCGCTTCAAATAAGCAGAAGTTGATAGAGGAACTTGGAGTTTTTTTTGATGCAGATTACAAGAATCTTTCACAACTACTTAATGCGTCTAAACAAAATGATAACTATATAGAGATATTCGAGAAAATGATGGAAAAAGCAAAGAAATATGATGTAAAATGACTTTAGGTAAACTTTAGGTAAAGTGATAGGCCAGGGCCCGTTACTTACTTTTGCTTCCGTAATCACCGACACACAGGTGGTTGCGGAATTTTTTTATTTATAAACCGGGTTGCGGAGACGGGAGAAACTCATGAGACTGGCGGCCGCCTTCTTTCTCTCTTCACCCATAAACCAGGAATTTTATGACGATTAATTTACAGATTTCAGATACCGTTTATCGGCGTCTTTTGGCCGGACACGGCCGTATTCAGGGCACTATCGGACTGGTAAGCCCTACAGAAGGTAATTTCAATGAACATGTACGCCAGGCTCCTGCGCCGGGTACGAAGTACATTAAGTTGCGCCACGGAAGGGCTTCGGTGGGAGGCGAACGGGTCCGGCTTACTCTTAGTATTGGTCTTGACGAAGCGGGCGTTGTGCCCTCTGATGCTATTACCGATGAAAGCCGCCAAGCAAGCGTGCATATTCCGGCGGATACCCGTTCAGCATTTCCGGTGATATCCGTTCAGTCCCCAGTTAGTATTCAGTGTTGTTGGCAAAGTTAATACTTCTTTCTTAGGCTCTCTCCTTTAAGGTCAAATTTTATTGCCTTATGCACGATTCTGTCCAGACAGGCTTCCGCAATGAGCTCGCTTTGGAACACATCATACCAGTCTGCAACGGGAAGCTGGCTGGCCAGGATGAGTGCCTTCCGGTTGTACCGGTCATCTATGATCTGTTCAAAGTCATGCTGTATCTGGCCGTCCAGCTTGACCATCCCAAAGTCATCGATAATCAGCAGGTCATGTGCGTTCAGCTTCCGGAAGAAGTTTGTTTCCCGTCCTTCCAGATGTGCAAGCTTCAGGTTCTCGATGAGCATGTTCATCGTGAAGTACAGTACCTTCCGGCCGTTCCTGCATGCCCTGTCACCCAGGGCACAGGCAAAGTAGGACTTCCCGGTTCCTGCCGGTCCGGTAATGATGACCGTCATTCCGCCCGTGATGTAATTTCCGGTTGCAAGGTCGGCTGCAGAGCAGGTCTGTATGCCCCTTGCCGTGTCCGTTTCAAGTTCTTCCATCGAGGCTCTCAGACGGAAGCCGGCATTCTTTATAAGACGCTGGATGCGGTTGTTCCCTCTCGTGTCACGTTCGTACTGGAGCATGATCTGCATGCCTTCACGCAGGGTAAGCTTGTCCAACTGATGTGTTTCTTCCAGAGAGCTCCAGCAGCTTGCCATTCCCGGAAGCTTCAGCTCGTGCAGTGTTCTTTCTGTTTCGTTGCTCATAATCATTTATTGTTGTTGGTTTATGTCATTTCCTGTAAAATAGTCTTTTCCGCGCATGTTCCCGTGGTTTGACGGTGTAGGCGCATGGAAGATTACCGTCTCGTCTGCGGATGCATTCATGCCGTTACGTCTGAGTATGGCTTCAAACTTGCTGTAGGAGTAAATACCGTACTCCATGCACTGACGGCAGGTAAGGTCAAACGTGGCAAGGTCATACTTCCTTCTGAGGCTGACTATGGAGTTGCACAGCTTGTAATACACCTCTTCAGGCTGTGCGGTACGTTTGGGGTCAAAGATTCTTTTTACATATTCATGGCAGTCAGGTGATATATCTTTTGCTTTCTCCACATAATAGGCTGCCGAACGCTCCATAATCACCCTGCAGCTGGATGCGAGATGTTCCCTGACTGTGGTATAGCCGTATGTATGGCTGCGGATATGTGAGGCCACCAGTTTCTGCTCCACATAGACCTTGACCCATGAACGCGTAAAGACTACTCTTGCCTGTTTTCCTACATGGATATAGGGGACGGAGTAAAAATGGGTCACCTTGTCCTGTCTCAGCTCCACATGGCAGTTTGCCTGTACTTTCAGATCGGCATACAGGCGCATCTCATAGGGTTCCGGTTTCAAGGGTTTCAGCAGCTCCTTCTCCATGGCATGAAAACGCTCCTCACGGCTGTAGGGACGCTTCTGCATACGGGTCTGGTTGTGCCTTTCCATCAGCTCCCATACGGCACGGTTCAGTTCCAGGAGTGAATGGAAGGTACGGTTACGCAATCTGGCATAGACACGGTTATATGTAAT
>ENA-USUJ01001097-USUJ01001097.1-human-gut-metagenome-genome-assembly--contig:-NODE-1097-length-23779-cov-8.247658_pt1 | contig 23779 bp, 29 predicted proteins | sample MGYA00250061_ERZ773398 | MGnify/ENA primary metagenome ERZ773398 (study PRJEB29103, sample SAMN06111992) | human gut metagenome | biome: human gut; feature: ankylosing spondylitis patient; material... | reverse complement strand
ACTTCGGTTCGCTTCCGTTGATGGAATCCGGCTCCCACAGGTGTGCATAGCTGAGTCTGCAAGGTACGATCACTTTTGTTAAATTTACTGCTGTCATAATTTAGTCCTCCTTAAAATCCGCTTCTGCGGTTGCTGTTTTAACTGCTTCTCTTTTATCTGAATCCGGCACCAGTGTGACCTTGCCGTCAGGCTTGTACACCAGTGAACCAAGGATCTCATTAAATTTCTTTTTGCCCATCAGCCTTTCCATCTCGGTAATGCCGATCAGGCTCTTTTTATAGATGTCCGTGTATCCGGCTTTCTGTGCTGTCTCTGCCACTTCATCTTCATCCGTATATTTACGGTTGCTTCTTCCCAGAACGAGCTTGTATCCCGGCCATTCCTTGTGGTTGACCACCGCTTCATTCTGTGCATAGGTGTAAACCTCTTCTGCCCATTTCTTCAGGGCATCTGCCTTGGAAAGAACCTCTGCAATTTCCTCATCCGACATAAGGGCCGGCTCGGCAAATTCCATCTGGGCAAGTTTCAGGTATTCCTCTGCCCTTGCACGGCATGTAAATCTTGCCTTACAGAATCGGCAGTGGTCTCCGGCTTTAAACGCTCCCTCTCCGGCAAGAGCCTTTGTTGCTCCCGGTTCAAGAACGTCCTTTCCCCATACAAGCAGCTCTTCTGCTGATATCTCCCAAGTGGAAAAATGTTCGATCCTCGGCTGGACGATGGTAAGCTCCACCGTGTCGATTTCATATAAGAAACCAAGCATGTCCAAAACTCCAAGTCCATAGATCATAAGCTGGACATTCTGTTCCGCATCAACCACCACGCCTTTGCCGAGCTTCAGATCGATAATGTGGATCTTATGGGAATCAACCACCACCATATCTGCAGTACCGAAACAGTCTTTGATTCTGTGTGCAAGGCTGACCTTCAGCTCCACTCCGATGAACGGGTCATCACAATCCTTTCTTGCCTGTTCGATCTGGCCGATGTTATATTCCACATAGTCATCCACTGCTTCAAGCAGCTCATCCGAATAATAATCAGATACAGGTCTTTTGGTTCTTTTCTTCAGATACTTATTGATGAGATACTCTGCCATCGCATGTCCGGCAGTTCCCTCTGCTGCAAAGGGTGACTCTTCATCTGGGAACTGCTCCTCCAACAATAATGATGGTGGGCATTCCAGTCGTCTTTTGCCGGACGATGGTGAGTATCTTGCGTGGCCGCCCATTAAAGCCCCTGTGCTTTCTCGTACAGTTCCGGCAGTTTTTCATCAGGAACGTCCGATAATTTCTGGAAACCGAACTGCTCGATCAGGTTCTTTACCTCCGAGGTCTTTCCTGATCTGGACTTGTCCGCAAGGAAAGCACGAACCGTCTTTCTGTCAACGGCTGTCTCCTTCGGGGCAGCTTCATCTTTCGGTGTATCTGCCACAGGAGTTTCCTTCTTTTCTGCCTTCTTCACAGGCTTCTCTTCCTTTTTAGATGTATCTTTCTGTGCTGCGATCATCTTTCTGATTCCGGCAGCAATCTGCTCGTAGCCCTCGGCTACCAATAATAATGCTTCGCTCATGGCGTTCTCTCCTTTCAAATGCATGCCAGCTTCACATCGCCTGTATACACATCAACTTTGTTTACACTGGACTTGTACTTTCCCCAATCCATCAGAATATGAAACGGGTACTCCTTTACAACGGCTGCTTTTTTCTTCTCTTTTCCACGGGTGACCATAATTCGGTCACCCTGATTCAGTCCGTAACGGACATTTACTCTTCCTGACATGGCGGATCTCCTATCTCATGAGCTTCTGCCCCTTGATCAGGGAACGGTACTCATCACTGGCACGGTCATCAATCAGAAGCGTTTTGACACAAATCTGTTCAAAATTTCTGTCATAAAGTCTTACAGGCTTCTTCATTTCCTTGGCATGTTCCAGTTCGAATCTCATGCCTTCCGTAATCTCAAAACCGAAAACATAGACCATATCGCATGTATCCATGAGTTCCAGTCCCATTTCAATTCCTGTCATTCTCTCGTTGGGATTCTTCTCATCAAGGAAGGTTGGAAAATAGATATGTGGTGCAACTGGGACATTCCCAGCTTTGGCAACGATCTTTGCGTAATATGCTGCCTTCTTTTTGTTTTCCTCGATGTTGCCCTGATACGGGCTGCAGATAAAGATTTTCATCATAATAATTCATCCTTTCTCATTCGGCTCTCATGGCCGTGGGGTTCTCGTAAATATAGTTCTTACAAAGCAAAATCACGAAGGATACTGTTCATCACCTCAAGATCGTCACCCTGAAGGGTGCTTTGCAGCTTTTTGAGCAGTTCCTGCTGTTTCGGTTTCAGGTAATTGCGGCCGACATAATATCCATCTGCCACTTTTACACCTCCACCGTATCTGCCACGAACTGTTTCAATCGGGTAAGCGAGAGACAGCTCTTCGATATCGTTTTTTATAGTCCGGACTGAAACGCCAAACTCAAATGCCAGATTATCAATCTTGTCCTGTCTTCTCTGACACAGAACTTTTAAGATTGCTTCCCTGCGCTCACTTGGTGTCATGCTTTTCTTTGCCATCTCTCGCTCACCTCCTTTCTGTTCCCTTGCTTTGTGACTAAAGAATAATTTTTAAAGGTGCAGACTTTTTGCACGATTAAAAATAAATTTCAAAAATTTTTTCAGATACATCAAAACTTCATCTTTTTATGCCTAATGACTTATTCTCCTCGTGATTTGAGATTTTTCGTAAAATAAAATCAGGTGTGCAGAGAATATATAAGGTTAGGTATTTTTGCATCCAATACTGAACTGAATGTCATCGATCAAAAGAACATCAATATTATCCAAATGCGTATCGTAGTCAGGCAGCTATATACTTGTTCTCCCTTTTGTTCCTGAAAATCTTTAATTCTTTGTTCACTGCAATGGAGAAAATTATCTGTGTAATTAACCTAATCCGTCAGCTTTCCAGTTTTTTGAAATAAAAAAAACCAACAGTCTGTCACACAAACAGGCTGTTGGCTAAAAATGGCTGACTTTAAGAAAGCCACTAGAATCCCTGATTTTTTACAGCATTCTACTAACATCCCTGTTTCGTAGGCTACTGTAATATCAGCACATCCTAGTGGCTGTCTTTACAAGCTAGTCCGATTATTAAGTTTACTGTTCTGCCCATCATAAAACACAGGCATTTTCTGCTTTTCCTATCTGAATCGGAATATCCTCTTTCGTAACTGCACATTTATGAAGCACCACAACATTCCCTGATACTTCCGTCTCTGTTTTGCATACAAAGCATTTTTTGTTGTATGGGCACTCCTTGGTGCATCTATGTATCACTCCATTTGCCATGTGTTCTCACCTTCTTTCCATAATCTGACATCTTTCTTTTTATGATATGCCTCGTGTCGAAAAGTTATAACAAAAAGTATGCATATTTTTTCAATTTCTTCATATCTTATTCTGAAACCTATATTATTGTTATACTGATTAACCCTGTAATATATTCCATGAATCAACATAATATTCATATTTTCTTTGTGTTCATCTGTTCGCTAACTTGCTAACACTTAGGGTAAAAAAATATGCGGATCATTCTGTAATCCGCATACTTCAACCTTCTGCTAGTAATTACAAGCCAAATCAAAAGAAATCATGTTAAGGATATCTGTACTCAGTTGTGTCTCCTGTGGAATATATCCAAGCTGTTTCAGTCTGTATCCTGCTGCTTCAAATGAAACATTAAATACGGAAGCCACTTCTTCAACCAATGCATAATGACAAAAAATCTGCTGCAGTCCGGGCCGTTTAAAATTTTCAGCTACCATCCGTACCATTGAAACAGGCATCAGAACTGCAGATGATAACGCATTAGCCTGCCATTCCATCCAGTCCTTGTCTGTCCAGCTTTTCGATGTCCGGCAGTCCATCTTCTTTGTGTCCACACGGCACTGAACCATTGGTGCCGGAGTTTCTCCCATCAGGTCAAACAGCGTTATCTGGTCAGGATCATAGGCAAAATATTCTTTATGTAAAAACTCATGTCCTGCCTCGTGTCCCATCGTAAAACGATATCTGTGTTCCTGATTTTCTTCCAAGAGCGTCTTATCGATTATCACGGTATGTGCTTTTGCACTGATATAGTCCGCACAATTATTCTGCGGATCATACACGGGTACTTTGTCCGTGTCATTGAACACCGTCATACCAAGATAAACACCGCAGTGCGACAGGTACTGAAAGTCCTGATCCATTCCCAGATAATCCTGTGCCAACAAATCGATATCTATTTCCTGTGGAGATTTTAATGCTTCTGGCATAAAATCCCCGACAATATTCTGTCCGATAACATCAATCTCTTTTCTGCTTAACACTGGTGCCCCAGATCTCTTTCTTTTAATTTCAGGTCTATACATATATAGGTTCTTACCCCTTTCGCTTTCTCAGTTCCTCGACAAACTGGTTCCATTCTTCTTCTCCTGCATCCAAGTCCCTTGCCGTCCTCAAAGCTGCACTGACATAGTCCCGTTCCATAATATACTCTGGAAGGTCTGGTGCTACGGCATTTCTCTTCTTTCCAGCAAGGTCAAGCATCTGTGCGTTTTCTTCTTTTGACAAATTCAGTATCTGTGCGAGTTGTGTAAGTTTTTCCATATCGAAGGGGTTGCGTCTGTCTTTTTCTACATCAGTTAAAAACGGTGCGGATACGCCTAACATATCAGCCATTTTCCTCAGTGTGATTTTCTTTTCAACTCTCTTCTTGCTTATAAATTCTCCAAAATTCGCATACATCATAATTTTCACCTTTTCTCTGTTTTCTCTTTTCTTTTCGTTTTAATTTTTTCTTCGTTTTCGCTTTTTATATCGGTGTTCATTTATTAGCACGCTTGCTTGTTCGCTAACTTGCTAACTAAAGTATATAAAATTTGAAGGGGATTGTCAATCATATTTTTTTGCAAAATTATCCCCTTCCATTCACTTTAGTGTATGTAGTCATATGGAGAACGATATCCCGTCCTTTTTTCTGTCTTTTTATGTATGGAAGAATCCGCATCTTCATAGCTTGCAAAAAGCCTGTTGCTTCTCACTTGGATGCCGCCTCTTGTGCCAAACCGGATTATATAAAAGTCTCCGTTCCGCTTAACTATAGTCACTTCACGAATGATCCGGTTGCTCTCGACAATATAAGCTGTCGAACCGATTTCAAATGTCATGTAACCATCGCCTCCTAATACTGCGGTCAGTCAAGGGAAAGTGAACCAACCTGATAGTGTTACTCTGCGATATGTATCCTAACGTAGCGATGATTTTATTATAAGAACACTTGTTCGATTTGTCAAGTTACATTTCTTCCTGTATTCCACGGAAGTTAATATGGTGCTTCGCAGCATTATATGTTTCACGATATAAACAGAATGGCTTTTGCAGATTCTTCTGAATGGCATCGAGGTGCTCATCGATTTTTATAACTAATTCCTCATTTGGCATATCATCAATCGGAAAATGCATTCCATTCGTCATCATATCCTGAATATAATGCTTGGTTTTTCCAACAGCCTGTATTCTTGAATCCAGCGTTTTCTGTACATTAAATGAAATATCCCGTGAACTTACTGCTATCTCCACAAATCCTACTATCTGATTATACTTCCAGACATTCCTTGGATACTGTGTTTCCATTATCATCCTGACAGTTTCCTCGGTTCTTTCTGATGTATAACCAAGCTGCTCAGATCTGTCATACCATTTTTTCTTCCAGTTATCCCATCTACGTTTGAATTCCTTTTCTGGCATAGAATAAATGGGAACTTCGTATATTATTTTCTCATTTGGAAACAGCATAGCACCACCCTTTCACTACAATTTCAGTTCTTTAATATCCATGTGTGTATCTGACAAATAGCAGTCGTACAATTTTATAGCCGGAATTAGACGGATTTGTATATTTTCCAATCCGAGTGCTTCAAGCATCTGCATTTTTGCAACGCCTTTTACTACAATTTCATTTTCTTCTGTCGGCATGAGAAAACAGTTTCTCACTTCTGCAATATGATGAACATTAATAAAATCTCTGTATGCCAACTGATACAGATACTGTTTTGTCACATCACCGACCCCCGGATTCCCACGCAGTGATTTTCCCTTTTCAAGCTGAAGATTATAATATTTTGCATCAAATATGATAAACCAATCCTGTCCATCTATACATGGTATGCTGATCAAATCAGGTATCAGGGTATCTGCCGCCTTTGCCTCTGTATCAATTCCCTGCCATATTGGTTTCTCTATAATATCAATCAGATTCTGGCGTCTTTCCTTCTTGCCCTGATATTTCTCTGCAAGCGGTACTGTCATTTTGAGCTGGCACAGCATGGTATTTAGTTTATTATCAAATACTTCTGCACACGCTTTTTCCCACACTGCATGATATGCGGTCGTTCCAAACATACTGATGCCGTCATTTTCATCAAGCATCTTTCTGTCTTGTGATATGTAAGCATACAGTGTTTTCAGAAGTATCTGCCTGTGCGTATTAAACTGCAGATTCAGCTCTTTGACAATCCTTTCAAGAATGTACTCCTTGTCTCCAAAATCCTCCAAGGTTTCTTCTGACAATTCTATTCTGTCCATATCAAAGAGTTCATCCAACTGGGCTGCATGAAGCTGTTTAGAACATTCCGTAAGCACACACTCATGAAGTCTTTTGAAATAATCCATATCATCTTCTACAGATTTCTCTGTATACAATTCCATATAATATGGCCGATTATCCTCTATCAATGCAAAACTCTCATCAATAGTCTTTCCCCAGAGAATCTCTCCTTCTCCATTTACTTCAATGATGTCCTCGCTGTTCGTGTAGATACCATATTCATAATAGTCATTAATGAGGAACAGTATGACGGCAAGAATATTAAAACTCCTATTCTCACCATCACCATTAAACACATTAATAATCTGCTCTTCGGAACGGCTGTAGCGCTCCAGAACTTTAACAACCTGTTTCATTTCATCCAGAACATCATCATCTTTCTTTGACAGCAGATATTTTGGATACACCTTTATGACACGGCTTCCACAGGTGATGACTCCAACATAAGTAAATACATACAGGCAGTCACCACTTTCAGCCGTTTCATCGGTGATTTCTATATCATCATCTACAAGGTCAGACATTTCAAGCTGATCATCGGTATTCTTTACGCTCTTCAATACCCCATATGCCTTGAGATTTTTTATAAATTTTTCTACTCCGTCTTCGTCAAAGGAAAACTTGCTTTTAAGGTCATTTTTCGTATAACGCTTCTGTTCCCTGACATACTGCGAAACAACTCTCATTATACCTCATCCCTTTGTTTATCATAAAAGTTTTCCTTGAAATTAGGTCCAAAGATTCCCATTCCCAGTTCATCAAAAGCATCGCACACAGACGAATATTTACTGTTATCACAGCCATCAAAGAATCTGTGCTTGCCCTGTTTTACTGCATCTTCATACAGATACATAATTACCTTGCTCTTGAATGCTGCTACAAATTTGTCCGTATCAATGATCATGCCGTTTTCATCGGATGCAATAATTTTCTTTGAAAGGAAAAATGGTCCCATCAGCTTGTCCTCGTTAATCTTAAACTGCTCCGATGACATTTTTGCATTAATGGCTCTGCGGAGGATATTCCATTCAACAGGCTCATCACTTCCGGCAAGCTCTATTTTTCCAATGCCTGAAATTTTCTCTTCGTTTTCATTGATGCCAAGATACTCAAAGTTCCATCTTCTCTTAAAAGCAGTATCCATCGGAAATACTCCCTGATCTGCACTGTTCATTGTAGACCAGATAAACATATTATTAGGAATTCGGATCTTCTGATAATTGTCAGGAGTTCCACCCAGTTGTTTTGCAAGATATTTTCTTATATCCTCTGATGCCTGAATTTCATATTCACTGACTCCGTCATCATCTCTGTCGAGCAACTGGAATACATCACCAAATACTGCTGCCACTTTTGCTCTGTTTATCTCTTCAATAAGCAGAAGGTGTGGCTGTGGATTTTCTGTTCTTCCGCTCTTAAGTGCTTCTACATAAACACGCATGAACGGTCCCGGCACAAAATCATATCTGATTTTTTCATCTGCTCCCATAACCGGCTTATATGTACCGACAAACTGTGAGTATGAATAATCAGGATGGAATGTAACGCGCTCGTAGTTATCCTTTGCATCCTTCAGTAAATCCTCACAATCCTCTTTCAGTTCATAACTCTTTCCAGTACCCGGAGCACCAAAAACAATACGGTTTCTTTCGTATTCTGTTTCTATTTCTGTGTTAAATACTAACGGCATATAGGTTTCCTCCACTTCCGAATCATTCAATTCTTCTGATTCAGATTCTTCCCCATAATAATATTTTTCATATAAGAACATCAGGTTCTCGTTATTGGTAAGCTGATAACAGGATGTAAGTTTTCCTTCTGATTTATCTGGAAGGGTATCACCGTCTGCAAATTTTTTATGCCACTTTCCAACTTTCATATGCGCCATAGCCGTTGATGGATCATAGAAATATTCTCCAATTTCATCAACAAACGCTATCAGCTTTTCACCATTCATGGCAACAAAAACAGTATCCGAATTTGTTTTATAAAATCTTGCCAGTTCTCCGGCCTTTCTGGATGCTGTCTTTTTATCATCATGGAAATATTCTTCCATCATCTTTTCTGTAATGGCATCTTTGTCTATTCCATCACCCGCAACATAATCCCCAAGTGATCCAATTGCTCTCCATCCAATTCCGACCACAGATTTCTGCTGCCATTCCGCAGCATAATTTTTTTCATCATCTTTAGTACCGATTCTTACAAAATGTTTTATGCCACCAAATTCCTCAAATACAACAGCAAAAAATTCTCTATAATACATTCCGGCATAATTCTCAATCTTTGCAAGCTGTGCACTTCGGGCATAATATTTTTCGCTCGGATTAATTCTTAAGCATCTAAGGACATGTGTCTGCCAGTCATTTGAATGGAAACCACTTAATTTTTCTGGACAGATAAGTGAAAAATATTTATGAAACCATGCCAGATTATAATACTGCTCACCTATCCCCAGTTTCAAATCCTCATCGAGCTTTTCAAAGTCAGACAGACTATCCAAAGTAGCATTATTTATAATATCTACACCTTTAATAAGTGCATCTCTTATGGTCTTTCCAACTTCAAGTGCCTGTTCTTCTGATAATACTTCTGGTTTCTGCGGGCTTCCCGTCATCCACTCGCCAGTATCCTTTTTCTGAAACAAACCAAATTTGTATGCAGATCCACCCGCTATGCTTCCAAAATATTCTCGGCAGTCTGCATTATGTTCCAACCAACAGCAAAGCGCTTCTGTATTATCTCCGACTGTATAAAATAAAGATGTTAAGAGATTTTCATCCTCAATGGCTGCCAATTTCTCTGGTGCGAATTTTTCCTTAAATTCTCGTATAGCAACCTCGATAGCACTCTTGCTGCATGGAATTTCAAATCCAGTTTCTGATACATAATCTGTGATTATCTTAGCAGCCCTACGGTATTCATCAATTTTATCCTGTTCTTCTTTCGTGTCTTCCAAATCATCAATATCCATATACTGTTGATATGATTGCTTATTTTCATTTGCATTCTTATTACTATCAGGAATCCATCTTCCTCTATAGGTCAGTATTTCAAATAAATCTGCTTTGTTTTCCCTCGTTAAATTCTCATGAAAGATTGATATTGCACCATTACTATCTTCCTTCACACAACCCGACCAGCACAATACTTTTACCATTTCACGAACTTGTCGTTTACATTGTTTCCAATAGCAATCGTTGTTTTCTAATTGTTCATCTGTTGGAAAATCTGGACTTATGCCTCTGTTTCTCTTTTCAAGAATCATTTTTGCAAGACCAATCACATCAGGCTGCACCTTTTTCGCAACATCTTCATTAAAAAATATATACTCTGCGATTTCGGCCTTAGTCAGATATGCCTTATCAGAATCTGCCATTCCCATAATATACAGCAGTTGCAAAATAATCCTCATAGGTGCTAATGTAATATCATCATTAACCGCTTGATTTAAAGAATCTGTTGTTCTTGGATTCGGAAACTGAAATTTCTTTATAAAATTTAATACAACCTTACGAACATCTCCATTTTTACATGCTTTTGCGCAATTACTGTCCTTAGTTAAGTTGAAATAAAAGCCAAGTGTATTCATATTATTGTTTGCATTTTTATCTTCTGCTGCACTTGGCACGGTATCTTCCACAAAACATTTTCCAGCCTCTGTCAAAAAGCTTTCAAGATTTGAAATTCTTAAATCATTAGTAAACAAATAATGAAACATTCTATAACTACACCTCCTTCAGTAGTTCTGCCACAGCCTTTGCAATCACATTAGCCAATTTGGGTGGCACTGCATTTCCAATCATTTGATATGCATTCCCACGACTTCCAACAAACTCAAAATCATCAGGAAATGATTGCAGTCTTGCTGCTTCCCTTACAGTAATTGTCCTCTGCTGCTCCGGATCATAATGTATAAAACGATTGCCATCTTTATATAAATGTGCAATTATTGTTGTGCTTGGCTCATCAGGTTCTAAAACATGATATCTATGAATTGGTGATTTCGATCCAATCTTTTTTTCATATAATTCGCTTATTTTTTTGCTATCATATTCTCTTAAACCTGATGCAATATCCTCTTCCAAAATTCGAAAAGTATCCATATCTCTCAAATTACTGTATCTGGGAATATGCCATGTAATCTTGCATTCTGGTGTTTTATGTGAAATACGTTTTTTATGACTGATTTCATCAAACACAGGCATACATTTTGGTAAATCCCCTATTGCTTCACGCACCGTAACCTTTTTTTTCACACAATATTTTGGAAGTATTACATTATAAAATTTGTTTATAACATCTTCCGCATTTTCAATACTCCTAGCATCAACTCCAAGTATGACAACCCTACTTCTATTCTGCGGAACACCATAATCACTTGCATTAACAACTGCATTTTTTAATTCTGAAGTTATTTTGTAGCCTATTCCTTCAAATCCCCTTGTTATGAGCTCCGTTATAGGTGTGCCATCTGGTGCTGCACTTAATATGCCGGGAACATTTTCAAAAACAAAAAATTTAGGGCGGTATCTATTCACCACATTTAAATAATGTTCAAAAAGATAATTTCTATAATCATCTCGCATGCCATTTTCATCTCTCACCCTTCCAGCAACAGAATAAGCCTGACATGGCGGACCTCCAATAATAAGATCTATGCCTCCTGATTGCTCAACAAAATAGTCCAATCCTTTTCCTTTTCCGAATTCTTCATCATCCCATCCTGAAAAAAGTTCTTCTTCTCGTTGAATATCAAAATGCATCACTCTTTGTTCCGAATCGGCTTCGCCCCATTTTGTTTTCAGTCTTTCCCTCAATGTATTAACTTGTGGACGCAGCCACTCAACCGCTGCTATCTCCTCATACTGCTTTGTTTGCATAAACCCTTCTGTTAAACCTCCGCATCCAGCAAACAAATCTATCATCCTATATTTCATCGAATCAGCCTCTTAAATATTCTAGTAATTTTTTTGCAACAACCTGTCCCAACATAGGCGGAACTGCATTTCCGACTTGTTTGTACTGTTGCGATTTATTCCCATAAAATATAAAATCATCTGGAAAACTCTGTAATCTTGCGCTCTCCCTTACAGTTGGAATTCTATTATATTTATAGTGAAAATGAGATCTATGACCTGTATTAATAGTCAAAGATGGCTTCTTACTATTATATCGTGTAAGAGCCTCATGATATTTATACATGCCTCGATACTCTTCGGGTAATGCTTTGTAATTCTTTCCTTCTGGAACCAATGAAATCATTTTCTTAGTTTTTTCTATAGGTATACTGCCTATATGATTTCGGACTGATTTAGAATTCTTACGCATCATTTTCTGGTATTCAGTCTTTGGTTCAGTTTCGTATTCTTGAATTTCTTCCCCATATACTATTTCTCCATCAGATGTTTGCAACGATGGCAAATCGCTAATAGCATCCTCACATGTTACATAATCTTTGCTATCTACAAATGGTTCTGGAAATTCAAATGCAGTTTCAGAATCTCGTAAGCCAACAAAAAATACTCTTTTCCTAATTTGCGGAATTCCATAATCTGGAGCATACAACAGTTTCGGTGTCATTTTGTAACCTATTTCTGCAAAATCTTCTATGATTCTCTTTGCACCTATCCCGCCATTAGTCTGAAGCATACCGGGTACGTTTTCCAACACAACTGCTTGCGGCTTTAAAGTAGCAGCAAGTTTAACCATTGCAAGATACAAAGTATTTCTTTTATCATTCATATCTCTTGGTCCGGCTATTGAAAATCCCTGACATGGGGGACCTCCTACTAAAACATCCAATTCTATATTTTTTTCTTTAAGAAAATCAATTAAATTTTAAATCAAATATAGTATTGACTTTTGATAACCAATATGTTATCATTATATTGTGCTATAGAAGGAGTTCTATATGTATAAAATTGTTTTTTATCAAAATACTAAAGATGAAAATGAAGTTTTAACCTACATTAATTATTTGAATCAGCATAATAATAAAGATAGTAGGATAAAACTCGAAAAAATTACTGCTTATATGAGACTGTTGCAAACCAATGGTCTTGCTCTCGGAGAACCATACATAAAGCATTTGTGTGATAATATATGGGAATTACGACCACTGCGAGATCGAATAATATTTGCATATATTACAAATAACACATTTTTGTTATTAACATGTTTTATGAAGGAAACTCAAAAAACTCCCAAAAGAGAAATTGACCGAGCCAGGAAATTATTAGCAGAATACATGAAAAAGGAGGATAAAGAAAATGAATAAAGAATATAAAACAACAATTTTTTTAACAAGTCATGATATAGGAGATATAGAAAAACTATGCAAAAGAGTAATTATAATAAATTATGGAAAAATAATATTGGATAGCTCTATGGAAAAACTAAAAGCTAATAAACCATTAGAAGATATAATTACAGAAATATATAAGGGAACAAAAGAATATAACTAACTTCTTAGAAAAAAAGGGGATGATAAAACAATGAGAAAGTATTTATATATTTACAAATCTACACTTATAGAAAATTTAACATACATTTACAATATATTAATTGGATTTATATACTTTTTTATAGTAATGATTGTGTTAATGAATTTATGGCAATATATTTATGAGGATCCAAGTAATATGATAAATGGGTATACATTAAACCAGATGATGTGGTATGTATTAATAACAGAAGCTTTGTGGTATGCTACCAAAAATAAAGTGCTAACAAATGAAGTGAGCCAAGATATAAGAACAGGAGATGTAGCCTATAAGATTAACAAACCATATAATTATATATTCTACATTATGGCTAAATATTTTGGGGAGATAACATTAAAAACAATAATATTTAGTATAATGGCTGCAATAATTGGAATATGCTGGATAGGCCCTATTCAAGATTTTAACTTAGCGGTTGTTCCATTAATATTAATAGTTATAGTATTTCGGAATATTAATAAATGCCATTATGAAAATATTAATTAGCATAATTTCATTTTGGATAGAAGATTCTACACCATTTCATTGGATATATGACAAAATGATATTACTAATAGGAACAATGTTCCCAATTGAAATGTTTCCCCAATATTTAAGACCAATAATAAAATGTACACCAATATATGTGGTAACATATGGACCAGCAAAATTATTAATAAATTTTAGTCTGCAAAATTTTGTACAAATTTTACTAGCACAAATTATATATTTATTTGTTGCTACAACATTAACACTAATACTATATGAAAAAGGAGTGAAAAAATTAAATGTTAACGGTGGTTAAAAATCAGATAAAAGTTATGATATTATCTGTTAAGTATAATATAATGATGCAAATGGTAAATAAAGTAACATTTATAACTAATATATTATTTATGATATTGAATAATGCTAGTTTTATAATTCAATGGATAATATTATTTAATATAAAAAATGAAATAGGAGGATACAACATAAAGCAAATAATACTATTATGGGGGTTAGCATCAAGTGTTTATGGATATTCACGTGTAATGTTTGGAAGAGCATTTAACATTTCAGAATTAATAATAAATGGACAATTAGATACATTCTTGGTACAACCTAAAAATGTATTCTTAAGTGTAATAACATCAGATTCTAAAATATCAGCAATAGGGGATTTAATATATGGATATATTTGTTTAACAATTTATGGAATAAATATAAAAAACTTTTTGATATTTACATTCTTTTCTATTATAGGTGGAATAATAGTAACTGCTTTTGCAGGAATAGTAGGAAGTTTATCATTTTGGATTGTAAAAGGAGATGCTGTAGCTGATGTGTTAAATAGTGCCTCAATTCACTTTGATACATATCCAGGAACGATTTTTGATGGTGGTATAAAAATACTGCTATATACAATTTTGCCAGTAGGAATAGCGAATTATATGCCATTTGAAATAATGTTAAGATTTGATTTTATAAAATTTATAATAGTAATTATTTTTACTGTATGCATTTCAATTTTCGCATTTATTGTTTTTAATAAAGGTCTAAAAAGGTATTCTTCATCAAATTTAATGAGTGCTAAAATTTAAGTTAATTTAACAACCTCTTAAACATATAATAAGTTTAGGAGGTTTTTATGATACGAATTGGAATTTGTGGATATGGAAACTTAGGAAAAGGTGTTGAAGAGGCAATAAAGTATAGCGAAGATATGGAATTAGTTGCTATTTTTTCTCGAAGAGACATACAAACAGCGGTACCATTGATAAAAATGGAAGATATGGAACAATACAGAAAAAAAATAGATGTTGTAATTATGTGTGGGGGTTCTGCAAAGGATTTGCCAAATCAAGTTCCGCAATTTGCAAAAATATATAATACAGTAGATAGTTTTGACACACATAAAAATATACCAGAATATATAGAGAAAATTAATAGAATAAACAGGGAAAGTAATACAATATCTCTTATATCAGCAGGCTGGGATCCGGGACTTTTTTCAATAAACAGATTGTATTCAGAAGCGATAATTCCGAATGCACACACATATACTTTTTGGGGGAAAGGGGTAAGTCAAGGACATTCTGATGCAATAAGAAAAATAAATGGAGTAAAAAATGCAATACAATATACAATTCCCATAGATAGTGAAATAGAGAAAGCCAGAAGAGGAGAAATACTATGTTTAACGAATGAGCAAAAACACTTAAGAGAATGTTTTGTGGTACCAGAGGAGGGGGCTGATTTAGAAGATATAAAGCAAAAAATAATAAATATGAGAAATTATTTTGAAGGTTACAAAGTAATAATTCATTTTATTACAGAACAAGAATTAAAAGAAAAACATAATCAAATGCCACATGGAGGAAGTGTAATTTGTTCTGGTTTTACAAGTACAGAGAATAGGCAAATAGTAGAGTATTCTTTAAAATTGGATTCTAATCCAGAATTTACAGCCGGTGTTTTAGTAGCATATGCAAGAGCTGTTTATAAATTAAGTTTGATAAAGGATTATGGAGCAAAAACGGTTTTAGATATACCACCAGTTTTATTATCAAGTAAGAATAGAGATGAACTTATAGAAAAAATATTATAAGTGATAGTGAATAGGGACTTACTATACTTAATAAAATTAATTAGGAGGATTAAGCATTGCTTTGGAAAGGGCGGAGATAATAGGGTGGTTATAAAGTTAAAGAAAAGTGTTTTGTTTAAGATAAGTGTATTAGCGATTATGATAATTACATTATCAGTTGTAACAATATCTTTAGGAATGGATCATTATTATAATGTTGATTTTACAACAGGATTAGTTACAGCAAGTTTACTAAATGTTAGAAGCGGACCAGGTACAAAATTTCCAATAGTTGCAACAGTAAAAAAGAATGAATATATTAGGGTATTTGCAGGGATTGGAGATTGGTATGTGGTACAATTAGATAGCAATTATATAGGAGCAGTAAGTAAAAAGTATATAAAGCCAATTTATCCTAATACTGGAACAGGAACAGGTTTAAACAATAATGATTCAAATAATTATAATACAACTAATACAACAAATTTAACTTCAGATGAATGGGAAGTATTTAATTTAATTAATCAACAAAGGAGTCAAAATGGTTTAAGTCCATTAAAAATAGATTATGAAGTGCAAAGAGTAGCAAGAATAAAAGCACAAGATATGGTAAACAATAACTACTTCTCACATACTTCACCTACATATGGTTCACCATTTAATATGCTAAACAATTTTAAGGTATCTTATAGAACAGCAGGAGAAAACATAGCCGGAAATTCAAGTAATAGTGCGGCAGTAACTGCATGGATGAACTCTTCTGGACATAAAGCTAATATACTAAATAGTAGTTTTAATTATACTGGGATTGGAGTAATAAATGGTTCAAAATATGGAAAAATATATGTACAAATGTTTATAGGCAAATAATAAAACAGTAAAGCTATTGATAAAATAGTTTTACTGTTTTATAATGTGAGTGTAAAGAAAAAATTTTAGGAAGGAAATGGTGATATAATGAAAAATGGAGTTTGGAAATTATTACTAGTTATTTTATTTGTATTGGCTATTGTATTTGGAACGTTTTTTATAATAGATACAAACAGAATGAAAAACAATAAACCTGTGTTATTTAGTACATGGGGAAAAAAGTATAGTGCACCAGTGGCTTCGGCAGATAAAATGAATGCGGTGCTTTCTTTGGAAGATAAAATAGCAGATGATACGGTTTGGTGTGGTACATTTAATTTAATATGGAATGATTTGAAGAATGAACTTGCAAAAAAAGATATAGAATTTACGCCACAATTAGATGTAGTAAGGAATTTAAATAAAGGAACATTTAATACAGAATGTTTATCAGAAGATAGTTATTATAAGGTATATGGCAAGCCAACAATTGAATTAAAAAAACAGATAGAAAAAGAAATAAAAAGAAAATTTAACGAAACAAGTGATATATTAGATGATTTTAATTGGAATGAGTCAGGAGATAAGGATTACTTTCTATATTCTATGCTAAAAAAAGAGTTTGAATTTCCAAAAGTATTTGACAGATTAGAAAAAGGAAAGTTTAAAGATTGGGAAAATGTAAAATATTTTGGAATAAAAAAGAAAACATCTGAAAAAGTAAGGGAACAAGTTAAGGTATTATATTATAATTCAAAAGAAGACTTTGCAATAAAATTATTAACAAAATCTAATGATGAAGTAATTATCTCAAGAGGAAACAAAGCAAATACATTTGGAGAAATTTATGCAGAGATTAAAGAAAATAACGAGAATTTTAAGGGAAGTAAAAATATAGAAGAAGATGAAATAGTAAAAATTCCAAATATAGACTTTAAATTAAAAAAGGAATTTAACGAAATAGAAGCTAAACCATTTTTATTTGCCAGTGGAGAAGAATATGTTATAGAAAAAGCAGTACAAACAATAGAATTTTCTTTGGATGAAAAAGGTGGAAGAGTAAAAAGCGAAGCGGGAATGACGAACAAAACAACAGCATTATTACCAGATTTAGAGCCAAGAGAATTTTTAGTAAATGATACTTTTTGCATTTTTTTGAAAGAAAAGGATAAGGAATTACCATATTTCGCAGCAAAAATATCTGATATAACACAAGTGCAAATATTAGAAAATTAAATATATAAAAGTGCAATAACCTTCAAAATTTGTGACTATAATCACAAGGAAAAACCTGCCTGCATAATATATATCAAATTATGTAGGAGGTTTATTTTTTATGGATTATGAGATAATGATGAATGGAATTATAAAAATAGGACAATATGCTCCGGATTTTGAGGCAACAACAACAATGGGAAATATTAAATTAAGTAACTATAAAGGCAAATGGATTGTGTTTTTTTCGCACCCAGGAGATTTTACCCCCGTATGAGCATACAATTTGGGGAAATATCAGAAACGCTTGATATTGCTTAACATTTCTTTAATCGATAACTTACTCTAAAATGAATAAAAATTGCCACAAAATCGATCGTGAGGCGATTGATTAGGAAGATTATAATAAATTGGAAGAAGAAAATTTTAAATATATAATATTACCAGAATATATAACAAAAGATAAAAACTTAACAGATAAAGAAAAAACTATTTATTCAATGATATTAACATTAGGTAAAAATCAAGAATGTATAATGTCAAATGCATATATAAGCTCAATGCTAAATATATCAAAAGTACATAGCTCAAGATTAATTAGTTCTTTAAGAGATAAAGGATATATTAATGTTCAAATAATATACAAAGAAAATTCAAAAGAAATACTAAAAAGGATTCTTACCCCTATTAACAAATGTGTTAATACCTATAAACAAATTAGGACAAGACCTATTAACACGGATGTTAAAGATATATTAAAGAATAATAATATAAATTATAATAATTGGCGATACAAAAGTGACAGGGATTATAGTAATTTTGATTTTAGTAAACTTTATGCTAATAATTTTTAGAAAGGACTTGATTTGACAGGATAAATGGATTTATGTTATCATAGGAATTAGATAAAGATTAAGTTAAACAGGTGATGAATATGAATAAAGAAGAATTGATAAAATATATATGTAATAAATTAAATTCAGGTAAAGATGTTGAGTTTGAATATCAAATTAATGGGGTACCATATAAAATAAAAATTTTGGCTATGGATATAGATAGAGGTATTAATATACCGAGTATTCTTGCAATACCTTTATCATCAAATATAAACAATCAACTTATAGTTGAATCTAATAATTTAGAAAGTGAAGAACTAGAAAAAATTATAGAACAAGGAGGACAAACAGGGATTAGGTTGGCTCAATTAACAAATGATTTACCGAGCCCAATTGTTGTTCCATTAATACCAAGTTATAATGATTATCCTTATTTTCAACAACTATCTCAAGAATGTTTTAGTCTTTCTAGTAAGGATAAAAATTATAGAATGGATGAGCAAGTTGTAAATATTATTAATAAAGCAAGATCTATTTTACAGATAGAAAAAGGATTAATTATTAAAGATAAAATATTTCTAAATGGTTATTCGAGTTCGGGAGTTTTTGCACAAAGATTTGCCTTGTTACATCCAGAAATAGTTGAAACTGCATGCATAGGTGGAGCAAGCGGTAGTATCCCTATTCCAACAGAAAAAATACCATATCCAATAGGAATAGCAAATTACGAAGAGTTGACCGGTAAGAAATTTGATTTAGAAAGTTATTCAAAAATTAAGTTTAGATATTATGTAGGTGAATTGGAAACACAAAATAAATCAGATTCAAGAGTTGATGATTTAGGTAATCCAGCTCCTATGCATGATATGAGTTATTTTAATAGAAGTGTACCAATTGAGGTTGGGAAACAACAAAGAGAAGCTTTAGGAAGAGAAATGTTTTGCAGAGCGAAAAAAACTATTGAGATATTACAAAGTTTAGGAATTGATGTTCAACATAAAATAATTTTAGGTAGAAGTCATAATAATAGAAGTGGTACAGGTGTTAATGAACTAGGAGATAAATTTATTAATGATACTTATAAAAGTACCATTGTAAATAAAGAAAAAGATGAAGGTTTAACAATATAAATTTAAGTAAATTTTATAATTAAGGGGGGTGACTAAAAGTCACCCTGTTTTTTTATGAGTCACCCGATAAAAGCCACGCTTTTAGGCGTTAATGGGAGTTCGGGGTGACTCCCTGTTCCTGCAAATTTTGAAAAAATTTGAAAAGGTTATAAAAAAGTAATGAATTTCTTAGTTTTTTTGTTCTTTCATAATGAAAGTTTTTATAAATTTTATTTAAAAACTTAACATTTTAAATAGAAAATGAAACATACCCTATAGAAAAATAAACTTTTTCCCAAAAATGTAACATTTAATAAAAAAATTGGATTCTTATATATGAAAAATCCAACCATTTTGGAATTAAAATGCAACATAATATATCAGGTGCAAATAAAAAACATGATTACTATTTTTCGGGAATGTGCGTATGTAATGATTGTGGCTCAGGAATGTCTGGTATAATAATTAAAAGAAAAGTTAAAGAAAAAGGTTATAACTGTTCAAGATACAGACAATATAGTACAAAGGCTTGCCATTGCCATGAAATTAAAGAAAAAGACATATTAATTCATTTAAAAGAATTTTTTAAATTTACTAAACAAAAGTATTTAAAAGAAATAAAGGATATTAAAATTGAAATAAAACAAGAAAACAAAACTAGCGATAAATTTAAATTACAAAACAAACTAAATATTCTAAATGAAGAATATAAAATGCTAATTAATCAAAAAATAAAAGAAATGGCATCTTGTAATAATTCTATGCAAAGAGAAATTATAGAAAATACATATAACGAATTAGAAAAAAATGCAAAGAATGGCTCACTTGCAAGAATTAATTCAAAATGATGAAAAGAAGAATTTAGAAGATAAAATTCAAAAATTAAAGACTTCAGTGGAGTATTTTGATGAGATTATAAACGCAAGTAAGCCAAACAGAATTATATTACAAATGATAATTGATAAAATATACATACATAGAGATAAAACCATTAGATTTAGTCTAAAAGCAGACATTGAAAAATTGTTAAAATAATTCATTAAATATATTGCATACAGAACAAAGGTTTGTTATAATTATTTTTGAATTAAATATAAAATTTAAAGGAGTGGTTTTATGTCAAAAATAAATGTACAAAATATTGAAATTGGATATCAAGTTGTTGACGATCAAGACTATATTTGTTTAACTGATATGGCGAAGCAGAAAGATGGAAGAATAGAAATTATCATTCAAAATTGGATGCGTAATAGAATGACAATAGAATTTCTTGGACTTTGGGAGAAAATTAATAATTCAAATTTTAATCACATCGAATTCGATGTATTTAGAAGTAAAGCTGGATTAAATAGTTTTTATTTAACTCCAACACAATGGATGGAAAAAACAAATGCAATTGGAATTATAACTAAAAAAGGTCGTTATGGTGGAACTTATGCACATAGAGATATTGCATTTGAATTTGCAAGTTGGCTATCTCCTGAATTTAAATTATATTTAATAAAAGAATTTGATAGACTGAAAAGCGAAGAGCAAAAGCAACTTGGCTGGGATATAAAAAGGAACTTGGCTAAAATTAATTATAGAATACATACAGATGCAATAAAGAAAAATCTTATACCAGAGAAATTAAATAGCAAACAGATAAATATTGTATATGCCAATGAGGCAGATGTTTTAAATATGGCATTATTTGGAATGACAGCAAAACAATGGAGAGATAATAATCCAGATAAAGAAGGAAATATTAGAGATTATGCAAATGTCAATGAATTAGTTTGTTTATCTAATTTAGAAAATGTAAATTCTATTTATATAAATGAAGGTATGAGTCAAAAAGATAGACTTATTAAATTAAATGAAATAGCAATTTCACAAATGCAAATATTAACAAGAGATACCGTTAAAATGTTAGAAAAATAATAATAAAAATCACACCCCCTCACATCAAAATATATTGTATCATAAAAAAGTGAAAAAATAAATAACTTTTGGCGTTTTTGCACTTTTAGTGCAAAATTTAATAAAAAATTGCACCAAAAGTACAATAGTAATTTAAGAAATTTTATGTTATAAAATTCTTATAATTATATTAATGATAGGAAAATGAATATTAAAGTTTACAAAGGAGGTTAATCTTGAAAAAAACAGTTATAACAATTGCAATTACAGCACTTTTAACAGCAGTATTAATGATAAGTGGATATTTTATCTATACTAAAATAATTAATAAAGACAATAATGCAAATAGTAATATGACAAAAAAGAATGAAAACAATTCTGAAAATGTTGAAAATCAAATACCAAATGACATTAAGAATATTAGTTTAGAAGAATGGAGAAAAGTAATAGCTCTTTTCTATAAAGAGCATTATGGCTATAAACCAGACAACATAACTTGTACAGAAGTAGGACCCAATATAATATATGTAACAATATATCATAATACAGAATTAGTGGCAGAATACACTCTTGATGCAGAAACAGGAATTGCATCAAGTCCAACAGAAAGAACAGCAAATTTCTTTAAAGGAATATTTTTAGATAACTTATCAACAAAAGTTAATTTTAAAAATAATGAATGTATTGCAATAGGATATATAGAAAAGGGAAAAGAAGCACAAATTAAAGAAAAATACTTTAATTCTGATATTGAATATGAATCTTTAACAACTGTTGTAGAAGGAGATGAATATCAATTTATAGTCATTCCAAAAAGTTTAGATGCCACATTAAGAATTTGGAAATATAATGTATCAGAAAATGGAGAACTATATTCTGAAGGATTATTATTAGAAGCAGTAGGAACACCACTATTAATAAAAACACAATGTACAGAAGTGTTTCCAAGAGTTGGTGTAGAATATGAATTTGGCGATACAAAATTTACAATACCACTAATGATTAGTGGTATGGATGGAAAATTTACAATAACTGATTATAAAAACTTAGTGAAAGACATATCAATATATTAGTTTTTAATTTGAAATTATTATAAAAAGGTGCTGGAAAAGTTATAAAAAAATAGAATATTAAAAGCTATCAAAAAAACTTGTACAAACGTATATTTTAGGAGAAAAAAATGAATAAAAAAATAATTCTTTCAGTATTAGCAATTTTAATTAGCATATGCTTAATACTAACAGGTTGTGGTAAAAACAAAGAAGATGAAAACAAAGAAATAGCAAAATTAGTTGATGAATATGCTCCTTTTGAATTTACAATTAAATATCCAAAAGATGCAGGATATAAATTCGAAGCAGATTTAGAAAACACACCATATGTAGCAGGTAAACTTATAAACGAAGAAAAAAATATCAAAATTTCATTTAATTTTTCAAAAACATATGAAAGTTCAATGAAAAAAGAAAAAGAGAATAAGTCTAGCCAAGAAAATTATGCGGAAACAAATTATACTAAATTAGGTGGATATGAGTATTATGATAAATTCAACTATTATGGAGTAAGCTTATTAAACAAAAATGAAGAAGGTAGTTGCTTACAAGTTATAGTCAAAATAAGTAAAAACAAAAATAATGGAGCAAAATTAGATGTAACAGAATTTGCAAAAACAGAAGAATTAAAAAATATCTTAAGTTCTATGACATTAAATGATAAGATAGAAGGAAAAAAAGTTGATGGAATAATATCATCAAACCATAAATTAATAGTAAAAAACCTAGAAAATCCAGATGAAAGCAAGTATTATGTTAGTCAATATCCAGATACAAATGGTGTAACAAACATATATGCCTTAAAAGAAGTAAATAAATACAAAGGAGAAGGAGCATCTTTCAGACTAACATATTATGGAAATGAAGGAAACTACAAAGATTTAGATACATGTCTTGCATACCAAGAAAAAACATTCAAAAGGAAATTTGAAGATTATACATTATTTGGACAAAAAGTTAAAGTAGATGTATCAAGACACGCAATAGGAGAAAGTTCATCACCAGAAAAATACAAAACTTGGATAGCAGGTTATTTTGAAAAAGATGGAAAAGTATATGATTTTCTATATATTCAGTATGTTGGGGTAGATGATAGTCTTGGAGAAAA
>ENA-USUJ01001090-USUJ01001090.1-human-gut-metagenome-genome-assembly--contig:-NODE-1090-length-23839-cov-9.938768_pt1 | contig 23839 bp, 8 predicted proteins | sample MGYA00250061_ERZ773398 | MGnify/ENA primary metagenome ERZ773398 (study PRJEB29103, sample SAMN06111992) | human gut metagenome | biome: human gut; feature: ankylosing spondylitis patient; material... | reverse complement strand
CTTCCGTGAGAATGATTCCGCCAAGGCCGAGCGTCATGGAAACGATGAGTTGCGGCATAACGTTGGGGATAAGATGCTTGAATATCTTTCTGCTTGCGGGAAGACCGCTTGCTTCTGCACTCAACATAAAGTCTTGCTCTCTCAGAGACAAAATTTGTCCCCTGACGAGTCTTGCCGTGCCTGCCCAGCCGAACAAGGTCATCATGGCCATCAATATGTAGAGTTTCGCAGGACCGGTTACGTCTTGCGCGTCGAGCGCGACGCCGACGATCATAAGCATAGGCATAGTAGGCACGCAGTTGAAAATATCGACTATACGCATTATGATCTGATCCACCCACTTTCCGAAATAACCTGCCAAGCCACCAAGGAACACGCCGATTATCGTTTCAAGGATAATGACGACGAAGCCCACCGTGAGAGACACTCTTCCGCCGTACATAAGACGGGAGAACACGTCAAAGCCCTTGTCGTCGGTGCCGAGCAAGTGGTCTTTAGACGGTTTGAGATAGTTGGTCGGTTCGGAATAAGTGACGATATACACGGTGTCTTCGCCGTAGTCGGGCGCGGACACTTCGGTGTAATACGTCTCTTTGACCTTTTTGCTGTCGTCCGCTTCTCTTTCACCCCAGATGAACGGGAGATTGGAAAAGAGCGGTCCAAGGAATGAAAACGCGAACAAAATGACGAGCATCACGAGTCCCGTTATCGAAAGTTTGGATCTGAAAAATCTTTTCAGAACGATTCTTCCGGGGCTGAGCGTTCTCGAAGTTATCTCTTCCACGCTTTCTTCTTCGTCGTCCGCATTCTGTGCGGTTTCGACGTTTTCTTCGTTTTCTTTGTTAACTTCCTGCGTTGTCAACGCGTCGTTTTCGACGTTCTCGACGTTTTGCGTGTCCGCATCGTTTCCGATTGCGTTCACGACGTCGTTTTGTTCGTCAAGCAGGGTTTCCGTCGGATTGCCGACGATGATTTCGTCTTTTATTTCGTCCATACTTACCCCCTACTTTCCTATCTTGACACGCGGGTCGACTATTGCGTACATCAGGTCGCTGAACAACGTTCCTATGACCGTCAGTATTGCGATAAACATGTTGTAGCCCATGATAAACGGTATATCCGCCACCACGAGTGCGTCGTATGCAAGTTTACCGATACCGGGGATACTGAACACGGTTTCCGTTATCATTGCTCCGCCGAACAGACTCGGCAAAATGCCTGCCATCATCGTGACGAGCGGAATCATCGTGTTTCTGAATACGTGTTTGTATATGACCTTTTTCTCGCTGAGACCTTTCGCTCTTGCCGTGCGCACGTAGTCCGCGTTGAGTGCTTCGAGTGTGTTCGTACGGGTGTAACGCATAAGCGAGCCGATTGAAAGGATGACGAGAACCGCCATAGGCAACACCATGTGCCACAGCGTATCTCCGAGTCTCACTATCCAAGACGCGTCCATAGGCAAGGATGCAGAGCCTATGCCGCCCACTTCGAACCAGCCGAGTTGCACCGCAAACACGCGAATTGCAAGAGCGGCAAGGAAGAACGTGGGAAGGCTTATACCCATCATCGCAAGCACCGTGACCGAATAGTCCACGAAGCCGTATTGGTGTGTTGCAGCCTTGATGCCGAGCGGAATTGCGATTACGAATTGCAAAATCGTTGCGATGAATGCAATCGCAAAGGAAATGCCCATATTCTGAACGATGACGTCCGAAACCGGTCTCTTATACTTGAAGGACATTCCGAGGTCGCCTTTGAGAAGGTTTCCGAGCCAGTTAAAATATCCCTTGATGATTGCAACGAACTTGTCTCCGCCCGTCGCCACCTTGTAGGACATATTCACCGTCACGACTTCGCCGCTTGAAAGCGTAAAAGTCATATTGCGAATGGTGCGATTGTCCATACCTTCGGTTTCGTTGACAACGTAAGTGCCGCTTTCGACGGGTGTGATGATTTCGTCAAGCGTAATCATGGAATCGTCGGTGGTCTCTTCTGAGCCTGTCTTCTCGTCCGCCTTTGCGCCGCGACTTGTAACCTTGCAGATGCTGAACTTGCCGGTGTTGAGATACTTGCCGTCTTCGTCGGTGTCCGCCTTGATTATAACGCGGGTGTTTTTGCTGCCGTCAAAAGAACCTTCGTACCAAGAGTTGTAACTCTTGATACCGAGAGATATATCTTCGTCGTAAGTGACTTCTTTGGTGTTTTTGGTGAACGTTTCGCCTGCAAATTTGCTGTTGTCGCCAACCGTGAGATGCAAATACGCATCGGGCATGGCAAGACCGTACAATTCTTTGATTCGGTCAACGTCTTCCTGTTTCATTGTGCCCTGTTGCACTGCCGACGAGTATTGATTGTCGACGTAGTCGGTCGGCATCATACGCGCGAGCGAGTATATGATAACGGACACACCAAATAGGATCACCACCGACAGAAGCAGTCTTTTGACTATGTATTTTAACGTATCCATATAAACTGTTTCCTGTCTTTCCGCCGGGCGTTTCCACGCCCGACGGTATCGGTTTGGTTGAGTTTGTTCTTTGCACCGATAGGTGCGTTTTCAGATTTTATCTGTAGTTCAATTCCCAAAGTCTTGAAAGCAATCCGTTGTACGGAGAGCGTTCGTTTGCGGGAGTCATGGTGCTTTCGTCAAGCACGTTCTTGTTGTATGCGGACATATCGTTTCTCTGATAAGTCGGCATTTCAACTGCAAATTCCATGATCTTGTCGAGTGCCTGAGCATAGATGCCCTTTCTCTCGTTTTGGTCGGTCGTTGCACGGCCTTGGTCGATGAGCGCGGAAAGATCGGTGATGATTTGATACTCTTCTGCGTACGCTTCGGTGTTCTTGCCTGCCTTGATTTGCTTATAGCCCCAGTTGCTCGTGGAACTTGCTTGCGAATCCATGTGATAGACCTGATACATATCGGGGTCGATCGTGGAAGACCACGCTGCCGCCCAGATTGCGAGTTTACCTGCGGACAAGTCGCTGAGTGCGGTTTGCGAAGTCACGACTTTGACATCGAATCCGACGCTGTTGAGAATCTTTGCCGCATTAAGGAACATTGCGTATGCCGGGTGATCGGTAGAACCGCCTGCGATGGTGAGCTTGTAGTTGAGTTTGTCAACACCGAAACCATCAATGTTCTTTTCATAGCAAGTGCCGTTGAACACGTAGCCTGCGTCTTCGACAAGTCGTTTGATTTCTTGTCCCGTGCTGTCGTATGCGTAGGTAAGACTGCCCTTTGTATAAATGGTTGCGTCCTTCGGATATGCCCAGTTGGTCTTCGACATAGGACGATAAATGATTTCTGCAAGACCGCCCTGATAATAGTTGTCGGTGATCAAAGAAGTCTTCATCGCTTTGATGATTGCTCTTCTGACGTTGATGTCAGGAACGAATCTCGGGTTGATGCCCACGTAACCGTAACCGCTTGTTGCGATTTCGACGTGTCCGAGACCTGCGTCGTTGACCGCCTTGATGTTGGGTTGCGTTGCGCTGGGTTCGCCGAAGTCGATATCGCCGTTGGTCAATGCGTTGATGATCTGATCGCTTTCAACGACTTTGTAACGGACGTATTTGATCTTTGCGTTGCTGATTCCGCTGCCGAGCGTCTCGAAATAGGGGTTGCGCTCGTAGTAAACCATGTTGTTGTTGAAGAACGTATCGCTGGTGACGTTGCCGCTGCCGCTTGCGTTGGACGCTTTGTAAGTGCCTGCACCGACGGGGAGACCCACCTTGTTGGAAGCATTGATAACTTCGTTCATGAAGGTGATTTCACCGAATTCGAGACCGAATTCCGTCGTTCCGTTGAAAGCCGCAACGTAATCTTTGCCGTGCCACGTGCCCGAATAATAGTGCAGCGGAGCAACGGTGAATGCAAAGTTGTAGATTGCCTTCGGGTCTACGTCGTTGATTTTGATGGAGAGCACGTCGTATTCTTCACCGAGAGACTTGCCGTTGAAGTTGGTCACTTTGTGAGTGGTAATACCGCTGATGTTCGGCACGACCTTGGTGCTGCCCTTGAAGTAGTTGCTCTTTGCTTCTGCGGTGAACTGATCGAGCACCGTAGATGCGGTTTGCCAATACTTAACGATAGTTTCAAAGTTGCTTGCGGAAGTTTTCGTGATATCGAGTTGTCCGTTCGCAGTCGTCTTGAAATATGCTGTGAAAACGCTGCTAATGCAGTATTCTTTGATTGCGTCGTCTTTGCTCATACCGCTGTTTTCTTCAACGTAAGGCAAAATTGAGTCGTTGTAGAATTCGTCTGCAGCCGCTTTGTCGAGTTTATAGTTGCCGTTTTCGTCTTTGTATTTGTGGCCGGGTCTTGCAGGATCTTCGAGCAAAAGTTCGTTCATACCGCCGTCGTTGAGCATAAACACTTGCCATGCGTCGGTGAATGCATAGTCTTTTTTGTAGGTTTCGATATCCATGTTATTCCAGTCCGTCGTGAGTTCTTTTTGGAAAGTCTCGGCAACGTACTTGAAGTCTTTTTCGAGTTGAGCCTTTTCTTCGTCGCTCCAACGGTCGGAAGGACGATCATCAGGCTTAGTTCCGGTGTATTTGAACGTTACGTAATCGATAAGGTCGTCGATACGGACGTTTGCGTCGGAAACGAATTGTTCTTCAAACGCGGTGGAGTCGCTCGTCGTAAGTTGTTGTTGACGATAACTCTTAAGACCGACGATATCCGTTGAATAAATGGTTGCAGAACCCGTGTAAGACGGATCGAGATAGGTGTAAAGGTTGAACAATACATCCTTGATCGTCAAATCGTGTCCGTCGGAGAACTTGATGCCGTTCTTGATAAGGAATTCGTAAGTGGTGTATTTCTTTCCGCCTTCTTCGCTTTCCGAAACGGTGTAGTCCTTTGTCACGGTCGGCTCGTTGTCACCAAATGTGATGTTGCCCTTGGAATCGGTGCTGAGCATGCCGATTTGGGTCATGCCGACGATTGAAGAGTCGTATGCCGACGTTGAGAAAAATGGGTTGAAAACGCCGTCCGGAGTTGAGATGCTCATTGCAAACGGGCGAGTTTCGGGATCGTAACTCTGACCTTTCTTATCGCATGCTGCAAGAGATGCCGTCATGACGATAATCATTGCCGCAATGAGAACGATTGTCGTGATTTTCTTTGCGTTTTTCATGTTGTCTCCTTATATGAAAGTAAATGTTTTTTTCGTATTTGGTTGATCTTATTTTGAAAGTCAGTTTCCTGCTCCCACTATCGTAACGCCCGAATAGTCGCAGTTTGTCGTCGTTGACGCGTCTTTTGCAATCCATTCGTACGCAGTTGACGTCTTGTTTGAACCGAAATCGCAATTGAGCGTTCCGTTTACGATTCTCACGTTGCTGATTTGTGCGCCTTCTCTCGCTTCGTATGCGAAGAATCCGCCGACGAATTCGCCGTTGTCGAGTTTCACGTTGAAATTGACGGTGGCGTCTTCTATGACAAGGTCGTATATGTTCGCTTTTGCTCCGAGAGTGCCGAAGATACCTGCGCCGAGCGTGTACTTATTGCAGTTTCTCGTGACAGTGATACCCTTTATAGTATGTCCGTTGCCGTTTATCGTACCGTTGAAGCCCGCATATCTCCACGTCTTGCCTGTGAAATCGAGATCGCAATCGAGATAAATGTTTTCGCTTGAACTCAATCCTGCCGAGAACTGATCTTCTGTCTTTGCGATATACCAAGAACCTTCGATAAACTTGACATAAACGGTCACGTCTTCCGTGCCGAACACGTAAGGCCATGCAAACGTTTCGTCTCCCGTCGCATTTTGGTAGTATTCGTAAAGCGTATAGCCGTCTTTGGTGGGTGCGACGACGCTTGACGGCCTTTCCTTTCTCGTTTCGGGAGTGCCGGTTTCTCTCTTGACTTCTTCACCGGTCTCTCTATCGACGAAAATCATCGTGGGAACGCGGAGCAATCTTGCATACAACGTAATGTCGGCGTTGACGCGCATCGTTTCGAAATTCCACTTCGTTGCCAGCTTGACCATTTGCGTAGTTTCGTCCACGACAACGTTGCCGTCGGAGTCTTTTTCGGGAAGATACCAACCTTCGAGATAGTATCCCGACGCTTCGTATTGCTTGAAATCTTCACGCGAACCGGGTTTGAGCCCCACAAGCGAATTCGCCTTCACGCCGAGATATTGCGTCTGACAGTTTGCGTCGAGCGTGCCGACGTTGTAGTCGAACGTGACGAGATAGTCGTAGTTGGGTTTGGCTTGCGAAGTGTTGCACGCAGAAAGCACGACGCAAAGCGTCAATACAACAAGTGCGCAAACCAACAGTAAACTTCTTTTTGTTTTCATTTTTATACTCGTTTTTAGGATAATAATATATATCCTTATTTGTTCTCTCTCGTCCGCACGTCTAATGCACGGACGAGAGAGTGTTTTTTTTGTTATTCTTCGTCGGAGTTTTCGTCCGAGTCGTCCTTCTTTTCGTTCTCTTCGACTTTAGTTGCCGATTTCTTCTTTTTGAGAACTATGAGCACTGCCGCAACGACGCCTGCAATCACAACGGCGGGAACGACCACGCTCACTGCAATGATTGCCGCTTTGTTGCCGCCTGCCGCATTGTTGTTGCCATCGCTCGGAGTGTCGGGAGTGGGAACCACGGGTTTTGACTCAACGTTGACAAGCAAGTCTACATTGTAGGTTTGTCCTTCGTAAACGTAAGTCACGATCACTTTTTCGTCTCCGAGAGCAAACGTCGTCTTGTCAAGCGTATAGTCCGTGACAACGATTTCGCTGTCGTCTGCAAATATTGCCTTGACAACCATACCCGTCGGGTCAAACGCTTCGCCCTCAACGTATCTGATCTTGTCGGGGATCGTTGCAATCTTCACTTCGACGAGCGCAACGGGGTGGCCGAGTCTTGCTTTTGCGTTTCTAATCGCCTTTTCAGCCGCAAGAAGTTTTTGTTCTTGTTCGCCGATGAGCGCGATTTGTTCCTTGTCGTTGATTGCGTTGTACGCTTTTCTTGCGTCTTGCGCCGCTTTTGCGACCGCTTGGAGTGCTTCGATGCTGCTTGCCGCCGCGATTTCATCGTTCGTCATGACGGATCCGATGTTGTCGATTGCGTCGATTGCCGCATGCGTCGTCTCGTCGGGAAGTATCGTGCTCGTCTTGTTAATCGTGCTGAAGAATTCCGTCCACACGTTGGTGTCGTAACCCTTTCCGTTCTTTGGAATGGTCATCGTCAACTTGAAGTCGGGCGCATCGTAGAATTCCTTGTTGAAGTAGTCTCTGTAAATGCGCTTCGACACGTAGTCAAGGAAGTTTGCGTAGTATATCGTGCTTCCTATCGTTGTCGTGCTCGTCGTGCTTTGCGCAAAGAGCAAATACACGATGTCGTTCGAACTCATACCTGTGGTATCGACGTATTTTGCAATCAAAGTCGGAGCTTCAACGCTGTTGAACGTGTAGTTCTTCACCGAACTGGAATAGAATGCGTAACTGCCTATCGTGCCGACCGTGTAGACGAGTTCGATGTTTTCGAGTTCTTCAACGCCTTCGAACGCACTGTCGCCGATTGCCACCGTGCCGTCTATGGTTCTGAACGACTTTCCGCTCTTGCCTGCAGGATATTGCAACAATTCGTAACCGTCGGGTTTGACAGCGTAAAGAATGCCGTCAATGGACACGATTTCACCGTCGCCCGCAACGTTTATCGCCGTGAGAGTCTTGATTGACGAGAATGCGCCTGCGCCGAAACTCGGGATATTGCGCGTCTTGATCTTTTCCACTCTGCCCTTTTCGTCGTAAATCGTCCAGGTATATTTGTAGGTCGCTTTGTTGAACGTCGCAGGAAGCGTAACGGTCGTGAGAGCGGTGTTCGCAAAGGCGTAGTCGCCGATGTATTGCGCCGCACCGAAGTTGACGTTTGCAAGCGGTGTGCTCATAAAAGCATATGCGTCTATTTCAACCGCGCTCGTAAGGTCTGCGCTCGTGAGTGCCGTGTTTGCAAATGCGCCCTTGCCGATTGTTTCCACCGTGCCGAGCGTTGCGTTTGCAAGAGACGAGCAGTTGTAGAACGCATAGTTGCCTATCTCCTTTGCTCCCGTGACGTTGACCGTCGAAAGTCCCGTGCAGTTGTAGAACGCAAACTCGCCGACGTTTTCGATTCCGTCGGGGAGAACGACGTTTATAAGGTTTGCGCGCGCGCTCGAAGAATAGAACGCGTATGCGCCTACAACCTTCGTGCCTTGACCGAACGTTACGTTTGCGAGTGCCAAAGACGAGACGAAGACTTCTTTGCCCATCTTGCTGACGCCGCCGAATTTCGCACTCGTGAGATTGTTGCACACCGCAAACGCTCTGTCGCCGATTGAAGTTGCTTTTTCAAAGTTCGCCGCCGTGAGTTTGGAAGATGCAAACGCATTGTTTCCTATGCTCTCGACGTTTGTTGCGACGACTTCCGTCACTCCGCTGTTTTGGAATGCGTAATCGCCTATCGAAGTCGCGCTTGCAAGAGTTACGCTTCTCAAAGCCGTCGTGCCCTTGAACGCATACGCGCCCACCGAAAGCACTCCGCCGACTCCGTTGACGTCGGTAAGTCTCGTGCAGTTTGCAAACACTCCTTCGGGAAGTGCGTTGATGCTGCCGAACGTCACCGATTTGACCGTGCTGCCCGCAAACGCGTATTTGCCGATTTCGGAAACGCCCGAAAGGTCAAGCGTCGTGATTGCCTTGCAGCCCGCAAACGCTCCGTCCGCTATACCGACGACGCTCGGGAGCAATTCAAACTCCGTCTTTGCCGTCGGAACGCTGACGATTTGCGTCTTGTTCTTGTTGTAAAGTACGCCTGCGTCTTTCACGGTCGTGCCGTCTCCGACGCTGTAATTTGCATTGTCTCCGTTTATGGAGAACTTACCGAATTTCTCGCAGTTCGCAAACGGAGTGGATTTTCCGCCGATAAGCGTCGTATTTGCGCTAAGAACCGCTTCTCTCAGATTCGAGCAACCTTCAAATGCGCTTTCGCCTATCGAATACGTTCCGTCCGGAAGAGTGATTTTTTGAATCTTCACTCCAGCAAGAGCGTAGTTTCCGATGCCAAGGAATTCGTCTTCGGGTTCAAACGTGAAACTCGTAAGTCCAGAGCAACCGTTGAACGCGCCTTCTTTGAGATAAGAGCCTTTGAAGACGAAACTTCTGAGTGCGGTGCAACCTGCAAACATATTCGTTCCGATATCCGTATACTTTGACGTCGTGACGCTTGCAAGTTTCGTGCAGTTTGCAAACACGTCGCTGCCCGTCACTCTGAGTTCGGAAATGTCAATGCTTTCGAGTGCCGTGCATCCCGAGAATGCTCCGTCGCCCGCCGTGGTGATACGTTGCGGATTTTCTATCGTCGTGAGCGAAGTGCATTCCGCAAACGCGTTGCGTCCCAAAGTTATCGCACCGTGATAGGTATCCGACACGTTGTGGTCTCTGTCCGTAAACATTCCGAACTTGACCGTCTTAAGTTTCGTGCAGCCTTCAAACGCGCTTTCGCCGATGACTATGCACTGGCTCGGAATGACCACTTCTTCAAGATTAGTGCAACCCTTGAACGCCGTCTTCGGAATTTCCGTAAGCGTTGACGGAAGCACCACTCTCTTAAGGTTGGTGTTGTACCAGAAGCATTCTTCGTCGATATACATGACGTTCTTGTCTTCGGGTATCACGCACTCTTCGCCGCCGTAATAGTCGTACAACGTATAGTTGAGAATTCTGTAATAGTCGCCGACAACGATTTTGAGTTTCTTGCTAAGGCGCGTTCCGCTTGCTTTTGCTTCGATATACGCAGTGCCTTTTGCCTTTGCCGTCACGTTGCCGAGATTGTCTATTTCAACGACTGCCGGGTTTGTCGAAGACCACGTGAACTCAACGTTCTGTATATACCACGGAGACATGCTTGCAACGATTTGCAACATTTGTCCCGGGTTAAGATCAAGGTCTTCTTTGTCGGCGTTCACCGCATATCCCTTGCCGTTGAGCACCGTCGGGAACACGATTTTGTCCGCAACGGGTTCTGCAAGTCTTTCTTCCGTGACGATAACGTCCACTCTTGCGTACGTAACGCTGTCTTCATCTTCGCCGTCTTTGAGATAAATCGTGGCCTTGCCTTGTGCCAAGCCGAAAATTTCTTCGTTGTTGACCGCAACCACGCTGCTTCCTTTTGCCACGTACCAGGAAAGAGTTTGCGACATAGTTGCGTCGGGAAGAGTCGTAATTGTCGGTGAGAACAATTCGTTTTGCTTGATTTCGAGTTCGTAAATCGGATATTCGCTTTCCGCTTCGGTGTCGACAAGTCTGCCGTCGGGGTCGCCGATGGTCACCGATTCGGGATAATCGAGACCCGCTTTCGCGTTTATGACGTACGTTGACTGATTCATTGCGTAGTCTTCAACCGCAATATACATCTTGCCGGTCTTGATATAGTCTTCGTAAATATCCGTGATGTCGAAAGACACCGTGCTCTTTTGACCTTGTCCGCCGTAAACGGGAATCGGGTGCTCGGTCAAAAGCGTGAGCGTGTTTTGCCCTTTCTCCGTCTTCACGTAGCAAGGCATGACGTCCTGAACGAATTGGTTGTCGATGACGTCCACGTCCATATAAATACGGTATTTAGTTTTCTTATTCTCCGTATAGGATTCATATCTGATACGATAGTCGAGCATTTGCGGCGCTTCGTAGTCCACGGTGAACTGGAAGTCGAATGAATTGCGTTTCGGATTTTCTCCGCCCGGATAATCGAGTTCGCCTTTCAGCGAGACATAATAAGTGCCGTTGTTGAGCAAGTTCCACTCTGAAGGTTTGATTTCGAGCGTTATTGCCGCCGCCCTGTTCGAGCCGCCTGCCGCATAAGACTTGCTGATGTTTTCCTGCCTTTCGGTGTAGATAACCTGTCCCGTTGCCGCGTCTTTGATTTCGACGTTCATATACGCCGCGCCGCGAAGAAGTCCTGCGTAAACCATATACACTTCGTAGATAGTTCTTTGCCCCTTGTTGTCAAACATAGAGACCGCCGCTTTTTCCTTTTCGGGATAAATCTTCACGTCGCTGTCTTCCATCTCGTACAAATATGCGCCGAGTTGGAGAATGTATTTGTCGTCGAAGTACATACCGATGATTTTCGTATCGGCAGCACTCGCGACAAGTTTGTCTTCCGCAGGCACGTTGGTGTCTTTTTGACTTTCGGCAAGTTCATACGTGCTATAGTCGAAAAGCGGAGCGGCAGTCCAGTCGCCATAAAACGCGAGATACGGCAAGCCTATCGTGACCTTCGTTGCGTCCACGCCTTTCAATGACACAAAACCTTCAACGTACATGCCGTTTTCAAAACTCTTGTCGAGATACTCTCTCGCCGCTTGAGAAAGGGTTATTCTCACTTTGACGGTGGTAGTCATGTTTGCGCCGACGGTGATGTGCCCCGTGTGGCGCGCGCCGTCCACGAAATACTCGATCGTGCTGTCGGAAAGCATATGTGCCTTTTCCGCAACCGTCTTGTTGTCCGACGCAAGAGTTTCCGTCATCACGTACACGGTGGGATCGTATTCTTCCACTCTGCCCGAGATGTTGTTTATGGTAAATTCGAATTCATAGATACCCGTCTTCGTTTTGTCGTCGTAAAGTTCGATTTTGGTCTTGTCTCGAACGTTGCCGTCCTTATCCTTGACCGTGATGAAACTTTCAGCGTTTATTGCGTCAGCAATGCCTGCAAGTCCCGCGCCCTGCTTTCTCGGAGAGTACGGATTGCCTTCGTCGTTGAGAGCAATAGTTGCGGTGCTCATAAGCACTTGATTTACTCTCGCGTTGAGTTCAACGCCCGTGAGTGTGGGATTTGCGGTTTTGAGATATTGTCTTAATAGCGCAACCGCACCCGACATGTTCGGAGCAGCCATACTCGTGCCGCTGTACACGTCGTATCCGCCCGGAACCGCACTGGTGATTTCTCCGCCGTGAGCGGTGATTTCGGGCTTGAGTTGCAAATCGGGAGTCGGACCCCAACTCGAGAAATCGGACATAAACGGACCGGCTTTGAATTCGGAATTGATTTGAATAGAACCGACGCCCTTATTTGCCTTTTCGACAAACACTTTGCCCGCATCCATAGGAATCGAGCAAGTCGGCACGGGATCGTTGACGTCGCCGAGAGACATTCTTATCGTGCCCGACAAGTTGTTGTAGATAATGACTGCGTCCGCGCCGTTGTCCATTGCGTTTTGCACTTTTTCCGCAAACGTATTGTCACCGCGCTTGATGAGAGCAATCGTTCCGTCATAACCTGCTTTGTCCTGAAGTTCTCTTCTGATTTTTGCAGTGTAGTTGGTCGCTCTGCCCACGCCGCCCACGACGACGTATTTGTAGTTGAGCGTCTGACCTTTGCTCTTGCCCGCAATCGTATAAAGTCTGTCCACGAAGTCGTATTCGTTGCCGTTTGCGTCCGAAGACTCGGTGATGAACGCGACTTGGTTTTCATCTTCGTTTGCCTGGATGAAAGTCGCCTTTTGTCCGTTGATGGAAGCAACCGAAAGCGCGGCGCCGTAAGTGGACGGAGATCCGACCGTGCCACTGTCGGGGTTGCTTGCAAGGTTCGTGCCGTTGCCGCCGCCGAAGCCCGAAGAATAATCGTTGCTCGCCGCAACCACAAGGCTGATGCCTGCCGCTCTTACTCTGTTGTAAACTTCGTTGATGAGTTCGTCGCTCTTCTCGTCGGAGAAGCCCGCGCTTGAGCCGAGACTCATGTTGATGACGTCAACGCCGAGTTCGACGCAGTCGCTGACCGCCGCTATAATGTCTATCGTGTCCGCACCGCCCAAAGAATCGCTGTCGAGATTGTCGGTGAAAACTTTGCATATAACGAGTTGCGCTTCTGGAGCGACGCCCACGAAGGTTTCGCTCGTTTCTTTGTTGACGACGTAATCGGATTTACCTGCGACGATACCCGCAACGTGAGTGCCGTGCGTGGAATATGACGGATAAACGTCGGAATCGTCGTCCGCATAGTCGTATGCATAAGGAACTTTTGCATTGTAATACACGTCGTCGACGGTGGCTTGTGCGTTGAATCTGGTGCTTGCCGCCATCTTTGCCGCAACGTCTTCCTTGCTCCACGCGGGGTTCGTCGGCATGGTTGCAAACGCTTCGTGCGAATAGTCAAGTCCCGTGTCGAGAATTGCAACAGTCATACCTTCACCCTTATATGCAAGGTTGGAAGAATCGTAAATACCCGTGGTGTACACGTTTGCGTTGTTGCTCACCGCAACCTTCGGAACGGAATAAGACTCCGAATAGTAAACGTTCTTGACGCCGTCGAGTTTCTTTATCTCGTTGAACGTGTCCGCGTCGACTTTGAGCGCAACGCCGTTGTTGAGCGTCGAGTAGGAGTATTTGTAAGAATAGTCGAAGCGATTGTCGTCGAGCGTTGCGAGAAAATCGCGATGAGACGCTTCGATGTCCGATTTGAGCAGTTGCGCTTCGACGCTGTTGCAATACGTGGCAAAATCGCCGTACGCATAGCCCTTATTTTCGTAAGAAGTGAAAAGAGAATCGCCTTCGAGTTCAACTATAACCCAGCGTTTTCCGCTGTATGAAGCGGTCGTCTCCTGAACGGCCGTTTGACTGAAGTATTGTTGGCGCAGCGTCTCCATGTCGAAATTGCCGACTTTCGCAAAGCCGGAAACGACGTCAGAGTTCGTCGAGTTTTGTCCCGCGGCGGCAACTCCGCCCATTCCGAGAGCAAACGTGACGATAAGGACGCATATCAACGCCACAAGCGAATAATGTGTAGTTTTTGTCGTTCTTTTGTCCATTAAATTCTCCACGCATATATGCGCATTTATATAATACAAGGATAAATTGTATCAAAGGATACCCGAAAAAGCAACAGTTTTCTTCGTCGCAATCGCAACTTTTTGCATAAAAATTTTTATTTGCGGTTTTTGCAGAAAAATTCAAACGACCGTATCGGATTTGCAAAAATCAACAATTTTCGACAAAATTTATAGTTTTCCATATTCTAAACGCTTATTTTTACTGCGGTATATTGCGGTTTTCGGCAATCTAAATTTCCGCAGAATGTCTTTTTGACAAAATTTTCATTTTTTTAAGGAACATTAAAAAAGCAATAAAAATACACGTTTCGTTGATTTTCCACACATGTGTATCAATATCTCGAAGTGACAGATTTACACGACGTTGTATGTATAGTTAAATTTTTTGTATAATTATACGGATTATACAATATTTTATACATTTGTTCGTAACGCATCGTTTTTCGAGTTTTTTCTCGGTTAAAACTCAAAATTTTGCTTCGTTTGAGTTTACAAAACACACGCGCGATGTTATGATTGTTTCTATCTCAAAATAAATATAAGCCGTAAAAGGAGTTATATATGAACAAAGGACTCAAAGGAATAGTTATCGCACTCGTGCTCGTTCTCGCTCTCGCATTGGGACTGAGCGCATGCGACGAGCCTGAATATTATTCGGTGAGCGTGACAAGCAACCTGCCGGGCGATCAATCGGTGCAAGTCTACGCCTCTGCCCCGAAAGATGAAAAAGGCTATCAAAAAGGCGAAACCGCTTACGCTTACGCACTTGTTGCCCCGGGCAGTAAACTGACGGTTGAAAGCGTAACCGCAAACGGAACGACGCTCACTGCCGACAACGAAGGTCGCTATCCCTTCACCGTCGAAGGCAACACGATGATAAACGTCGTTTTCGTACAGTCCGACGACGTTCGTCTCAATGTGTCCGCAGACAGTGAAAAAGGAACGTATACGATGAATCCCGACGGCGTTCTCTTTGCGCCAAACACCGACGTTACGATAACCGCAACGGCAAAAGACGGCTACGCTCTTAAAAATTACGTCGTGAACGACGTAGAAACCGAACCGTCCTATGACGGATCACTCTCGCTTACACTCAAAATCGACACCACGGTCAAGATAAACTTCGTACCGCGCATGGAAGACGGCGTGTTTTCGACCTTGCAAGGCAGATTGAAAGTCAAAGGTCATTACGTCTACGACGCCGATGACGACAACTACGATTTCATTCACAATCTCGAAACCGTGTTCGGTGACAAACAAATTTCACAAGTCGAATCCGACTCCGAAACCGGAAAGGTCTATTTCGAGTCCGTATTCGGAAAAAGCAACCGCAATATCACCGTCATTAAACACACGGCAAACAACACTATTGCCGAATACACTTCGGACAATCTATTCGAAGAGTATTACAACCCGTTCGATTTGCTCTCCGCAAGCGACTTCGAGAAAGTGAGCGACACCGAATACATTCTCTACAACGCCGCAAAGGCAAAAAGCGCCGCAAGCGCACTTTCGGGCTGGACGGAAAGCATCTCGTCTTTCAAAGTCGTCGTCGAAAACGGCGTTGCCGTCAAACTTCACATCGTCACCGAGCGTATTCAACCGTCTGCCGCATCCGAAACCTACGTTTCCACTTATGATTTCGATTTGAGCGAACACGGCACGGCAAGCGTTGACACGCTCTACACTCAACCCTATCCGCACACCGCCGACCACGACGCACTTCTTGCCGCACTCACGACCGCTTCTGAAAAGGCGGCGTACACCGTGCGCCACCAAGGACACGAAGTCGGCTACGTTGAACCCGACGGCGGCGAAACTCGTCCCGGATACGGCGATACCGACTACAAAGTGTACGTAAACGAGCAAATGATTTACGACTCATACAAAGACGAAGAACACGGATACGTCGCACTCGACAATTACGTTTATCCTTTCGACTATCTCAAGTCTTCAAATCAAGTCGTTTTGCGCGACCCCGTCAACGTTGAATCGATCAAGTATTATCAACCGAGTTTTCTCGGCTTCGACGTTGCGCTCTTCAAAAAAGTCGGCGAAAACAAATATACGCTTCATCAAGACAGTATGGCAAAACTCATTGCGCCCTACTTTGCAATCGGCAACGAGCAGGCCTATTACACATTCGCAACCGACCTTACACTCACTCTCAAAGACGGTGTGCTCGATCAGGTGGTTTTCACTTACAAGACCTACGGTATAGAAGAAACCGTGACGCTCTCTTTTGACTTTGACACGGCTTTCGATGTCAAGACGGATCTCGGGCTTGACTTTGACAATGCAAGCAAAACAAGCGTCCTTGACGACTTCATCGGTCAATACAAGGACAATATGGGCAATTTCCTTACGGTTGACAAATCGGGCTTCACCTACAACGGCGAAAAAATCGCGATTTCACAATACATTTCCGCAACCGAAACCGAACCTGCATATTTCATCGGCACATGGAAGGGAAAGGTTGTCAGCATAATGAAGTTCAGTTCAAAGCAAATTCTCATCACCAGCGACGACTACTCCGTCAACGTCACTCTCGACGCGGTTGACACGGGCGTCGTGACTGTCGACAAGAAATTCGTCGGCGTATGGGAAATCAACGACGAAAAGGAAGACTTGCACTACAAAGTGCGCGTGCAATCTCACGCAGTGTGGGTCAACGACGTCGAATGTGAACTCATCTCCTACACAGAAAACGAAGGCGCAACGATAAAACTCGGAGATGACACCCTTTATCTTCTCAACGCAGCCGAAGACAAAGACGGCAAATTCGTATCCGCAATGATTAAATTCGCAAACAACGAATACGTCAAATTCACTCTTCTCGACACGGGTGAATCCGTCGGCATCGAAATCCCGGAAGAATACGTCGGCATGTATATGACCGACGACGAAAGATACAAGGTCGTCATCACGTTCTCGACGATAACCATAAACGGCGTTGAGTTCGTTCCCGCGTCGTACAGCGAAGCAGACGGTTTTGTCGGCACATACGGCAGCGACACAGCGTATAGAGTGGCGTTCTATTCGGTTGCAGGCACGGTCAACAAGGACGTTTTGCAAATCGGCAACGGCGACAAACTCAACCGCGTCGAATCTCTCAACAAGAATTATATCGGTACTTGGGAATCCGATCCCGCGATCACGGAATACCACTATACAGTCGTGTTCACCGAGACTACGCTCAAAATCAACGACAAATTCTACCCCGTCAAATACAATCAAACCTACGGCTATGAAGTGGAATTCGAAGGCGACGGTTACACGACCTACATTTTGTTCTTCTACAACGCATACGGCAATCCGAGCATGATTATGTACAGCAACGGCGGCACGACAATCAATCTCTACAAGAAAGTTCCGACCAAAGTACCCGAAGAGATTATCGGCACTTGGGAAGGCGTTGACGGCACAACCGCAATAACCGCTATCGTCGACAAAAACGGCAAGTTGCAAATCAAAATCGGTGACGGCGATTTCAAGACGATAAACGCCGAATACGATGCCGCAAACAGTCAGTTTGCATTCACTCTCGACGGCAAAGAAACTTTCTTCGTTTACGACGTAGACGCAAAAACGTTCAATCTCTATCAAGTGGAAGGCTATGACGTTAACTTCACAAAATCCGCAACCGTCGACATCCCCAACAAATTCTTCGGAACTTGGGTATCTTCCGACGGAAAAACGAAAGTTATCGCCGAAAAAGGCAAACTTTCCGTCATGATAAACGGTGGCGAACTTGTGAAAGTTGCAGAAGCGACTTCCGACGAATTCGGCGTATACTTCACCGTTGACGGCGTGAAATATTCTTTGAGCGCGTCTTACGGAGAAGACAATCAAATCTTGATTGCCGATGAAAGCTACACTTTCCATGTGCTATTGACGCTTCAAGCGTAATCGAAAAAACACCGAAAAAGCGGAACGCAAATGCGTTCCGCTTTTTATATAAATCATATTCGTTTTACATCTGTTTTTCCCCATATCTTTTGCGACATAAAATCGTCGATACATGCGATTAGATATTCGATATTACACGGCAAATCATATTGCAAACGTGCAAATTTATCAATATGTTTTTTGCCAAAAAAACATCAATCGTCAACGCCAGTTTTCCGTCAAGAAAGCCAAAGCCAAATGATGAGCGCAGTCAGCCCAAAGCCGACAAGCACGACAAGGATTCTCGGCAACATAACTTCAAACATTGCGCGTATCATCGCGCGCTGTTCCTTGCGCGTGACGTCGCTTTTTTGGCGTTTATGTCTGGGCGTGTTTTCCCTATTCTGAAAAGCGGCGCGCCTGTATTTTGGCAACTCGTCGCCGTTCATGGGAGCTACGGTCATACCGTTGTCCCAGTCGTCTTTTCTGTCTTTTCTGCTCATACCGTCATTATAGCGTGTCTTCCATGCAAAATCAATCGCTTTTTTGCATAGTGCGTCTCATTAACCGTATTTTAAGTTTTCACGACGTCTTTCATGTCGGATACTCGTTTTGCACCACAGAAATGGCGTAATTTGCGCATAACAGCGCAATTTGCCGTCGATCTTACGGTTTTATGCGCTTTTTGAAATAAAATTGCATATAATTATTTCCCAAATCAAATATATTGTAGTATCATTATCATACGCAAAATATAAAAGTTATTCGCGCGCGTTATGCGCGCAAAAGGCAGAAAAATGAATAAGTATGCAATCGTAAACGCAAACGTAATAAGCGGAAAAGAAAACGACGCCGTCCTTAAAGACGCAATTATCATCGTCGAAGACGGACACATCTCAGACATAACGACGGACAAAGACAGTGCACTCGGTCTCAAACAAATCGACCTTGGCGGAAAATATATCCTGCCTGGACTTATCAATATGCACGTTCACCTTCCCGGCTCCGGCATGCCCAAAGACACCAAGAAACAGAACAAAGAAACCGTGCACAAACTCATGAGCCACAAACTCACGAAGTATATCGTATACAGACTTTGCGCAAGTTACGCAAAGGTGGAACTTATGTCGGGCGTCACCACCATTCGCACAGTTGGCGGTCTTGACGACATCGACTCTATCATAAGAGACAAGTCAAACGCAGGCAAAATCAAAGCGCCGCGTATTCTCGCATCGAATATGGCAGTCTCCGTCAAAGACGGACACATGGCAGGTTTGCTTGCCTACGAAGCCAAAGACGCTCAAGACGGAGCAAAGCTCGTGGACAAAATCGCAAAGACCAATCCCGACCTTATCAAGCTCATGATAACGGGCGGCATTCTCGACGCTAAAGTGGAAGGCGAACCCGGCGTGTTGCGTATGTCCCCCGAAATCGTCAAAGCATGCTGCGACAAAGCACACGAATACGGTTTCAAAGTGGCGGCGCACGTGGAAAGCCCGCTCGGCGTAACGGTTGCGCTTGAAAACGGCGTTGACACCATAGAGCACGGCGGTACGGTTACCGAACACGAAATCGAACTCTTCAAAAAGAACGGCGGCGCACACATTCTCACAATCTCCCCCACCGTTCCGCTCACGCTCTTCCCGCTTGAAAAATCGGGCGGAACGAAACTTCACAAAATCAACAGCGAAGTGGTGTTCAAAGGCATGCTTCAATGCGCGAGAACTTGCCTTGACAACGGAATTCCCGTCGGTCTCGGCACTGATACGGCTTGCCCGTACGTCACTCACTACGACATGTGGCGTGAACTTATGTATTTCAAAAAATATCTCGGCGTAAGCAACGAGTTTGCAATCCACACCGCAACGCTCGTAAACGCTCAAATTGCAGGCATTGACGACATCACCGGCTCAATCGAAGTGGGAAAATCCGCAGACTTCATGGTCGTAAACGGCAATCCGCTCGAAGACCTTGAAACCTTGCGCAATCCGCAAATGGTCGTTTTGCGCGGTAACGTCATCAAACACCCAAAAGTGAAGAAATTTGCCTACGTCGAAGAAGAACTCGACAAATACATCAGATAATGCAAAATCGCAAACTATCGCACAAAATACACCAAAAAGACACGCCCGACGCGTGTCTTTTGTTTTATATAATGGTATTGATATAAGTGCGCTCCGAATGGGCAGAGTGCATGTATAAGTTTTTTATAAGTTTACGGCTCTACAAAAGTTTTGCGTGTAAACCCCTAAATGCAACTTTCCCCTTTCCTCAGGTGTTTTCCCTATCACCGTTCCCCCTTGCAAGGGAACCCACGGTGACCGCGTGGCGGGGGACAACACTCGGTCGAGACATAACCAACGCCATTTCTCTTATTGTGCCACTTCGCTTTGTGCGCCGGCTCCGCAACAACATGGCGCAGTCGCTTGTACTTTGCATCAAGTCCGACGCTCGATACGGTCGCCGCCTTGCGGCTCCAATTCCGTCTTTTAAGTTGAATATTCCGCTTATAAGAACGCTCCGAATTAGTTTTCGTTTCGGGCGCAACCGAAAAACTTTGTCATTGAGAGCGTAAGCGAAGCAATCTCGTGGAAACGAAACGCCAAACTTTTTCTGCGCCCGTGCCACAATTATTAATTTTCATTATTAATTATTAATTCTACCTAAGCGCGCCAAACAGATGAATGATGAGAAAAAGCCCCTTGACCGGCAACCCTAACGTACAAATAGTACGTGAGTTGACGGGCAAGGGGCTTTGACAAAATCAGTCGCTGTTTGGCGCGCTTAGGTAAGGTCTTTCCAGAGTTGCTTGATCACCTTATCATTATACTTAATATTGTCTTTGTTGTTGTTTGCCATATTGTTGACGAGAGCGTTGTATGCGTCGGTCTTTTTGGCTTCGGTCAAGGTCTCGAGAATGTTGTCGCGAACGGTCTTGACGTCTGCTTGCTTGGCGGCATAGTTGACAATGTAGTCCATGGGAAGAACGCCTGTTGAGGGAAGAGTGCCTTCATAGGTGGTTGCATCCCAAGCCGTGCAAGAGTTGAGAAGGACAAACACGCCTGCATACGCATTTTTGGTGTTCTTGTTCTTGATGAAGCTGTCCGCCACTGCAAATGCCTTTTGGTCGCCCGAGAAAGTGCAAGTTGCGGCATCGAAGGTGAACATTGCGTCGTTCACTGCGCCGACGCTGTAAGAGCCTGTGCCTTGTGCGATGAGAGCGCGAGCATAGGACGTGAAGTCTTCAAGGAAGGAGCTGTCCTTGCCTTCGGGAGTGACGAGATAGCCGAGTCCGTTGTTGTTGGAATCTTTGCTGACTGCGCCGCTGTCGTCGCCGACAAGATAGAGCCAAGTGGTTGACACTTCTCTGAGCCAATAGACACCTTCGGCCTTGGTGAGTTCACCGTCAGCAACGGCTTGCTTGACTTGGTTAAGGCTGTTGTGAATCTGGTGGATTATGCCGACTTTGCCGTCCTTGTCAAATGCAGGAACTTTTTCGAGAAGGTATGCCATTGCAGGATGTTGCGTTGCTTTGAACACGATTTGATATTCGCCGTCAACCTTTTCAAAAGAAAGGATTTGGCTGTAATCGTTTGCATAGTTGCCTTCACTGACTTCGTACTCGTAGGAGTTGTCGTAGGGTTTTTCAGCGGTCTTGCCCACCTTGTTGTAGGGGTTGCGAGCGTCGGTCATAGCGTCGCGCACTTCAACAGTGTTGCCGTCCTTGTCTTCAATCGCGGAGTCTGCCTTGTAGTTGGGGTTGGAAACGTTGATTTCCATATCCGCGATGAGTTGATTGCGTCTAACGAGAATCGCTTCGGTGTTTGACGGGTTTGCGCTGATCATATCCGTCAATTGTTTGAGCGAGTCTTCATCGAGCTTGAGCAAGATGTTGATCACAAAGCCGTAGCCTTGATCGTCGGTGGGATGATAATATGTGGTGGAAAGAGAACTCTTGAGCGCAGATTCATAGTTTGAAGTGCTGCCTGCAAAAGTTTCTTTGTTTTGAGCAAGAGCCGAATCGAAGGATTTGGAAATTTCTTCGTCGGAAACGGTCACGGATGCGCCGACCATGCGTTTGAGTCTTTCAACGAGCAAGGTGGACATTTGGCTGTTGAGATAGTAGTCATAGCACTCTTCCACAGTGTCTTTGTAAAGGCTGTTTTTGAGGTTCTTTTCAAACTTGGACAAGCCTTCGTTGATGTAGTCTTTCATCGTGCCGACAAGAGTCTTTCCTTCGCTGAGAATGATGTTGTCCGCAAAGTCTGCTTCAAGGAACTTGGTGGTGAAAAGGCTGTCTTCACTGCTATCGTCAAGGAGTTTTGCCTTGTAGGTGTCAGAGAAGAATCTCTCGGAAATTTCAACGCCGTCCTTGTCGGGATCGTAATCGTCGTCTTTTTCTTCAACGGTCGGTCTTTCGGTGCGCGCATCAAGGTGTTTTTTCCACATTGCGTAAAGCGTCACGGACTCGGAAACGTTGCTTTCAAAGTCAAATTCCGTGCCTTCAAAGCCGTCTTCGTTGCAGTTTGCGTCGGTGTACCAGCCATAGAAGGTGTAGCCTGTCTTGGTGGGATCGGTCGGTTTGGTTGCAGTCGTGCCCTTTTGGATCTTTTGCTTGTCGATGCTGCCACCGCCGTTGGTCTCGAAACGAACGGTCACGGGATCGGTGACTTCAACGTTTTCTTTCTTGTTGTTGGTCGTGCCGGTATCGCTGTTTGCATTATCTTCGGTGATAAGGCTCTCGACAAGAGAGATCAAGGTCTTGAGCATGCTTTCGTTGGAGTCTTCAACAGCCTTATTTTTCTCGCTGTCGGAGAGCAAATCCGCGATATTCTCGGGGACGGAATCAAAACCTTTGAGTTTTGCCACTTGTTCTTTGGCAAAAAGGGTGAGCAATCTTTGTTGAGCAAGAGATTGCGCAAGATAGTTTGCCGCCGCTTCGTAGGTCATACCGTAGTAGTTGACGTACATATAAGCGTAGTTGTTGAACGTGGTGGCAAGTTCAAACTTGTACACGTCTGCGCTTTGTCCGTTGTAGTTCACGGTTGCGACCACTTGCAAAGCGTCGCGCTTGTCGTTCTTTTTGAAGATTTCGTCACAGCCTACGAGAAGAGTCGTGCAGATTGCAAGAATCATAACGATGGCTGTTGCGATGATCAATTTCTTTTTCATATCAAACTCCATAAATGAGCATTCTGGGCTAACATCAAACCGCAGAATAGTCCCGCCAGGCCGCTGCCGATGATATAAGCCGATTTGCGATCCACGCCTTCGGGCTTGCGGGGCCTCGCAAAGGCTTCGTAATTGCCACTGGAATAATACATAGACGTGACCTCCATTTTGTTCTGTACCGGCAGCACGTTCGGCCCCGGGTTGTTTGATTCTGGCATCAGTATACCCCGCCGCTTCCCGCCCTACAACAAACAAAACCGCCCAACTGCCGCAATTTTTGTCATACAGGCAGGTTTGCATAGAAAAAATCCGCCCCCGGCGTACCGGAGACGGATAAAAAGTTTTATGATGACTCAGAATGTCAGCCGCATCTGATGCCAGACGACATCGCCGTGGGTGGAGACGGAAACGCCTTCATCCACGAAGCCGAACTGCGCATAAAAGCCGATGAGGCGTTCCTTGCAGGTGAGCACGATGCCCTTGCGCCCGGCGGCTTTCGCGTCGGCGCAAACCTGACGCAGAACACGGGAAGCACAGCCTTCGTGCCGATGGGCCGGGGCGGTGACGACGCTGAATATCATCTGCCACCCACCCTTCGGCGTGTGAAGATAGGGGTCATCGTACATCTCATCGGTGAGGTCGGGCATATCGGTGACGAAGCCGTTGACGAAAGCTTTCACCTCGCCGCCCTCGTCCAGCAGCCAGAAACAGTCCGGGTAGACGGCCACACGCCCGGCGATGCTCTGCCGGGACGCCCCCTCAGCGGGCGGGTAGGACGCAGCTTCGATGTCGGCCAGTGTGTCCACGTCAGCGGGCAGTGCATGACGGATGCTCATGCTCTCCCCTCCTCAGGCTTTGGCGGCGGGAGCCACTTCAAAGTCGATCTTGCCCAGATTGACGTCGGCGCGGACGATGGTGATCATCATCTTGTCGCCGAGGCTCCAGGTCTTGCCG